>Ga0070749_10000975_pt1 | contig 19381 bp, 21 predicted proteins | sample VirMetDEL_Nov_18_FD_75180 | JGI IMG/M metagenome (GOLD analysis project Ga0070749, IMG submission 75180) | Aqueous microbial communities from the Delaware River and Bay under freshwater to marine salinity gradient to study organic matter... | ecosystem: Environmental > Aquatic > Marine >...
AACTCAAATGAGAAAAATAATCAAAATAATATGAAATCTTCTCAAATCAGCCGATTTTAAAAATCAAAGGAGATTTTACTGAACCCTTTTTAAATATCAATTAATTAAAAAATTATTTTTGATTCATGGAAGCAAATAAATTTTCAGCAAATTTTAAATCTGTATTAATCTGTTTATCAACTCGATAAACTATCCCTGAATTATCTCCTACCTGTGCTAAACCTCCCTCAGGGTCTAATATTTCTGTTTTTATGCTTGTAATTGTCTTTTTCCTTGTGACGGTGAAAACTGCTCCGCCTCCGTCATATTGTATAAAATCATTCGCCCCATTATATTTACCGACCATCGCCATCGTTTGTAAAGGATTCGCATTTTGATAAAAATTCGCCTGATCTAAAATATCTGAATTTATCAAAAAATAACCTCTTAAAATTTTTCTAGGTAATTCTTTCGCTATTATTCTTGTTGAATTAGATAAAATAACAGAAGTCGGAGAAACTATATAATCAGGTGTCGCCGTTGAATAACTCCTAAAATCTCTCGCAGTATTATGAAAATCTATTTGAGAATTTAACATATTTGAAAAAAGATTAGTTCCATAAGCATTACTGAAATATGATAAAGCATCAATAGAGGATACATCAGCGTTAGTCGTCATCGTTTTAATATTTGATGAATCATTATGATAAAGAACTTGATAATTTTGAATATTTTTCCCTGATGCGTTAAACTGACCATACTGAAAACCTAAAAGACCCCAAAAACCTAAAACCCAGTTTTTTTCATCAAATCCCATATCTTCTAATGAAATTCCTCCATGAGCGTCATAAATTCTATCCTGCTCTAAATTTATATTAACTTTAACGAATGTTTTTTGATCGCCTGTTGATGCGTTATGTTTTATATTTATTTCAGAATAAGGAAGCATATAAGGAGAGAATGAAGTATAATGAAGTTGTTTATCAATTTTATAACAAGATTCACCACCCTGACTAGCAGGAGGGGGAGCAAAGATAGCCGCGGATGGCGTAGGATCACCAGCATTATAAAAATTCCCTACTTTTTCTGATGTGTGTAAATTTTCAAACTCAAAACGACCATCAACATCATTATATTTAAAAGCAGGATCATCTGCTCCTATGTAAACATTTCTACAAGTATTAGCGACTGAAAATGCCTGTTGACCGAAATACTGAATAGGAGCAAATCCCGAAGATGGAATAATAGCAGAATTTCCATACGCATTAAAATGATAATCATAACCGATTTTTGTAAATGAATGTATCGCCCCCCCCCCTTCTGAAAAATAACTATTAGGAATACCTCCTATGGGTTCTGTAAGAAATGCTATTAAATCTGTTCCTGCTAATACTGATTGATCACGTTTAGCGAAACCATAAGCGAGATTCCCATAATTATTTCCTAATGTATCGTTTGATGTTAAATGAGATGAATTATTATTAAACGCAATAAATAAAGGAACTGATGACATATCAGAAGCATTTGAGAGAGGAGGAGTATTAATATTATTCGTAGCATATGAAACATTATACATATCATCCCCGACTGGGTCATATGGAGCGGATACTTTTTTAAGATCTAGATGAATAAATCTCGCCTCATCAGCAAAAGAAGCTGATAAAGAAGCAGAATTAGGATTAATTGTTGATGAATAATTAGTTTGAAAACCTGCCCCCCCTGCTATCGCTGATTTCATTAATTCAGGATAAAGTCTCTGAGCATCAAAGAAATTTTTTAATTTTATTAAATTTTCTTCTGTATATTCTAAATCTGTTATTATTTCTGCTGTTGATGCGTTCGCAACATCAACATAATTTAAAAATCTTACACCATTTACAGGGAAAGCGGTTCTTCCTGCTTCTACATATTCAGGTCTTTTGAAACCGACATAAGCATAAGAATTTAAATATTGTGTCGCTCTGTTTACATTCAAAGCACTCGCAACACCAGCGACAGGCGGAGGGCCGACCGCTCCCCCGACAGGTGTCGCATCAGAAACATTAGAATTAAAAAACCATTCATTATATACGGGATCTAAATTCCAATAATTAGCACAAGGAAACGCTCTATTTAATGTAGAATTAATAAAAACTGAATTTGAATTAATCCCTGATACATTTGATTTAATTATAAAAGGATCTTCTGATTTTGTTAATTGATTCGTTAAATCTGATGCGACACTATTCGGAGAATTATAACCAACTGGAACAGATAAATTAACTTTTTTCTTGACTTTTATATAATTTCGCGCGGCTGGATCACATTTAAAATAATCATCAGTAGTAGGATTACAATAAGAGGCGGTTAAATATTCATTAACAGACGCATTATTAATAAAAACTGAATTCCATACGATCCTATCTTGTTTAAATAATGTGAATTTAGAATTATCATTTCTAATTTTTCTAAATTTACAATCATTACCATCATAATCTTTACCTGAATACACATACCAATCATCTGCTAATACGTGTGATGCCTGCTGGACGAAAGTATTCGCACCTATGGGATATCCGTCATAAACTTCAAAATATTGTTTCGCAGTAGTGAAAGAAGCACCAGCACCACCAGCACCGCCTCCGCCGTATGCTTTTACATTTCTTAACGCAGAAGCACTACCAAAATTACGAGGAAGTCCGTAATAATTTTCCCCATTTGTTTTTTTATAATATGAAATTACTATTGATGCTTCATTATCTTTCATTTTAATTAATTCAGTAATATTATTACTAGTTTCATAAGCGAAACCTTCGGGAGACCGCTGAATATATTCATTCCCAGATGTTCCTATATCATAAGGATCAGTTCCTATATAATATGTGTCATTTTGTTCTGTGTATGATATATTTTTTGTCCCTAATGTTTTTCCTCCAAATTCTATGATATCTCCCCCAGCACCTCTTTGAGAAATATGAGCGGATTGAATAGAAACCTGATCGCCGATATCTAACGTTAAACCGCTTGATATTTGATTCGTAAAAATCGCTTGATTAGTATTCGCTAAATTACTCGCTGAAAATTCAACGGACTGCTTCCTATTACAATCTAAAAGAATAGTCTGAGAATAAGGAAAAGGTTGAGGAGGTTGACTCATTATAATATGAATAAATTAAAAAAAACAAAATTATAAAATGATTATTTCATGTAAGCAAAGCATACTTCGTTAAAAGAGTTATTTTTACGCAAGTTGAGTAGAAACATAACCCCCTGAGAGAGTAGTTAATTTAGCGAGTTCTAACCAAGTTCTCTGAGTGTATGAACTTCCGGGTCCTAATCCTTCGTATTTCCAGTAATACTCAATTCCTCGTGAATTAATTCTTTCATTTCTATTGAGACGATACGATAACCAATTAAAACGACCTAGAATACCGACTTCATCGCCGTCATCTCCCGTATTTTGTATATGTCCTTCATAAGTATCATCCGTAATATTAACGCCCTCGGCGCTGAATTCCTCGCGAGTGACGAAAGGAACCATCCCCTCCGCCTGTGCTGTGTTATGAAACTGACGAGCAGGATTAGAGACATCAATAGGATATAAAAATCTATCATTATATTTAATATTCACAGTGAGAGACCCATTAACTTTACTCGCGGCTGGAACTTCTCCGAATGCGTAATGATTTTCAGGGGCAATCGCGTGAAACTGATTTAAGATACTTGTATTAGAAGCGCTATCCGCTTGTAATCCAGTAATAACTTTTGTGACAATACGACCAGCGCCCCCGAGATTCCTAATTTGTGTAGTTCCGTTTGTAGCAGTAGCGGAGACAGATAATTTAGAATGTCTATAATCGAAATGATTAAATGAAATAGTATTATTCGCCTGAGCATACTGATCCATCATTTCCTGAGGATAATAAATATAATCGGCGATTAATTTAGTTTCATTTTGATTGATTGTGACGTCTACTGAACCAACAGAAGAAGCGACGCATAGACGATTTAAATTTACAGGTTCAAAAGTTAATTCAACTGATACTTGTTCTTTCATCATATAAAGGGGGAGTTGTGTCTGTTTTAATACAGGGAATAAATCGCTTAGAGCAACCTGAAAGACAGGAGCATTAGCGACATTCGCCCAATCCTGAGTATTTAATCTCGCGGTGACGGCTCCGGCTGTCGGTCTTTCATATTCGCGACCATTAGAGAGACCATATCGGGGGGCACGAGTGTTATTTTCTGCTCCTCCGTCTGTGTCAGTAGCGTCAGAATATCTAAATTCATGTGAAATACATCTTCCGCTTAAAATTTGTTCTCTTTCTAATTGATGTTCATTTGAAATAAACATATCTCTGTAAGCAGATAAATAATTATATCCGTCAATTTCCTGTATAGTTTTCGTGCCGACCTTTAAAGCACATCGGGAAATTAAACTTTTTACACCGATATTAAGAGGCATATAACGCTTATTACTAGATGAAACACTCGCAGAGAGAGTAATTTTTGAATGACTATGAAGGATACCCTTATTTAAGAAAACGAAACGACAGAAATTATCACTTTGAACGACAGGATCTAAAATACTTGTCTCTACATCAGTCGCCGTAGAAGTATCCATAGGAGAAACTCTTAAAAGATTAGGAACATTAGGGGGAACTGGGGCGCGTTCAATCATAGTATTCTGAATATCAGCATCATCCGCATCAGGTTGAGAAGTAGGAACCATTTCTGAACTCATTATATTTATAATATGAAGTTTTAAAAAAAAATTAATTAAAAAAAATAATTATAAAGAACGAGGAATAACTCTCGCACATAAAACATCATTCGGAATAATTCCATCTAAATAAGAAAATTCATAATTTTCATTAATGTCTAATAATTTATTTTTTATTTTGTCTTCAAAAGTAGTTTTATCATAACGAAAATCACCCCATATACATCCGCGAATAATTCTTATATCATCTATAAGAATTATATGATCTTTTCTTTGTAGTTTTTCTATCGCGTATAATTCTTCCATTATAGGACAATCTCCGCCTCCGTGTGAATCAAGAAAAAATAATATTTTTTCATTTGTTAAATTTAATTCATCTAAATATTTTTTTAATTGTTTACTATCTCCATGAAATAATTTTAATTTATCTTCATTTAATTCTTTTTCAAATTTTTCTTCTGCTATTTCTATGAAATCTTTATTTATTTCGACTGAACAACATTTTTGAAAATTCATTTTAATCGCTTTACATAATGATGTCTCTTCTGCTCTTACATTCCATAAACCTGTCTCAAAATAAATATCAGCATCATCTTTAATATCATTCAAATTAAAGTTAATCGGCATCTTTAATAAAGAATAGAAAAAAATATAAATAAAATTCACAAAAACGTTAAATTAACGCACTTAAAAAATTTAAGTCATAACTTGAAGACCCTGAGGGCCGTAAACCATAGTATTCTTAGAATGAACAAAAACAAAGAACGACTGAGGGAAATCGCTAGTTAATCCTAAACTCATATTAATACCGAAATTAACATTTGAAAAATCTACGCCCTGATCACTAATATTATCCATAGCTACACCGATACCGAATCCACAACCACCGAAAGCGAAATCCTTATCAAATCTCGCGTCATTAGATAAACGAACATTTTGAGGATTTAATTGAGTTCTTCCTATGTTATTAAACTTCTCAATCGCGCTCATATAATGCTCTACAATTTGAGACGGCGCCATCGTGTTAGATCCGTTCGTTTTCTGTAATGTGTTGATATTGAAATCAAGAGGAAATTTAACCCCATTACGAGTAAAAAATAATTCATAAATATCAGCACTAGAACCATCGCTATTAGTCGGATATAACGTTGATAAACCATCATAAAGAGTATTATTAATATGAGAAGACGGAACAATATTCGCGAAAACTCCTAAAACTCTTGATAAACCTAACTGAAAATTAATAATCCCATTACCCGAATTAATAGTTTGATAATACGAAGAAATACTATTATATTCATAAGTTCCAGAAGGTTGAGATTTTAATTTTTGAGTTGTAGCATCATCTAATTCCATTAATTCACATACGAGAGAAACGTCTTTAAACTGATAAAAACTATCAGTATAAGAAGCACTATCCGCATCGCCCGAAGTATGGAAAACCTGCGTATCCGGTGCTAAATGAAGTTCTACTATGAGTCCACCGACAGCCTCAGGCATAAGGGGGATAGGATTCCCTCCATTAAAGAGACCACAGGGAAGACTCATACAAAAATGATTTTGAGTAGAAGAACTTGAAGGAATATTAACTATCCCCTGCTGATGTGCGTCATAATTCGGTAAAATTAATGCGGTTTCATACATATGACCCATTCCATCTTCTTTTGATGTCGTCACTGGAAGATACGAAGCGAGAAATCTATTATAATGACGAATACTCTCAATTGTCTGCCCAGTTTTTTGAGATTTAATAGTCAGAGTATCAATACATGAATAAACGCCTAATTTTTCACTCATAGCGAGATTAGATACATCAGAAGAACTAGAAGAACCTGAACTTAATAACGCTCTAAATTTTCCAGTAAAACGAATAGATTGACCTAAAAGCATTCTATCCTGCTCACCGATAATAAACTGAATAACAGGATTCCCATCACGAAAGGAAATTTCACCATTACTCGGAACATTTGACGGAACAATCTCAGAATTTAAATTAGAAGTAGACATATTTATAATGATAAATAATTAAAAAAAAATAAATGAAAAATTTTAATTTATGTAATCTCTATCTTTTTTAAGAGCGTTATTTTAACGCATCACCATTAATCCTCCGTTTTTGATTTCTAATCTCCTTAAATGACATACGAAATTATTCCAGAGTTTCGGTTTAGTCTGAGCGGATCCTGTATATTCAACCTGTAAATTAAAATCTTTACCGCGAGCATCATATACAGCATTCTTGCCGAGGGCGAGAGCGCGACCGATAAAGAAATTTTCCCTGAATTTCATAAATGATAAAGGTTCTATATCAGACATCGCTAACGCTTTCTCTGCCTCAACGCACCATTGCTGACTAATGCTATTTTTCGCAGCTATCTTAGAAACGTCAACTTTCCTTGACGGATTGATTTTCCCATCATAAATAAATTGATATTCTTGAAGATTATCACAAATACCGACTATACCGCTCCTTGAAGATCTATTTCGCCTGTCTATGCTGTCTGTGTATTCAAGATAAGTATTTTCACAAGATAAATAATCAAGATTACTATAAGTAGTCGCATCACAAGGAACACATAAAATAGCAGTCGCCCTACTTTCAATAAGAGGGAGGCGAATATTCGCTACGTTATCCCCTACTAACTGAGAATATCTATAATTCGTAAAACTCTTATAATCGTAATTAATTGTTCCCCCTTCCTTCATCATATTCATCATACTATTTTCATAACCAGCTGGAACTTGAATTTGCTTAACTATCATTTCAACGTTGCTAATCGTATAATCACATTTATAATCAGATATAGCAGAATTTCCTTCTAAATTAGCAGAAACTAAGAAATAATCAAGAGCAGTATCTCCCAGAGTTTCCCCTGTTGTATTCGTCATAGCAGTAGTCGTAATTTTAATTTTACTAGTGCCGACGGACGCTCCTGTCACTTGTTCTATTTGTGTGATTCTTCCGATTGATGCGTTAGTAGATGCTGAGAAATCATCCTTATCAGGGACGAATGTAATTTTTTCACCTACAACGAAGGGACAAACCTGAGTTGAAGTTTGATTATTTTGACGCTGAATAAAAAATTCAGTAATTTCAGAACCATTCTGCCACGAACCGCTCGCATCCTCCTGACCATCTGACCCATTAGTAGAATGAAATACTGGATTTAAATGTAATCTCCTATTACGATTCACGCTATCTAATTGACGGAAAACCCTCTTCGCATCTTGAAGCAGAATTTCTATAAAGATCCCATCAGTAAGAAGAGCAGGAAATACGGCTTCATTCCTAAAAAGTCCTGTATTTAAGTTTAATTCACCTGTCGCCACATGAAAACCATAATCAACATCAGAACCATTAGCGAAACTCGTATTAAGAGTAGTATTTACATCTTTAACTTTTGTAAAATAAGGATTAGAAAAACAATTTCCGCCATTTGTTTTTAAATTTCCTAAGGTTCCGCGACACGCTGGATCATAATTTACCGCCCCTTCTGTAAGAGCGCGTTTCGCCCTCATATTTTCATTAGTTTCATAATCAAAGCGTAGAGCAGTCAAAATATCATAACCTTCTATCTCCTCTAATAATGCGGTTTTTCGCCCAGAAAAGACCCTAATTGACCTGATTAAAGAGTGTAATCCGATATCAGGGTCTAATTGGATTCGTGTAGTTCCGTTATCATTATTCACAGTAGGAATAGATAAAGATACATTAAATTTAAGTCTTGACTGGGATAAATCTACAAATTTACTAGTCGGAGGAATGTAAATATCAATCTTACCAGAAGGGCGATAATTTAAACCATTTTCCGAGGGGACGGCGACCTCTGTTTGTCCTACTTGGATTTTATCAGAAGATTTAAAAAACTGAGACATATTTATAATATGAATTTTAAAAAAATTTAAATTTAATTAAATTAAAAAGTTTAAGATCCTGTTATTTGTTGTTTAGCGGAAATCGGAGCAGAAGCGACTAAACCCATCGCGGAAAAAGCAGGAGAAACTTTAACCGCACTTAATGAAGGAGGTTTAGGAGCGGTCGCGTCTTTTTTCTTTTGTTCTATATCATTTTTAATTGAATCATAAGCATCAAAAATACCGCCGATTGCTCCTAATGCTCCGCCGATTAATTCAGCAGGAGGGAAAACAGTCCCCACAACATCAGCGACCGCTCCTACCGATTGAAGAGTATCCCCTATCGCTTGTGTTTTATCTTCACCAGCGAAGAAGGATTTACCACTCGCTAAATTAGAAATTCCTTCACCTATATCCACGAAACCCCCTAAATCCCCCGCCGCTTTTCCTGCTACTTCTGATATCGCCGTTGCTCCTGCTTCTGAAATAACACCTCCCGCGACCTTTTTTAATCCTGCTTTTATAATACTAGTTCCTAAACCTGAACTCTCTATATCTTTTGTCGCAGATGTCGCAGCCGCTTTTTCCGCATCACTGGCGATAGTCCCCGTCACTATTCCATTAGCGTCAATTTCAGGCGGTTTTAGTGCGGATTGTGCTTTACTTACTGACATCTCTCCTATCCTTCCTGCCGTATTTTTAATCGTATTTACTCTTTCCGCCATAGCATCAGAAGAATATTTTAAAAGTCCTGCTCCGACGCCTCCCGCGTCTGCTACTGCTGAACTAAATTTTTTACCTTCCTGAATTAATCCTATTCCTGTCCCTATAACTCCCTTACCATCCATGACCCCATAAAAAGCGGCGTCCATATCTTCCTTTGATTGATCAGTTGCTTTTTTTCCTGGCTGTGCTTTTACGTCAGCGTCATATTTTTCTTGTAAAATTTTATTATGAGCGATTACAGCATCATTAAAATTTTGAACTCTCGCATTAAAAGCAGAACCTTGACTTATCGCTTGTTCGTATCCGTAATATGACATATTTATAATATGATTTTTATTTTTATTTTTTTATTAGATTTAATAAATTATGATAATTGTTCTTTGTCCTGAAAAAAGTAATCGTTCAGAAAGATGGAATTTTAATGAAGAAATTACTAGGGAATTAGGATATTGGAAAACAGATGAAAAACTCTTAGAAAAAATAAAAGATTATAAATTTATGCCGTCAACAAAAACAGAAAATAAATTATCTAAAATAGCTTGTTTTGAAGGTCATTTAAATATTTGGAAAAGAATAATTAATGAAGATTTAGAAAATGTTTTAGTTTGTGAAGATGACGCTGATATTGATTTAAATAAATTTAATGAGTTTTTAGAACTCAGCATTCCAGAAGCGATAATATATTTAGGAGGTCGTTTTGATTTTCCTAAGATTAAAGACTGGACTAAGGACAGAGAAGAAATAGAAAATTACATGAATCAAAACTATACACATAAAAACGGATTTAATAAAGTTCAAGATGATTTTATTATAACAGGAGCGCACGGATATTTTATAAAAAATAAAAATATCGCTAAACAGATGTTAGAAGGATGTAAAGGAAAAACAGGAAAATATAAATCAAATCTGATTGATGTCTGTATAGCTAAAATAGATATTGATAAATTTTATTATTATCCGAGTGTTGTAAATGTTGAAACTCTCCCATCTATTCAAGGTCATTTTTGTGATCCAGAATCAACTTTTAAGAATTATGTTAAATAAATCAAATGCGTTAAAATAACTCACCGAAGGTTGTAAAATGATGAAATCATTTTACTCATTCGGGCATTTTTAATGAAACATTATCATTAAATAATAATTTTTCTCCTTCTGCTAATTGTTCTTCAAAGTTTCTAAACGCTCTCGCTGGATTACTTTGAAGATCTAAATATAAAAAATCATATCTTTGTTCTGTTGCTTTTGCGTAAATTTTTCTAAATTTTTCATCTCCTCCGAACATTCCTGAAAACTCGGCAGAGATCTTATCAAGTTCGCTCATATTTTGTAAATTTCCACAAATAAAAGCATTAGTATTATTTCTTATCGTGGGTCCTACCGCTTTAAAACTCTGAACACTTATAGCGAGTAATCCTACGCCGTAGTGTCGACTACGCGTGACTAGATGATTCAGGTAAGAATTTCTTTTCACTGACCCGAGGATATCATCAAAAATCATACCGATAAATGGGCGATCATCGTCTTCAAATTGTTTTTGTTGTTCTATGATTCCTGCTAAGACGTTATCATCATATCCTGTATAACAGTCGCACGCCTTCCTTAAAAATCTTGATGTGACGTCTTGGTCAATAGTATTACTCATAATAGTTATGTTATCCATCGCACCTTTATAAAAATCATCTCTAAGGATTAAATTACTGAGGATCGTAGATTTCCCTGATTTTGTCGGCATAACTAAACACATTATACAGGGTAATTCAGGGAGATTAGGATGAGTAATTTTTCTCGGTTTTTCCTTAGGAGGATCTTTAACTGGAAATATTTGAGGAGGTTTCGCTTCCATATTATTAAATGATATTAGATTTAAATTTTAATATCATTATGAATTTATAACAGAGGGCGAATTTTAACTCTTTAAAACTTCTTGAATTTTTCTTTTTAAAATAAATCGTATATGAATAATTTCCATTTTTTCTTTTTATTTTGCTAATATGTCTATGACCAGAAGACGCGATAGGACAAGTTGAATAAGGACGTTTATAATTTAATCTTTCTAATTGTTTTGTCATTATCATAAAAGAGAAAAAAATGAATAATTCTAAACGGAAGTTAACAAAAAAGACTTCTCCATGGGTCGTGCTGAGGTTGTTGAGGTTGTATCGCCCTCGCTAATGTCGCTCTCATTTTTTCTTGTTCTAATTTTTGTTTTTCTAATTCTCTTTTTTCCTTTTTTTGTTGTTTTCTCAAAGTATCATATTGAGAGATAGCAGATAATACGGCGTTATCTAAATCCTCCTTAGTGAAGCCGTTTTGAACTTTTTTAACAGGGATATCCCTTTTTTCATATTCTTCTTTCTCAATTTTTTGTTCTTCTTTTTTCTTTTTTTCTAATTTTCTTTTTTCTGCTTTTTCTATGACTGCTTCCTCTTTTTCTTTTTGTTTTTTTTCCTTTTCTGCTTTACGTTTTTCTTGTGCTATTTTTCTAATTTTCGCGAGATGTTCCTTTTGTTTGTCGCTCATCGGTGCTTTACGTGTGTATTTTCTTTTTCCTTATGATTGTGGAAATTCAGAAGGTTCATCAAATGATTTAATCTTAGGGGGAGGATCATTAAAAACTTCATCCTCGCTAGGTATTTCTCTTTCATCAACTTTAATAATATCATCATCATCAGATAAATCTTCTTTCATTAATGAATCAATTAATTCCATATTTCCATTATCTTCTGATGATAATTCAGGTATTTTTTTATCTGATATTTGTTCTTGTTCAGGTTCAGGAGGTTTCGGCATTTCAATAATCGGTAAAACATTACTCATTTATTATAAATAAACAAAATAAAAAAAGATAAAAAAGATAATAAAAGATAGATTATATAAATTTCTAAAATTCTTTAGCATCGCTCACCTTCGGTTTATTTTTTATTGATGCGTTATTTTAACTCTTTTTACATTTTCGGCTTCCTTCTAATATGAAAAACTACTTCTGACGACCCTGTTAAATCTCGTGCGAATTTTTCATTCTTTCTTACAAAATGAACGTCAAGATCAGTAATCCTTAATTCAGAAGTATTTTTAAGATCAATATAAGTTTTATCAGGATTTTGAAAAAATAACGCTCCTGTCTCTACTCCTGAATTATCAAACCTCGGAACCTGAAATAATATCTTAGATGGGTTTCCTGTTCCGAAATTATGCGTCTCGTGTGTAAGTGTAGGAACTCTTATAAAGGTTGACTGCTGAGAACTTAAACTAGGACGAACAACAGAAGAAAAAGACGCTCCATCAAATCCACCTGAATGGATCATATTTGAATCATTATTAATCGCGAAAGGATTAAATCCTAATATTAATGTGCTATTCGGCTGCCATCCTTGAATTTCTCTCGGCATATATCTTTCTGCTTTTCCCATAATAAAAATATTTTCATAATCTTCAACAATTTTATTAGATGTAAATCCTTTATAATCTCTTACAACAGAAGAAGAAGCATTTTTAGAATTAGCATCATGGATCATATAAGCAGGTCTCGTGTCAAGACTTTTCGGCCATCTTAAAGCATTATTCCAAGGAGGAAGTTCTTCTACTCCTGCGTCAAGTTGATCATAAACATCTACACCGACACCATTACTACCGAGAATAGTCGGAGATATACACCTCAGCGCCCAAGCGTTTTCAGGTTGATTACAATAAATCGTTGAATTTGTCCTACATTCATAAAGACTTATATCAACTGCGTCATTTTCCGCCCATAAATGAACCGACGGATACATCTTCCAACAAGTCTGCCCTATCGGTTTAGGAATTTGTCCTTTTGTAGAAGCATTAATTAAATTACAAGCGACGACTGTATTCCCTGACGCCTGAATAGTCATAGATTCTCCATTACAGATAAATGTAATATCAGAAATAGAAGCAGAAGGGATGGGAGTTCCAGTCGCAAAAGAACTATTAGAACCATTATTAGCGGAGTATGCTCCGTTATTTTTCTGATAATATTTAATTTCATTCATAATCATAATACCATTTTCATCATTACTAGTATCGCAAACTAAATGATATAATCTTAAATAACCATCCTCACCAGCCTGAGCGCAATAATCCATGATAGTATCTCCAAGAGGGCCGACATCTCCCCCTTCGTCTCCTCCATAATATAATTCTCTCGGGGGTTGTCCGAAAGTTAAGACCCCTGCGTGATCTTCCCTCATTAATGGAATAGGTCTTGATAATCCGAGCGTCCAAAATTCAGAAGTCATATTTGTATAAGTTAATGAACCATTATGAAGAGAAATCGGCCCTCCCTCATCATTTATCGGCATCAACTGACCAGAAACACCATTAAAATAATCAGCAGGAATTCCCTGAACATTACTACAACTGAGCGTAGTTCCGTCCCATTCTAATTCACCATCGCTTATAAATTCGTCAGTTTCAGTCCTCGTTGATGCTGGGGGAATAGTAGAAAGAGACGCAGACGAACCAACCTGAGGAATTTTAAACTCAAATCCGTTAAATTCACCAGTAGTAGAATTTACAACGATGTTAACCTCAATATTTTGAGAATTTATTTCAGGATGTAATGAGTATGCCTGTTGAAGAACCTTTTTAAATTTATCACAAAAATCCAAAGGAGATGATCCTTCGGCGATAATATTTTCAGAAGGAATAAAATAAGATAATGAATTATCTAAACCATTTTCCGCTAATCTTTCACCAAACCAAAAATTTGTCACTAATCCTCCCTCATAATCAATTTGAGGAACTCTATTAATTTTAACGCTCTCTACTGCTATCTCGCTAAAAGGTTCAATGATCAAAGGAGATTTTAAATTATTTCTAAACTGATAAGGAACAGAAATCCCTATTTGATTTGTGTCATTTGTCCCTTCACTAGATGAACATATTAACAAACTCATTATTTATAATATGAACTTTTAAAAAAAATAAATTAATAAAATTATAATTAATGCCTAAACCAAAGGTGAGCGATGCTAAACCAAAGGTTAGCGATGCTAAACACAAAGAGAAAAAAATTAAGATTAAAGCTGATTATCAAAAAAAAGATACTTCTAAATCGGGTTATTGTTCATGTATGCCGATTACTAAAAATTATATTGATGTTGAAGCATCATTAAAGAAAAATAAAGAAGTAAAAGAGAAAGACGTTTTTAATTTCAATCCTCAAACCAAAGGTGGGCTTCGCCAAAAAAAAGCGACCGCGGATAAAAAATAAATATTTTATATTTAATATTTTTAAGTTAAAATGGGTTTCTTTTCATCAGGTTGTTTTTATGAAAAATATGAATCAACCGCATATAAATGTCATAGTTTTCCAAGTGGAGGAATTTATGAAAAATTACCTGATGAATATATTGAATATCAAGAATATTATGATAAAAGAAAACAAGAGCAAGAAAGAATAAACGAAGAAAAAATGAGAGATAATTTTTATAGAAACTTTAACCCTTTCGGAGATTTCGGACGTAGAGAAATGCCTGAATTTTTTGAAGAAATGGATACAGAAGACCAAATAGATTATCCTTTTTCTGTTTTCGGTTTAAAAAAATCGGCTTCACAAGAAGATATGAAAAAAGCATATCATAAATCAGTAAGGGAAACACATCCAGACAAAACAGGGGAAGATACAGAAGATTTATTTAGAGAAGTTCAAGAAGCTTATGAATTTTATAAAAAATTTTACATATGAATTTTACATTTTATTTTTATAACTACAAGAAGGAAAAGAAATAAAATCTTCTTCGCCTGTAAGATTTAATGAATTATTTTTAGTAAGAGGTTCATTAATGATATAATTATCAACATCATCTATATTTTTTAAAAATCGGTTTAAACTATGAGGTCCGCTTGTCTGATAAACATATCTACATTTCCAAGAATCATAAATTTTAATTTTATTTTTTTCCTCAATTTGTTTTTTTACATGATCTAAATATTGTAATAAATACGGATGTCCTTTAATACTCTGTATTATTTCTAGTTCATAATGTTTTCTTTTGAGACCTTTTTTAAAAGCGAATATCAAAGTAGAACTTTTTAACGTGTTAATTAAAGGTTCTGTATCTAAATCGGCGTATAATCCTCCGTATTTATGTAAGATAAGAAATCTTATTATATCAACTTTCATAATATCATATTTGACGCTATAATAAAAATCTCTATAATCTTCATAATCTTTTAATAATTCTTCGCATTCTTGTTTATTCCATAAATGATATTCATAATTATTTTTCTTACAAAACTCTTGATATTTTAAAGAGTTTTTTTTGAATAAATCATTCATTTCCGTATCGCCAAGTAATCCGAATATTTGATGAACTATCATTTATTTAATAAACATAAAAAAAAATAAATAATTCATAAGAAGTCATTATAAATTTATGATGCGTTATTTTAACGCTTTTATGATTTTAAAGGGATTCATAAAATTGATTTATAAAATATGAAAAGGTTAAATTTGTCAAATGCGTTAAATTAACGCATTTATCAAACGCGTTAAAATGACTTAAACAAATGATTTGTAATAATATCAGTTGATATATATATCGCGTTAATTTGACGAATTTATTTTATTTATACATATTATATAATGGGTAAACTTTCTAAGGATCTTCCAGTAATAGAAAAAATTAAAAATCGTATGAAAAAAGATGAAAATTTTACTAATGATCAAGTAAGAGATTTTGAGCGTAAAACATCAAGAACATATTCTAATATGTTTCTTGTTGAAATGCTACAAGAGTTTGATAACGCTAGAATTAGGTTATCTCAATTATGTTTAAAAAAAGATGAAGATATTAAAACATTACAAAAATCAGCAGAAATACACAGACAAAAATACGAAGAAGCCGAAGCAAGGATTATAGAAGAATTCGGCGAAAATTCATATGAATATCAGATTTTTAAAGGGCGGAATTAATTTTTTCATTCTTAATTAATTTTTGTTGATTACTTATAAATTTTATTTCATCATTTATCATTTTAATAATTGATTTATTTGATTCATTTGAATGATCTAATTTTTTTAGTTTTTGATTTAAATGAGATTTCCTTATAGCTAATTTACCTAATGGCGAATTATGATATTTATTAATCGCTTTATCTCTTTCTTTAATTTTTTCCTCAGGTGTTAAATAACATCTTCTAATATTTATCGTATTTTCATAATTTTGAGAATGAGATTCTTCTAATTGTCTTAATTTCCAATTTTCTTTTCTAGGGTTTTCTAATTCTATTGTTTCTAAAATTTCCATGACAGGATCTCCGTTATCAAATAAACCCTGATAATCTCTCCATCCGTTTCTATGATTTTGTCTATGATGTGCCATCCTTACAGAAGTATAAGGCGAATACGTTGAACCGATATAAATTTTATCACATTCGGGCGATGTCAATTTATAAACCTTTCCTAAAACCATTTTTATATTAACTAAATATATTTTTTTTTCGTGAAATTAACGCATCATTAATCCGAAGTCCGCGACGCCCAAAACCATCCTTTATCCGCTTCACGTTCTTTTTTTTCTCTTTCTTCTCTCTCTATACTTTCCCTTCGCTGTTCGTGAACGGCCCATTTAGATTTAAGAGTTCTTATTTCTTCATCTTGTTTTTTTATGATTTGTGTTAAATCGTGTATCTGTAAATTTAAATCTTCTATCATTTCTCGGATAGCATCAATCGGTCGCGCTTGTGTTTGAACCTTTTTCTTTTTTGATGACATTATATTATTAATTTCATTTATTTTTTTCTGATAAATATTTATTAAATTTCGGTTTATATCTTCTAACGATAGCCATCGTAAATTTTTCACTAAATTGTATTTCGTAGCGAGGTGTCCCACCAACATTAAGAAGAGGAAAAGATTTAACCCAGTTCCGAAACCGCTCAGGATAGATTTCATATAACCAATTATCGCATCCCCAGTTAGGAATTTCATCAGGATATATGAATCCAAATATTTTAAAATGAGTAATATGAACTAAAAATTGTGTCGGTATTTGATCATTATTACTCCAACCTGCTGAAAATCCTATATTATCATTTTTCTTTAATTTATTTATCATACATCCCAACCATCCTTTATCATTCGGTAATCTTATATCATCTCCTAAAACTTTCATATAATTATAATCTTGTTTTATAGCTTCCTCGGCGAGTTTATTCCATATAGTCGTCACTTTACCTTTTAAATCTTTCATAGGGAACCATTCAATCTTAAAATTTTTAAAAACTGCTTTAAATTTTAATCTTTCATCTGCTAGTGAATAAATTTTATCATCATCATCATAACCGATAAATAATTTTATTTCATGTTCAGGAGTATATTTTTCAAGAGAAGATGCGAGAACATTCCATAAATGAGTATCTTCTGATTTTTCCCAATCTCTTTTATTTGTTGTTGATGGAATTAAAAAAGCTACTTTCATATTATAATTAATGAAAATATTTTTATTTGTTATTAAATGTAAAAGGTTGAAAATTAGGGGATGTCGGATCTTGTAGCGAGGACGACCAACGCCTCATCTCTTCTTCTTCGCTCTTCAATCTCTCTAAATGTTCTCCTTTGAGATTTCCATAAAAAATAGAAGCAACAGAACCAAAAGAAAGGGATAAAATAACCAACGGGAATGACGTAAACTTTGTCTTTATCGGTGTTGTAATTATCGGTATCCAAGTCATTATTATTTATCATTTATTTTTTTTATTAATAAATAATAAAAGATGATTCATAAAAGTTTTACAAAAAAAGAAATAATAGATTTGATAAACATATATGAAATCCCTATTGATGATGCTAAGGATTTATCAAAAGGAGATTTATCAAATGCTTTGATCATTTCATTAGAAACTTATGAAATTTCATGGAATTCAGAATATCCTGAATTTTATAAAAATGATGATTTATTAAAATATCTCAGCGAACATAAATCAAATGAGGAACTGAATTATAAAGAAAAATCAGAAATGATACAAAAAGCAAAAAAATTAATGAATTATGCGAGAAATGGATATATGTTATCTTTTACTGATTATTTATCTCACGATAAAATTTATCAAGATGGATTAATAGTCGCTAATCACGGAGACATCCCAACCTGTCGCAGAGCAATAGAAGAATTAAACAAAGATCCAAAAATAAGAAATAAAATAGAAATAAAAATATCACCGAAAATGAAAAAAACACTAGAACAAAAAAAAATCAGTAAAGAAGAATTAAATCCTAAATTTAAATTTAGAAGAGGTCATTATGAAATAAATTTTGACTGAATTACTTAAAATATCAAATATAATAAATGAGTAAACCTGAAAAAGTTATAATTAAAAAAAGTAATAAACCTGAAAAGAAATTAATGGCGATATTTACTATGTCAAATGGAAGGACGAAAACCACTCATTTCGGAGCATCTGGAATGGACGACTACACCAAAACCAAAAATAAAGAGCAGAAAACAAGATACCTAAAACGACATCGTCAAAATGAGAACTGGAATAATCCTGTCTCGGCTGGGGCGTTATCTCGGTGGATCCTGTGGAATAAAGAAACACGGGAGGCATCAATAGCAGATTATAAAAGAAGATTTAATTTAAAATAAAAATTTAAACGCTGATTATTTATCAAGAAAAATAATATCCTTAGGGAGATTCATTTTATAACAATAATAAAAACAATCAAAATTACATTTTTTAGGATTTTCATCATTTCCATCTTTAATAAATTGTATTCTTCTACGAGGAATAATTATTTGTAAAGTATCTTTAAACCATTCTCTAATATAATTATTATTCATAACCGCCTGAGGAAGTATCATAATAAAAGGTTTATCAATTTCAATAAGTCTTTTTAAAACTTCTTTCTTTTTTGTGAAAGGAGGATTAGAAATGATAATATCTCCATAATTGACATCAAAAAAATCTTCATTTGTATGAATAGTTTCAAAACCTAATTTTTGTAGATGAGTTCCACTTTCTCCATCTCCATAAAACGCTTCCCATATAATTTTATTTTGAGGAATATATTCCTTTATATTTTCCCAAGCTGAGAAAGGAGTATAATAATCATCGTGCTTTGTAAATGTTTTAGTATGAAATCCAGACATTATT
>Ga0070749_10000976_pt1 | contig 19380 bp, 13 predicted proteins | sample VirMetDEL_Nov_18_FD_75180 | JGI IMG/M metagenome (GOLD analysis project Ga0070749, IMG submission 75180) | Aqueous microbial communities from the Delaware River and Bay under freshwater to marine salinity gradient to study organic matter... | ecosystem: Environmental > Aquatic > Marine >...
ACCAAGAGAAAGATACGTGGGTATGACTAAGAACTATCAACGACGAGTGTCACGACACAAAGACTTAGGGAGAGACACAAAGTATGCGTTCGCTGTACTAAAAACTAAGAGCGTAAGACTCGCTCACTTAGTGGAAACCCTGTTACATATTATGGGGTTCAACGGCTTTCGCTATTAATAATTATGGTATCTTCGATGCCCCCACAATTCGGTGGGATACAACCAATTTTTTATCGCTATTATGAAAGAAGACTTCGACAAATTCGTAGAGGACTTGACGTCCGCAGAACAGCCAACTTGCAACCTTGAAAACCCAGAAGATTGTGAAGCGTGTGGGTCTTGATTAAGAAAATAGTTTCTTATTTAAAACCAACAAACAAAGAAGTAGTAGCAGTAGAAAAAAAGAAAACTTGTAAACCTTGTTGTACCACTTGTCGCTGTCCTTCACAATGATGGACGGCACAGGAACTTCTACTACTTGAACGATGGTGTCTGAATCACAGATAGCATCAACCCTTATCGTGTCGTGTGACCGAATTAATTTTACCCTTAGTTTATCCTTAGTGATTGTGATAGTATCGCGTTGTTTCAGCGTGATAGTATCACGCACTAACACTGGTGCAGTTACAATGGTATCCACCACAGCAACCGTGTCTGCGCTCAGTATAGTTGGGTCTTTCTTTATCGCCTTCTTTAGGTGCCATTGCGCTCCGCAACTGCTCAATAACACGGTCATGATTAATACGTGTAGCCATTTCATTGTTTTTCTTTTTTAATCATAGACATCAAAGAGCCTTGCTTGGAACGTAATGCTACCTCGTTGTCTCTGTAAAGTATGAAGGCAAATATAATTAGAACAATCATTATGGAGAAGAACGTAGGTACCATCCAATACTGCCATTCAGTAGCAGATAAACCCTGCTTATCTTCTACACCACCTCTCCAACTATCCTCATGGTCTTTGTGTACGTAGATGTATCGCATCTGGCTCATGTCGTAATCCACCGCAACGCTGTCCTCGTATCCTTTTGCCCAGATCCTTACACTATCTGCCCAACTATTCTTTGCTTTCTGTGGCATACTTCACTCCCATTATAGTTCCGATGATACTAAAACTGTTGGTCAACAAAATCCCAAACAGATTACTCCAAGCATTACCAAGTAATGTGGTGTCTTTTCCCATCATTATTGCCATAGTATATAGTATAGTGGTGGTTATTCCCACCATAACTATAACTATCAATGCCACCTTTACAATAAGGCCGATGAGTTCAAACTGCGTGCGCTTCTGTAAAACATCCAAGTCTTCAACGGCCTCGTCTCGTAATCTTTCTGCTTCGTCTTTTTCGTTTTGCAGTTCTAAAAGTAAAGACTCCTTCACTACAGCGGCCTCTTCGAGTTCACTGTTTTGTTGTTGAACCTTTTTGGTTACGTCTAACCTTTTCTTTCTGGCCTGTTTGTCCCTGAGTTTACACTCGTTAATATATGCAACGACATCGTCCTGTAAAGAGTCTTTTAAAATCTTTACAAAGTTTCCTTCTATGTAAACCTTTTTGCTTTTCGCTTTAAGCAAGGCTTCATTTACCGTGTCGTTTCCATTAATCATTTATACACTTTAAAACCTCTTGTCTTGTTTACGTATCCTTCGTAATCTAAAACAAACTCCTCTAACCTTGGCTCAATCTCATCGCTTTTGATAATCCAAAACTGAGCGCCAACCTCTTTGGCTTTTTCGATTTCTTTGCTGTCGTCTGAGGAAGATATGATGCCTATTACCACGCCATTACCGTAGTCTGTGTTTATCTTTCGAATCAATTCTATGCCGTCAAAAGAAGACCCTATGATGTTCAGGTCTACAAACACACACTCAGGCTTGTCGTCTGATGGTCTTTCGTCAAACCACTTCTTGAACAACCTGTCTGCTTCGTCAGAAGAATTCAAGGCCTCAAGGGATAAGGTCATATCTAATAGTGAGCACGCGTCTTCAAATACCAGGTGGAAAAGGTCTTCGTCGTCCACCAATAATATTGAGTTTATCATTTTAGTTTTATGGTAATTATAGTTCCTGTTTCTGTTTTGTTACAAAAGATTTCAAAGCCATGCTCTTTCATAATAGCAACACAAATGTTCAATCCAAGACCACTGCCTTGTTCTTCCTGATCCTTTCTCCTAATGTATGGCTGTGACATTAGGTTAAAATCCTCTTGAGACATTCCTCTTCCATTATCTTCTATAGCAAGAAAATCTTCTCTCTTGTATATTAAAACACGCTTTGTTGCGGAGTCGTTGTACTTTAATCCGTTACGAATTAAATTATCTACCGCTGTACAGAACAAGGATTCGTTTACATTAACCTCTCCAAGTTCTTCTACCTGTACCTGCTTTATGTATGCTGTCCCAGATAAGTGGTTTAATAATATCTCACGAAGGTCGTGCTTTTCTTTTGCAAGTTGAGACTCGAGTTTGACTAAATTCGTGAATTCTTTAACACCCTTATACACTCTTTGTGTGTGTTGTAGCCCCTCGCTAATCATCTTTATGGGTGAGGCTATTTTTAATTCAGCGATTTTCTCCGAGGTGAGTCTTCTCTTTAAGGAACTTAGGCCCCGAGGTATGTATGTATTAATACCTGAGTGCATATCGTGCCGCAGTATTTTAGCGGCGTGCTCGAGATAAGCGTTCTTTTTGTTTATTTCAAACTCTGCTTTTTTCTTGTCGGTAATATCACTGGCAATTTTTAAAACCCTATACACCTCTCCGTATGGGTTCATGATTGGATTGTATGTGCCGTATATCCACACCAGATCACCGTTCTTTTTCTTTCTCAAGAACTCACCACTCTTGACACGGCCCTTGGATAAGTCGTACCAAAAACTATTGTATTGGTGGCTGTCTAATTTGTCATCTCCAGTGAGTTCCCTGTGCTTCATTCCAATCAACTCCTCTCTGGAGTAACCTAATGCTTCACAAAAGATTTCGTTACAATCAATTATGGTTCCGTCGGTATCTAACTCTACAGTAATGCTTGATTTGTTGATAGCACTAAGTGTATCGTCTATAGTCTGAAGTCTGTAGCGCATCTTGCGAGTCACCTCAACTACCACAAAGAAAAAGAAAGGCATAAACAAAATCACAGAAAACCATCCAAGCATTATTTTTTGGAAGTTTATTTCTGCATAACCGATTACCATCGCTGTCTGCATTGACAGAAATAGAAATATGATAGCAATCGAAATCCCCAGGGAAATTTTCGAAGCAACCGAAAGGTTCATTACTCCGCGTCTTTATTCATTAGGTACCACTTCTGAATAGTGTACCCAATGGAGGCAACAAGTAGCAATATTTTTAATGCCATTTCCATGTCAGTAAAAGTTACCATCATTGTAAGAGAATTAAACGTGTATACTTTTACGTCCGTGAAGTTCATTAGTTGCCTTTTTTCGTAGCAAACTTTTCAATCCCTGCAATTGAAAAAGACCCAAGGGTTACTATAACAAAACTGTTGTACACCGCTTCGTTTATTACCAAGTCTTTTCCAAAAGCACCAGTGATTACATCAAGTGCCATTACCAAAACCATTACAGCGAAAGATAGCGATCCAAGAATTGACTTCTCGTTCCAATCGTTGCTGTCTTTAAATATTTCTTTCCAACTCATTCTACAAATATAAGCATTAGTTAGGAAGTTCTACGTCGTAAAGAACGTACAACTTTTCTTCTGGGCTTTTAGAGAACGTCCTATTAATAGTGCTCTCTACGCTTTGCATAATTTTATAGTTACCAAACTTCATTGAGTAGTTTACTGCAAATTCATACGCTCTTTTAATCTCATCCAACCTTACCTGGCGGTTAACCTTTTGGCTTTCTGTTAACTCAGCGTATGGCTTACGGAAGTTTTGTTCTGCCATGTTGTAGTAAAACTGTTTCGCTATATCAACAGGATAGTCTCGGAATAATACCGCTGTAGATAATTGTGCTGCTGTCTCTAAAGGTTGTAACTCTATGTTTGGATTTTCCTCTGCCTCTTTCACGCGCTTACGGTACTCACGAGCAATATAATTGATGTTAGGTGGCATAAAAGTTTCTTTGAATACGTAAGACCCATACGCATCAGACCACTCGGTTAGAGACGGGCCAATGATGTACCTGTGAAACCACCCAACGTCTTGGTTGTTGAGTATTGGTCTTCCATAAGAATCTTTACCGTCAGCAAGGTTGAACAACAAACGTGCTGCAAGGTTAGGGTCACTGAAATCAGAGGCGATATTCGTAAGGGTTTTGCTTCTTGAGATTCCTTCACGTCCATAAATCAATCCCTGTATTTCATCGTAGGGGTCTTCTGAACTTATGTTTGCAAAACGAATCTTCCCCTGCTCGTTCATATCTACAGCGACAATATTAGCCCCTTGCATCCAAGGTGGAAGAATGTAATTAGTTCCTCTCGCTTGTTGCGCAAGTTCTTCTTCCTCGTCGTCTTCTAATAGCATGTTGGCTATCGCCTGATACCCCATAGTAGATGCACCTGCAAGTATAATCCCCATGCTTAGTGAGCCCGCTCCGTCAACCATGTATGCAGAGCGCTGAGATTTTGTCAGGTTTTGATTTGTCATTGCTTCAGAAATATCTGCTACGGCATTTTTGTATATGCCAAAGAAACTACGGAAAGCCTCTACGCGGAACGATAAGAAATCACCAAAGGGAGTCTTAAATAGATTCCTAAAAGCAGGATGAATACGAGACATCGTTGGCATGTTCTGTTTGATACGCTCTGCTACTGCTTCGTCTACCTGTTGTTGTTCTGATGCGCTTAATTCACTGTAAGATTTTCCTTCTGGATTAGTCGCAAGTCTTTTAGCAAAGTTCTCACGCTTCGTTAGGTACGCAATCATCTTTGTGTAGTCATCAATAAAACCATATTGATAAGCAACACGTGCTGCACGCGTTCCCATTTTCCGCTGTGCTTGTTTTACCCTTTCAGGAAGCCATCTCCAGGCGACATCTGGGGAAACCCCATTGAGTTGGTCTATAAAGGATTGATTAATATCGGTAAACATACCCATATTTGGAGACGAGCCAAGCAATCCAAGTTCACCCATTCGGTTCAATACCTTTTCTATTTCAGGATCGGTAACCCCGTCTTTCATTTTCTTGAAACGATTCTGTAAGTCTTTCATTACAGTAAGTCCTCCTCTGTGTTTGTTGTATGGCAATACGAAGTTAGCGCCCAAGAAGTACCAACCACCCATGATATTCTTTCTCCATGTCGGTAGATTATACAGGACGCGTACTCTACGCATTTGCAAAAGCAGTTTGTAATACGCCTGTAGTGCTTTGCTGTCGGATTGATACAGCGGAGTCTGCTTAAGCATACCTGCAAAATCATTCTTCACCGCCTTTCCATTCATTGGAGACTTGCTCTCTGTAATTACAGTGTAGTTCTTCTTAAAGTAATTGTATAAAGCCTCGTATACTGCTTCTCTTTCTGCAATTTGGTCACGGGTTCTGTTACCATCTTTATCTACCAGTTCATTTAACCCAACTCTTTTGTAAAACTCTACAAGGCTTTCCCCTTTTTCCATAAGACCAGTGTCTCTTGCTAAGTCTACGAGTTGAGAAAAATTGAGTAGGTTATTCTCAAGTCTTTTGATAACGGACTTTGTAATAATTAAGTCACCGAGATTGCTTTGTTGTGCGATTTCATTTACCCTGTCTGTAAGAGTAAACTGCTGCACCATATTGGTAAGTGTAGCAATGGTTTGACTAAACTTAATGTAAGGGTCTTTCTCTACACCAAGGTAATCCATCAGTTCTATAGGAAGGTCTTTTCGTTCTCGTAACTTTTTTGTAGGTATTCTCATTTTACCCAGTTCTCGCGAACCTGAAAGCCCCTCTCCATAGGTTCCTTTTTGGTTTTCTGCTGCTTCCTCAAGAGCCCTTAACGCATTGCTTACGCTTTTTCTTATAGCATTTATTTTAGTCGCCTCAACATAACGGAAGATGTCGTCCATCTCCATGGGGTCAAGCCCAAGTTCCTCCATCTCTTGTGCGATTTCTTCAGTCATGTTCTCCTCAATGTCAAAAGCCATTTCTACTATTTTGCCTTCTACCATTGCTTTGTACGCAGCCCTGCGCAACTTAGGGTCAAACTTAAAGTTCGGGTCAGTAAAGGCACGATAAGTTCTTGTGCCGTACTTCGCTGTGTTCTCTATGATTACCTCCTGTAGTTCTGTGCTTAGTTTTGCAAATACAGAACTGTTCTGAATAGACTCTTGCATAGACGCACGTACCGCTCGTAGTCTTCCGAGTTGCTTGGCTAACTCTGGGTTCATCTCCATTAACTCCTTAAGCGCTGCTTCTCGTGTCTCGTTGTTTTCTCCAAACAAATAGTCATTAGCAAGATTTGCTGCGCGCTCCCTGTCTGCCTCGGATAGTTTATTTGTAATCCTATTTACCTGACGCAGAGCCAAGAAGAATCTATTGATGTGCTGCACGTTGATTGACTCAGAAACCTCTAACGCCTGTAATACATCACGACGTGTGGCTCTTAGTCGGTCTACCCCTAATGTCTTTTCAAGTTTCTTGAGAAACTCTTCCATCCTTGGCTTAATAAACCCAAGAAGTTTTTCCAACGGGTCAAGCGTCTTGTCGTAGTTCTCTGGATCTGGAACACCCGCAAGGTTCTCGCTTGGTGTAACTTCCACTTCTCCAGTAGATTTTTCGAATCCGTATTCATCAAGTTCTTTTTTTTCTTTTACCTCTGGTCTTTTTCTTTGGAATCTCTCTGTCTGTAATCTTTCAGACATAGTTACCTGACTAAGGTCACCGCCTGCACGAACAGCCTTAGCAAGACCTGTCATGTAAGCGGCAAGGTCTTTAGCAAGAGCGGCTTCTTCAAAAATCTGAACCCGCTGTCCTGTAAGTTTCCCTACCACAGCGTTTAAAAAAGCCTTTACCTCTTCCAAAAAAGAAGGTTCAAAAGCAATACGTTCATCAGCGAGTAAGCGCCCAAGTTCAACCATAAATTCTTCAGACCTGTAGGCTCCCGCGCTTCCTGGAGTTTCCCTCTCTTCGTACCTCTTTGTAAAGTCGTTTAGTTCTTTTACGTTAGACTCGCTAAGTCTTCGTATAATTAACTTTCTAAACTGATTAAAATCAATCGGGCTTCCGTTAAAGAACCTTCCAAAAATATTGTGGTATATCTCATGGTATGACGAACCCTCTGGTGTGTACCTATCTTGCGTTCCCCTTCCTTCAAGACTACTTTCTCTTAAAGGTATTTCAACTGCAACCCTATTTGGCGTTCTGGTTTGCTCTCTTTTAAAACCAGAAGTAATTGCCGCACTGGTCTTTACGTCTTTGGCAGAAAACCCTGCATTCCTACCTGCCTTCATGTATCCTTTTCTACCAAACCCAATATTAAAGTGAGTGGCGTCGGATTCAAGTTTAAGCATTGCTTCGCTTGCAAGAATTAGTTTTGTAAGAGTACGCTGTTCTAAAGGGGATATCCTTGTACCGTCTGTCCACATTCCTTCTTCAAGCATCTGTCTTAAAGCAGCCGCATCATTCTTGTCGAATAAGTTAAAAAACCCTTTCTTCTTTCCTTCAAATTTTTGTCGGGCTTGGTTAGCACTCATGTGTCTTGATGAGCGTCCTGAATCTTCTGCGCGTGCATTAAGTATATCGTTAATTTGCGCCTTCGCTCTACTTGTTTGGGACTCTGGTACAGGCTCAACCTCTGGGGCTGCTTGGCCTGTAACTTCTTCCTCATCGTCTCTTACTTGTTTCGGCTTATCAAGCAACAAGTCGTCTAATGCCTTTGAGTTTGCTTCCATTTCTTCCTCAATGGCCTGCTGTTCTTGTGCAGAAAGATTGTCTGCCTTCTTCAAAACCTCTGCCGCTGTATATATTTCTTTGGCGAGTTCTGCTGCTTGTATTCTTTTTTCCCCTTCCAAGTTTATTACCTGCTCAGATGCCTGTCTAAGCAAGTCGTATTTCTGATTACGTAGCCTACGTATCTTTCCCTCGACAGCCTTCTTTACAGTGGGGTCTTTCTTTTGAGATTCTCTTAGTTGTGCTATTTCATTGTCAATGCTTGTAATCTCTCCGTTGTTTACAAGAAAAGCAATTTCGTTTGCGTCCTTTAAATCCTTCTGATCCTGTGTTTCTGCCCAATCTAAATAGCCTATTTCGCCAGGAGTCTTTCCTATTCTTCCCGTAAGTTTATATGCCATCACAGGAGCGGCAGGGCCTATCTCAGCGAACGCCTCTAAAGCGATGTCGCGCGGACGAAGTTCTTCTCCCGCTATAAGTTGACCTGCTAATTCACCACCACCACCAAGACCTGCTTGAACGAGTGTTTCTGCGGCAAGCACTTTCGCTGCTTGATTTCTTGCAGACTTACTTACTGATTTAACTACTGTCTTACCAACCTTACCTGCTACACCCCCAGATACAGCGTCAAATATACCGATAGGAATACCTCTTTTTAAACCTTTAGCCCGAGCCTTCTTCATTATCTCCTCGTCTTGCACGGCGTCAGCGAATGCTTGAGGGTCTGTTACGTTTACCCCCTCTTCTCTAAGTACGTCCATAATAGAACCGCTGTATTCTAAAGCAAGAGAGGTTGCTCCAAAGTATCCCGCAGTTGCTCCAGTTATAGCACCTCCTGTAGAGGTTACACCCGCAAGCGGGCCACCCGCTAAACCTGCGGCCGCACCCGCTCCTGCGCCTACACCTGCACCCTCAAGGCCAGGCTTAATCGCTGTAGCCATTGAGATTAAAGACTCAGGTATTATTCGTAGTATATCTAAAGCAAAGTCATCTACAGCACTTCCTGATTCATCGTATAGGTAATCAGAATCACGAACCGCATCTCTTTCAACAATGCTGTTTAGGTATGCAATCTTTTCGTAATCCATTCCAGATCCCGTTTGTTCAGCCATAGATATCTCGTTAGCAAGAATACCTCCTGCTACCGCGCGATTCCAAAGTCTACCTATTTCACTTGGGTTGTCGTCTATGATTAACCAGTGGTCTTTCATAGCACGAACAGGAGGGCTCTGCGAGCCTATATTGTAATACTGCTTTGCTATTTTAAAAGCATCAGGTGTAAGTTTACCCTGTAGTTGGTCAAGACTAACTCCGTTGTTCTTGGCTTTCTGTAAAGCGCCAAAAAGCCCTTGATTAACCGCCTTAGATTCAGATTCGAGTTGAGTAGAGAGTGAACCCGTACTTCTTACCGAAGGCTCTGATGCTGATACCGAAGGACTGGCGATTTGAGAATCTTCGGTACTTGCTTTTTTTTTTGAAAAAAAATCTTCCGCGACAACTAATGCTTCGTCGGTAAGCCTGCCTTGTAGTTGCTCAAAAGTTATACCTTTGTTATAAGCCTCTTCGAGTGCCTGTAGTAGTTCTTCGTCCATAAGTTTATTTTTATTTATACGGAGGATAATAGTTCCATACGCTGTCCATCCGATTATCCTTAAGTGCTGAAGAAGGAAAACCCAAACCCTCAAATACATCTACTGGTTGTTGTTTTTTCCCCGCAAAGTTCTTTGACCAATAAGGAAGCATTGCATTGTATGTCTCGACTATCTTGTCGGCTTGCTTTGCATTACTTAGTCCTGTCAAAGGAATTTCAGACGCAAGAACCTGTTTGTGCGCAGGATGCTTGTCTGAATCTCCTGTTGTTTTATTTATGACACTTTGATTGTAACGAACAACAGCAACTTCTTGTCCCTGATCGTTTATACCAATTGACTCAATATAATATTGATTACCATCTTCTCCCATATACGATGGCTGTGTCCCCTCTATTAGCGCGTGCACTTGCATACCTGCGTTTACCTTGTCGGGATTACCGCTCTTCAAAAACTGTCCCCTTTTGTTTTGGGTTATTGGGGGCATATACTGAACATCTCCTGTTAGCGCTGTAAAGATTTCAGGAGTAGACGCCTCTTGAGCCGCGGCTGCTTCTTCGGCCTGTATCCTTGCTTTAGTTCTGTAAGTGCTTAGTTCTCTTTGTGTCTTTTCTTTTTCAGTTTCGAGATCATCAGCAAGCATATTGGAAAGTGATTCCGTTACATACTGTGCGTATTCGCCTACGTATTGTTCTCTTTGCTCGTCTGTAAGATTCTTGATGTTTGACAGGTCTTTCATTGAACCGTCAAGAGCACCCTGTTGATGCATCACGTAAGCAATCGCTTGGTCTTCTTCTTCTTGAGAAAGAGCGTGAGTATTAAACCAAGAACCTACAGAGGACGCTATCGCACTTGGGTCTAACGCACCTGTACCCTCCATATCGTAAAACTTATTGATGCCTCCAGAGGTTTTTAAGTTCTGTAAGATAGAACCTGCTGCGGCATTTGGAGAGATTTCTTCTAACTGAAACCTTCTTAGGCTTGCTAACTTAGGCAATGCAGCAGTTGCTTCTTGAAACCCTGCTACAGGAATGTTTAATTCACGAGACTGTTGTAATTGCGCAAGGATTGCGGCGGGATCGTTGTATGAGGACGGGTCTGCAAGTACGCTTGCTTCAAGATTGTTAATCGCTGTGGTGTAGTTTAGGGCAGATGATGCGTGGTCTTTGTATGTGTTGTACATACGTTGTCTTCGAGCCTTGGCTTCAAAAGACATGTCACCTGAATCTAAGTCTGCTTCGATAGCATCCCACTCTGACTGCAACTCATCCTGCATGCCAGGCGTGAATGCACCACGTTCTTGTTGGAATTGATTAAGGTATTGAAGTTTTCTTTCTTCCTCCAACTCTCGTCTTGCCTTGGCGTTTCTGTACACCGCACCGTAGTCTACGCTCGGTAGTTGAGCCATTGGCATAAATGTAGATGTATCAGCCATTACTTAAATTGTTCTTTACTTAGTAAGTTACGAAGGAATACATGCAATTCAGTGTCCCCTTCTTTAGAAAGTTCAAGAAGTTTTTCAGCCTGATCTGGATTAAAGATATACTCCCCGCCTGTCATCTCTCCTATCTTCGCTCCCTCTTGTACTATGTCAATAGGGTTGCTGTCGTGAGAGAACTCACCAGGGGTTTTTTGAACACCTCCATCCTCAAACTCTTCTTCCTCTAATTCTCCAAGCGTTTTGCCTATAGCGTCTGTTGAGCCTAAGTCTATAAGTTTATCTTCCTTTTCCTTTCCGTCTGCAATTGAGCCTGCAATTTCTGCACCTCCTTTTATAATGTTTGTAACACCCCCAATAGCAGTTTGTCTTCCTAATCCTGCAATTTCTGCAAGTCTGTCTAAGTTGTTTTGCGCCCCTATGTTCTGCTGAAGATTTTGTATAGCCTCTTCTTGCTTCTTAAGAGCGGCTCCTTGAGTTCCGAATTGTTCTATTGCTCCCTGAGAAGCAATGTCTGTTGCTCTTATCAGTCCAGGTGTGGCAGACACGAGCGCACGTGAGCCGCCTGTCTGACCCAACTGTTCGGCCGCGGTTGCTTGTGCTCTTAGTGTTGCATCTACAGCGGATTGTGCATCTGTTTCTTGCTCTGCGATTCGCTCTCTTGCCGCCTGTGTTCTTATAGGGCCTTTAGAAAGTTCATCTGCTTGGGCCATTTTCTTTTTTGCCTGACGCTCTTGATATATTCCGTATCCCAGTTCACCAAGTCCTGCTGCTACGTTTATTAAGCCTCCTACAAAAAATTTCTTACCGTGTTTCATAATACAAAAATACTATTTAATCTATTGACCTTGTTGGTTGTGTATATTAGACTTGCTGTATATAAAATTAATCGCATACAACTCGTGTGGTGATGTGTTTGAATTAACAAACCTTGCCTTCAAGTAGTAGTCACGAATTGCATCACCCTCAATAGCAGAGTTTGCTATCATTACAACCTGATCGTCCTCAACAAGCCCTGTAACTGTTCCGTTACATTCTAATATTTTATCTCCATTTATCGATGAAGCGTACAGGTTTAACGGAACTAAATCCGAGCCACTTACCTTGTACAGCGCTGTAGTGTTTCCTAAAGGAAATCCTATTGTAGATATAGAGTTCTTAAATGTTATGAGCGCGTCTGTCCCTGTGATTGATGACACCGTTCCGATTCCAAAAACCTCAGACGTTCCGCTAACGGAACTAACATTGGCAGTTGCAGTATAGTCAACATTGTTTGTTGAGTCCTGATGAATTGGGGCATAATAAAACCCTTCTTTTTCCTGCCATATAGATGAGGCGATTGCACTGGTCTGTTCACTGTTTGTAAGCGTTGCTGTCCAATTGGAATTGTTTCCTTCCAAACTAACCGCCTCGTATGCTTTCACCATAGACGGATTGAAGTTTGATATACACTCTATAATACTATCACCTGCAACGCCGTAGAATGTATTCCGAGTTGCGCTTGGGTCGTGTTCATAGATACCCCCGTTTTTAAACGTGTACAAACGATCAGACAGCCCTGCAAACTCTTCGGCTATGTACGAGTACCGCGTGCTCCAGTAATTAGACTTAACATCAAATGCTATGGTAAACGCAGGAAGTGTTTCGACAGGTGTGCCTATAGTGAATGTGGAACCGCTTAGTCCTGTATCAGGAGTAACCTCTTCTGTGTTCTGACTGTATTCTCCCGTGTGGAAAGCACTGTATGCTGATGAAGTCATTAGTGTAGGTATATTAGCAAGGACTCCTGTCACTGTAGGTGACAAGTCTTCTGCAATACCTATGATTGGGCTGTTTGTTAGTTGGTCGATAAGCAGCATTGCTTTACCTGCGTCCTCCCAATTTTCTTCAGCACACTCCCAAAGCCTTGTGTCGTTATTAAAATCAAAAGTCAAGGTGTTGTCGTATACAGCGGATACATTAATTATAGTGCCCGCCTGATCCGTTCTACCGAACCCGCTCGCTGTCGTTGAGGCACAGGTATCATTAATGCTTAATTGTGCCGTAAACAAAGCCGCAGAACTAATGATGTACTCGTAGTTCTCTCGGTCTATTCCTGCTCTGTATCTTCTGTTTTTTGCAGTAGTGCTTGTAGAGAACATTTTACTTTTAAAGAACGCATCTACAAGTTGTTCGCTTATTACCTGAAGTCCTGTTTGGTAATTCATTCTAATTACCTTGCCTGCTTTAGCGTCTACGAAGAACACGTATCCTCTGTACCACGCTACAGATTCTGGATTGTTATTCACCCCGTACTCTCCTGTGTAATACTTAACAGGGCCAACAACCATATTGGTGGCAGTAAGGGATTCTCCATCGTTCGCTGTAAGTAGGTTTCTTCCCACAGGGATTATACCTGCTCTTCTTTCGTGTACTAAGTATAGGTATTCATCGTAAGGAACGAGAGACTTTATAGAACCGTAGTCATAAGACAAGTCCTTAAAGTTTTGTGTGGTCAAGTTAAATGAAGACAATCCAAGTTTTGTTCCCTCGAAACTAAACGGATCCGAGTAAGTAATAGAACCGTATCTTTTGATTCTCTTGTTGTCTGGCAGATAAGCAAAAGACTTTCCGAGAGACGTGTAGTCCGAAGCATAGAAGTCACTAACACGTGGGTCTTCTATAAAATCTACGATTGCATTCTGAGAAAATGCCGCAGCCATATTTCTCCAAACATCGCCACGCCTTGGTGCGCTGCCGTAAAACAAGGTGCGCAAACGGAAGTAGGAATCCCCTTGTTCTATTCTAACCATAGAGTCTGGGTTTTCTACCGTAAAGGTATATTCAGTTGCTAATGCGTAACTGTGCGTGCTTCTTCCGTATATTAAAAAGGGGTACGCATCATCGTTTACTGCAACCACGTTATGAACGTACAAAAGTTTGTTTCCGCTTGATCGAGAAATAATATCTCCTTTGTACACCCTTCTGTCTACCTTGGCTACTATGTCATATTCACTGTCTGCCGCGACTATTGAGTTGAACACTAACCTCGGAAAAAGATTAGGTCTTTGCGTTTCGTGTACACCATTACTATCTATAGAAAGATTTTCTCCTACCTCGTAGTAAAATGTTTCTTCAAACGCTCCTGACTCTCTGTATATTTCAATGACACACTTGTCGTTCCATCTTGATATACCTTTAAGCACACTGCTTGTGTTCCAGAATGGCGTGTTGTTATCTTCAATAACCAAGAAGTCTCCTGTTGTGTTTTGTATAGCAGCCTTAGAACTCCTGTCTAAAATAGGATTTGTTGTTGGGTCAGCAACAAGTGTGGTTACTCTTGCTACATTCCATGTTGTTTTCTCCTTTAAGTTGTCTCCGTATCGTACAATACGAACTCTATCTCCTTCCGCGAATCCATAATTAATCATCGCTCCTAATTGATTGTCGTAAGAGTTTTCTCTGCCTTGTAGCGTTCCTAAAGAGAGGTATATATTTTGTGCTGCACCAAATGTTCCTTCGGTATTGTCGCTAAGCGCAAGGTATGCGCCACCTATGGAGTATTGCACTTTATTTGTAATTGACCCTTTGCCTGCGTACACTACGCTGTAGCGTTCTGCCCAGGCAGGTGCGGTATGCTTTATACGCAAGACAATATCCGCACGTCCGTCCAAGTTGTTTTCTTCAGCGCGGTCATTGGTATGCTTTATAAACACCTCGTTATTTAAAGGCTGAACACCAGAAGGTCTTCCTTTATCGTCAAAGTAAACCAACCCTAACTCATGGCTTGAACCTGATTTGAAACAACGGCTTCCATCCATGTCGTCAGAGGCAATCATAAAACTACCTCCTTGTGTAACATAAGAACCAGACCTTGCTACAATCGCTTTTTTAAATAATTGATTTCTACTTATAGTTACATAATTTCCCTCAAGGTTTGGCGCTAAACCTACCCTTTCTAAATCAGAAACCAGTCCGTTGATGTTGCTTTCTATAATATCAAACTGCGAACCTGTGGCGTTTGAATTTAAAACCTCTGCTTGCGCTATCCCGAAAGTAAACTTGTTTACACCAAAGGTCGCTTTACTAATTGACACTCCGTAATAAACTTTATCTACCGCAGAACCTCCTTGTGGATTAATGTTGCGGCTAACCTCTCTTAACCAAACTTCGCCTTGACCAAAGAATGCTGCTGTTTCCCCCGACCAGGGCGTATCTCCCGCTGTGAGTAGTTTGCTGAACCCAGATTCACTTTCTTGTGGAGAGAATTGCACAGGGTATAATCCATCTATAGCGCTTCTGACGTAAGACATCACCTGATCCCGCGTTGTCCCTGTGGGCACGTTGATTATCTTTCGAACTTGAAAACCACTACTGATTACTTTTATTCCGTCACTAATCTTTCGTATTGGAACAGTGAGTTCCTTTGTATTGGATGTGTTCTTTTGAACAATAAACCTTACACTGGGTGGCCCGCTAAGAACCCCATCTACATTTACACCTGCCTTAAAGGTTGCCCCATCGTTTATATACCTAATACCCGCGAGAGCCTCTAACTCTTCACTACGAGAAAGACCGCTAATTTTATTAAGCCCCGAAGAGTCTCTGAACACTTTTATGTTTGGAAATTTTTCTGTAAAGTTGTAGTCAGAATCAGTTCCCAATGTGTTTGTTATACGCATAGCGCCATCGTTCCAAGAAAACGATAGCAATATTTTAGAATCCTCTGTAATCGTTGAAGGTATGTTAGTGAAATCAATTTCTATAGCCTCGCCGTTAGCAAACACTCCATCGTACTTTGAAACTGTTAGTTCATACGTATTTGGCTTATCATAGTAATTAGCAACAGCGTCTACATCAAACTTAGTGAGGTTGTTATAACCCTCTGTGTATCCTCCGAAGAATAACCTGCCTTGACAGACTGCTTGACTGTCTGCTTTCTGAGGCACGTTGTCATAGAATTTATCTTGCACCAATGCTGAAAGACCCTTGTAATTAGAATCATTTCTAAACGCAATGGTTTGAGTGCTCGTTCCGTTTACATTTGGAACGCTGTCTATAAGAAAAAACGGAGAGTCTTTGTCACCAATTCTTCCATAAATATTTATTTCTCGTACATCAAGGTTTGAATTCTTTACAGCGATATTGATTTGATTCCAATAATTTCTTGCCCCCGCGTCTATGAATCCGTCTTTAAGTTGCGACTTAGATATAGCCAGTTCAGAATACGGACTAAGAGCGCTGTGTTCTCCATCGAAATACTCGTACTGATAAGCAAACTGAAAGTTCTTTTCAAAGATATCGTTCTGTGGATAATCTGTATTTCTTGAAAACGTAACAACAGGGGGAGACAACGGTGGTTGCTTGGCCACTGTAATGTAGTTTGTTCTTTCTTGCGTTGTGCCTGAAGAAAACGTAGGGTCGTAACCGCCCGCTCCAGAAACGCTTTGCTCGGCACGAGTTGCGTTTATTTTCTTAGGCTCGTTCACGCTGTCATTGAAGTACAAAACAACCTGTCCGTTTGAAAGATTTATGATGTTCGCTGTTACGAAACCTTCTTTAGAAAAGTTTAGTACCGAGTCTTGGTAAACTATGTATGTTTTCTTTGCGTTCTGATCGTAACGAAATATAGTGTGGTCGTTATTGTTATTGTACACGAAGTAGTAAACCTGTGCGGCAACATCATCTCCAATAGCACCTATAACAATGTTTGTACCCGCAGGCATTGTTCCGTTTTCTATGGTAGCGGAACGGTGTATGTTGCCCCATGCATTTTTTAACACAAGAGCATCTTCGTTTGCATCTACAGAAACACGAATGTTCTGAGCATCCGTCATCTCTGTTGATTTAACCAAGCGCTCGTCATCGTCTTGATTGAGCGACCTTGGAAGTAGTTTATCTATTGCGGGCATCGGTTATGCTTTTGGACTTAACTTAAAGTTTCTACGACTTGTACTGAGTGCGTCAAATTTATTGAACGACTTAAGCCTGGCGTTAGCGAGCCTTCTTTCGTTGTAGTATTCTTTACGAGCGCGTTGCTTTTCAATAGCAGGTACGCTTGACTTGCGCATAATTACCTTGTAGTAAATATAGGCTCGCAATGCTTCTTCTGCATACACAGGAACGCAAGGGTTGTCTGACTTTGCTGCATCAGAGATGTATTCTAAAACTACTTGGGTCGTACCTGAAACTAAAGATATCTCAATGCGATTCTCTTCCCAATTAATTCTATACTCTCCCGCACCTTGACCGCCACCAAGTCCGTACAACCTACCCACAGTGGATTCGTATATGAAGTTTCTAAACACATAAGAGTCAAATCCAAGCAGGTAGTCTGGCATAGCATCAGCAGGCTGATCTGGAAGAAGGTTCATATTCTTGTTTTCAGCAAATACATAGACCAATCCATCACTACCAAGTTGACCAAGTTTAATCATGTCAACAAAATCAGAAGGTAGTTCAACTGTGCCTAACGATTGATTCACGTCCAACAAAGTGGTCTTCACATTGTGAACCATATCGAATCCAAATTCCCGTATACCTCGCAATGCGTATTGACGAAGCATGTAGTCAGAAGCGTTAGACCCGTAATCGTCCGAGTCTATACCCATGATGTAATCGTTAATTACCTTATCGACTGTTACGTATGCTTGGCTCATTATTCTCTTTCGTCTTTAGTTGTTTCCGTAGAACCGTAATTGTATACATCGCTGTCTCGGAGATTTACGCCCGCGAGTACACATACCTCATTTACAAGTTCTGTAAAGTAATGCTCTGGTAATTCAAAGTCTACACTGTTCGCGGAATTGTATGTCTCTACCCCCGCAACAGTAGACGTATAACCAAAAGAAGGAGACGCCGCTGTCTTGGCCCCAGTGTTTGGAACTATTCCTTGCGGCAGTTTGTAGTAGCGTAAGTTAATCTTAGTTATGCTTGTGTTTGCATTTGGAAAGACTTCTATATTGTCCGCTATCAAAGCGACAGGCGCTTCATCAGAAGGCGCAGAAAGGTCGCTGTTAAGTATTCTGTCAATGTGGTCTTCATTGTAAACCACCTGTACGATTGCTTGCTTTTGCTCACCAAGAACTTTCTTTCCTATTGTGGTGATAGATATCGCATGAGCAAAATCTGTTGGCTTGTCAACCACACCAGAAGTCAATGTCAACTCTACCTTCTTTACGAACGTAGACAAGTCCTCTTGGATATTCTTTGAACGTGCAAATTGTCGAGGCCCATCAAACTGTGAGCGTCGTAGTCTATTTGCTAAATAGGTATCTGTAAACAGACGATTAAATATATTCATCTGTGCTACCCCTGCAAACTTGTTGAATATAGCAGGCGTGATGAATCCACGCTGATCCTTGTTGGCTATATCCTTTACTGCTTTATATACTCTTTCTACACTTGCCATATACCTTTTGGCTTTATAGCAAATATACGAATAAAAAAGAGGGCCTTTTGGGGCCCTCTTAGTGTTTAACCGACTCTCAGTTTACTATGCCTATGAAACGAGATAGTGCAAACTTACGAAAGTTTTTCTAATCTCGAAACCAATTCTTCATAAACTGTAGCGCCTTTTTCTGTTAGACAGAATCGAACCATCATGTCAGTAGGGTCTTGACCTGCAGGTACAGAGATGATTAATCTTCCGCTGTCGAACCAATACGCTCCATCTGGTTTTAGTGCCAGGATTTGGAAGTCTTTGGCTTGAATAATAGCAGAACGAACCTTTACTCTTGGGTCATCGAACTTATCAATAAAGTCTTTTGGATTTGCTTTTGCTTCACGCAACAACTCTCTACGGATGTCAATCATCTTTTGATTGATGTTTATGCCGTAGGTTAAAGCCACCGAAAGAATTTCATCTGCTTCTTTGTTTCTAACCAAGGCAACAGCATCGTGTTGTAGGAATTCTTGCTCTATTTCTTTTTCGTGGTCTACCGACCTGTCTACAATTCTAAACAATGAACCTCCGTTAGCGAGGTTAGAAGGATGTGCCTCTAAAAACTCAGCAAGATTAGGTTGGTTTGCAGGAACCGCGAGTAGTCCATCTCTAAACACCACATGAGAGCGGCGAGAATTATCACTTTGTTCATCGCGGTAAATACTTGGCTCCCCTGGGCAATAACGAATTGCACGAACCTTGTTTTGACTTGGGTCGTATATAGTTGCCTCTGATTTTATTTTACACACTATTCCTCCACCTGTTGGTATCTCAAATATCTTTACCTGTGATAGTGTGGGTTCTTTTTTGATAACCTTGTATCCACCTTTTTTGGGTACAGGTTTTTTCTTTGCCGCTGTAGCGGTTTTTGTTTGTGTTGCCATTTCTAAATAAAATTAAATAATTAAAAAAGGAGAAGGGGCAACGCCCCTCTCCGATTAGTTATAATTCTTATGTGGTCTTAATAAGAATATGTTGGTTTGCTGCACGAGTAACCAATGCACACTCAGAACGGTAGTTGAACTGTAGGCTATCCTCGTTAGTGTTGTTCACACCCAAGATAGAACCTGTCATCCAGTGCTCCATTTCACGAGAGTATCC
>Ga0070749_10000981_pt1 | contig 19318 bp, 29 predicted proteins | sample VirMetDEL_Nov_18_FD_75180 | JGI IMG/M metagenome (GOLD analysis project Ga0070749, IMG submission 75180) | Aqueous microbial communities from the Delaware River and Bay under freshwater to marine salinity gradient to study organic matter... | ecosystem: Environmental > Aquatic > Marine >...
GAACCAGCTGTAATTTTAATTAATGTAATGATGGCTATCATTTATGGTGGTGGTATCATTAAAAGTTTACTATGATACTATGGAGTATTATGTTTAATAAGAAAAAAGATAAACCAATTTTTTATAAAAAGAAAGATTGTAAAGAATTTATAGCACTAGGTTTAATAGCATTATTATGGGTAATATGGTATGCAATCTTCTGATTATGAAAAAATGTATGGAGAATTATTAGACCATTTTGAAGGTCGTTTACCAAATCCAGAACACGAGCCTAAAAGATTTGCGTTTTTTGTAAAAATGTTTAAATATTATAAATATAAAAAAGGCCAAATTTGGCCTTATCCAAGGCCAAAAGCCTAAACAATAAAAATTCTCAAAAGGAACAGAAATGGAAACAAATACTGACAAAACTATAGACCCGGAAAAAGAAAAAGAAGAACAAGAAGAAAAAAAATTAGATCAAAATGATCTAGAATATCTAAAAAGGAAATTTGAAACATTTGGTGATTGTGCTTAATTTTATTATGGAGACTATATTATGGAAACTCTTGCAACTTGGCTATTATTATATTGTTTAGATACTATCTGGCCAGAACCTAAAGAAATTGAAGAAGAACCCACCCCAATAGTTGTAACAATTAACGAATAATTGTTACAATTCCGTTACAATTCTTTTCATCTAATTGTTTACATTAAATACAGGTCGTGATATAATGTATTTAATTGGTAAAACAAAGGAGAAGAGATGAAATCAAGATTTGAAACAACAAAACCCGGTAGACAAATTATGTATGCCGCAGGTATCCTATCAGATGCTCAACACCTTCTTAGTGAAGAATGTAACTTTGAAGATGGTTGGGTTCAACCAAATAATGCAAAAACAGTAATTGCATTTCTCAATAAAGCAAAAGAAGTATTATTTAAACTAGAGGATGATCTAGATAATGTCCGTTGAGATACAACTTTTATTATGGCTATTTGCTTGGACTTTAGGCATTGGTCTACCAGTTTGTTTATTATGTTGGTGGTATGAACGATGAATATAGATCCTTTGTATCTGTTTATTATAGTAACTATTATTGCATTACTAGTGCATATTTGGGCCTTACTTGATGGATTCTTTAATGGAGAAGATGATGAATGATGATCAATTAAGAAATATAGTAAAAAAAGTAGATGATCTTATTGCTGAAGAATCTAAGAATAATGAAACACACCCACTTAATATTTTATCAATTATATTAGGTAGAATTTATACAACAAGTCAAGTAATAGATTGTGAGGATGATTTTATAAAAATATTGGAACATTGTCTATATAAATCAAATGATGAAGAGGTACCATTACATTGATTGAATTTATAGTTTATGTATGGTTAAATGTTCCCTATGATGGCAATCCAGTTATTGTAGGTAAATTTGAAAATTGTGAACAAGGTATGACACTGGTTGAAAATATGTATCCAGACGCAAAGGCTATTCATTGTATACTACCTGAATATACACCGCCGGGTGGAGTAAAATAGTGAGGGATGTTTATGATATACTCCAAGATCTAGCATCAAATAATTCACGTAATTATAAGATACAGGTCTTACAAGATAATTATAACAATAATGTATTAAAGACAGTTATTTTTAATGCTCTGGATCCATTTACACAATACTATATTAAAAAGATACCAGAGTATAAATCAAGAGGTAATGGTTGTTTAATGAAAGCAATGAGAGAATTATTTCTATTAAGCAATCGTGATAAAACAGGTAACGCAGGTATAGAGCACCTCACTCAGATTCTCTCCAATCTCTCTCCTACAAACGCGAAGGTTATTGAACTAATCATCGCGAAGGATCTGAAGTGTGGTGTCTCTATCTCTACAGTAAATAAAGTTTGGACTGATCTCATTAAAGAATATCCAGTAATGTTGTGCTCAAAATTTGAACAAAGATTAATTGATAAAATGGAATGGCCAGCATATGTACAAATGAAAATGGATGGCATGAGATTTAATGCAATTGTACTAGATGGTAAAGTAGAATATAGATCTAGAAATGGCAAAGAACTAAATTTATTAGGTTATCTTGATGATACTTTTATTAAAATGGCAAGTGTTATAACTGCTACTGGATCAATTACAGTTGATTGTGTATTTGATGGAGAATTATTGGTTGAAGATGAAAATGGTCTATTGGATAGACAAACTGGTAATGGTATATTAAGTAAAGCAATAAAAGGTACATTATCTGACAAAGAAGCATCAATGATAATAGCAACAATATGGGATTTTATTCCCTATATGTATTTTATAGATGGATATTGTCCAATGGACTATTTAACTAGAATGAATAGAATTGAATATGTAGATGAAAAAGTAAGACCAGTTAGTTTTACTAAAGCATTTAATATAGATGATGTCAATAGAATCTTCCAAGAATATTTAGCACAAGGTGAAGAAGGTATTATCTTAAAAAATGCAAATTCATACTGGGAAGGAAAACGAGTAAAACATCAAATCAAATTTAAAGGTGAACTTGATTGTGATCTAAAAATTGTTGGTGTACAACCAGGTACAGGTAAGTATGAAGGACAGGTGGGTGCTCTTATTTGTGAGTCATCCGATGGTATATTAAAAGTAAATGTTGGGAGTGGATTAACAGATGAGAATCGTGAAACGTTTAAGGCAGAAGATATTATTGGCAAGATTGTCGCTGTCCGTTACAATGCTCGTATTAAAAACAAAGATGGTGATGAAAGTTTATTTCTTCCGATCTTTATTGAGATCCGTGAGGACAAAGATCAGGCGGATTCAAATGGGGATATAAAATAATGTTTATGTTTGATGTAGAAACATTGGGCGTTGAATCCAATTCAGTAATATTATCAGCAACTATTGTGCACTTTGATACTACAAATAAGCCTGATTATAAACATCTCTTGGCCAATGCTTGCTTTGTTAAGTTTAATGCCAAAGAACAGGTAAAGATTTACAAAAGAACAATGGATAATGATACCATGAATTGGTGGAATACTCAGCACGATTATATTAAACAAATTTCATTTTTTCCAAAGAAAGATGATTTGAGTGTCCATGATGGACTTACACAACTTAAAGAATATATTGACAAATATGATCCAAATAGAAAACAAACAATCTGGGCACGTGGTAATTTAGATCAAATGATTATAGCAAGTCTTTGTAGACAAGCTGGGTTTGATGCATTATCACCTCATTATCTATGGCGTGATGTAAGGACTGCGGTTGATTTACTTACTGGTTCATCAAATGGATATTGTAATGTGAACTATGATGGATTTACCAGAGATGAGGTAATTAAACACCATCCGTCACATGATTGTGCATATGATTGTATGCAGTTATTATATGGAATACCGACAACAGATAAATAATAGGTATGTCTTCTCAAAAGGCAAGGCTTACAACCTATTATGGAGAAGATAATATGCAAAAGTATTTAGTACTAGTCCTCATTTTAATCTCAGAAGTTGTTTTTGCTGAATCAGAAATATATATGGCCAATCAAGCCGGCGGTGTCCTTACACTTACTCATCAAGAATGCACAATAGAAAAATATAAAGAACATTTCCCATGGCATGGTTATGGTACTGAAGCAAACGGTACAGTGCATGTAGGATGTTATCAAGTACCTGACGCACCAACAAAAGAAGAATTAAAAGATATACCACCTAATGTTAGTATTGTTCCAATTATTAATTTTATTGATGGTGAAGATGGACAAGTATTTGCATTAAGAGCAGATTGGTTTGCATCAGATAAACCTGGGGAGAGTTTCTAAATGAAAAAATTTTTACTAATCCTAACATTATGGTCGTCTACGGCAATGGCTTTAGACCCATTATTGGTTATGCATTTATGGGATAATCTTAGAATTGTATTATCACAAGAAACTGAATGTGTAGGTAAACGATATCAATTCAAGGCATCAGCACAAAGAATGGATGGAATGTATATTCCTGGTTGCTGGTATATAATGAAAGAACATCCTGATATGGTACACATTGACTGGCACAATGGTGATTATTCAGAATTACCTTTGGCAAAATTTGAAGAAATACACCTGGACAAATAAACAATTTACATTAATTGCTTTGCGTGATATAATTACATTATGACAAATTTTTATACTTCTGTGGTTCCGTACGGCAACTCGTTGCTTATTCGTGGCTACCGTGATGGTATTGCCTATAAAACCAAAACCACATTTGATCCTACACTTTATATCAATGCAAAATCTCATCATGAGCCATCCAAGTGGAAAACACTAGATGGTACACCAGTCCATCCAGTAAAACTTGGATCTATTCGTGAGGCTAAAGAATATGTCGAACGATACAAAGATGTACAAGGCTTTGATATTCATGGACAAAATCAATGGGTCTATCAATTTATTTCAGAATACTGGCCCAATGATGTCAAGTATGACTCTGAACTTATCAAAGTATTCTCACTTGATATTGAAACTGCCACAGAGCATGGCTTCCCAGATATAACTACCGCAAATGAGGAAATCCTGCTCATCACAGTCAAGGATAACCACCACAAGAAAATTGCCACATTCGGCACACGTCCATATACTAATAATAGATCAGATGTTACATACAAACTCTGCAATGATGAACAACATCTCCTTAAGGAATTTATTATCTTCTGGCAGCAAAATTATCCAGATGTGATTACAGGTTGGAACATCTATGGCTTTGATATTCCATATCTAGTCAATAGAATCAAACGACTGCTTGGTGAATCGTTCGCAGAAAAACTTTCACCATGGAACATGATCCGTGACAAAAAAATCTATATGGCTGGCCAAAATATTATGGCATATGACTTTATGGGTATTGCCACTCTGGACTATCTAGACCTCTACAAAAAATTTACATATCAAAACCAGGAATCATATCGTCTTGATTATATTGCCAATGTGGAACTTGGTGAAAACAAATTGGAAAATAACTTTGATACATTCAAGGATTTCTATACTCAGGATTGGCAAAGGTTTGTGGACTATAATATACATGATGTGGAATTGGTTGACAAACTAGAGGACAAAATGAAATTGATTGAATTGCTATATACTCTGGCATATCAATCAAAAATGAACTACAATGATGTCTATTCTCCTGTTCGTATGTGGGATATGATTATCTATAATTATCTTAAATCAAAACATATTGTTATTCCAATGAAGGATTCAAATGGTAGCAAAGATGCTGCATTTGAAGGTGCCTATGTTAAGGATCCAATTATTGGTGCTCACAAATGGGTTGCCTCATTTGACCTGAATTCGCTATATCCACATCTTATGATGCAATACAATATGTCACCAGAAACACTTACTGATACCAAATTTGATGTTAATGTGGAATTATTACTTAACCAAACCCCCATTGATAAACATAAATTGGTTGACCTATCCATGGCAGCAAATGGTTGGTGTTATCGTAAGGACATTAAAGGTTTCTTACCTGCACTGATGGAAAAAATGTACAATGACCGGTCTAAATACAAAAAACAAATGCTTCGCACAGAACAAGAGTATGAAAAAACCAAGGATCAAAATTTGGTCAAGGAAATATCCAGGTTGAACAATCTCCAAATGGCCATGAAAATTGCCCTTAACTCAGCTTATGGGGCAGTTGGTAACAAATATTTTAGATACTATGACCTACGAATCGCAGAAGGTATTACACAATCTGGTCAATTATCTATTCGTTGGATGGCTAATAAACTCAATGAATTCATGAACAAAACATTAAAATCAGACAATAAGGATTACATTATTGGTATTGATACTGATTCAATTTATCTTACACTAGAGGATCTTGTTGAGCATACTTGTGCCGGTAAATCCACAAATGAAAAAATCAAATACATGGATAAAATATGTGAACAGGTATTTCAACCATTTATCGACAATGGTTATCAGGAATTGGCCACATACATGAATGCCTATGAACAAAAAATGTTTATGAAACGTGAGGTACTTGCTGACAAAGGTATCTGGGTTGCCAAAAAACGCTATGTGCTTAATGTGCATAACTCAGAGGGTGTACAATATGCCAAACCTAAGGCCAAAGTGATTGGTTTGGAAATGGTCCGATCATCAACTCCTGCTGTGGTTCGCGGTAAATTATACAAGGCCCTTGATATTATTCTACACCATGATGAATCTTCCTTACATCAATTTGTTAAGGATTTTAAAGAGGAATTTAATAAATTGTCTGTCGAGGATATTTCATTCCCAAGATCAGTTAGTGCAATTAGTGAATATAAAGGTGATGATGGTATATACAAAAAAGGTACACCAATCCATGTTCGCGGTGCCCTACTATTTAATCATTACATAAATAAATATAATATTACTAAAAAATATCAACCCATTACAAATGGTGACAAAATTAAATTTGTCTATGTGAAAAAACAAAATCCATTCAATGAAAATGTAATTGGTTATTCATCTAAACTTCCAAAGGAATTTGGTCTACATGACTATATTGACTATGATCTACAATTTGAAAAGGTCTTTCTTGATCCATTGCAAATCATTATCGAATCACTCGGGTGGCATGCTGAAGCGCAGTCTAATCTTGAGTTGTTTTTTGGTTAGTGCTTGCTCTGCACCAAGACCAATTTTTTACGAAGAACAATATAATGAGTATATAACCGGGCAATCATGTGGTTACAGAGAATATTCTGACTGGCCATGTATGAATGCAAATGGTTGTATTAAATTTGGTTACGATTATTAATTTTACATTAATTCAGTTTTATTATATAATGACACTATATTATGAATAAACATTTACTAGAAAGTTTTATTGATGTTGGCAGTGGTTTTTTTCTTACCATAGTTATTCAATTAACTATATTTCCATTTTTTGGTTTATATCCCACTATATTAGATAGTATTGGTATTACTATCATCTTCACAGTAGTCAGCATCACTAGATCTTCTCTATGGAGATGGTATTTTAAGAACTATACATGAGGAAAAGGAATGAACGCAGTGTTTGGGTACTATACAAATAATAAAAAAGTAAAAGATTTTATGAAGGCATTTGGGCAAGAAGTAAAAGATAAACCTGGTATGCCAAATGATGCGACTAAATATCTTAGAGTAGAACTTATTGAAGAAGAATTAGTTGAACTTAAAGATGCAATTAAAATGGGTGATATTGTTGAGATAGCAGATGCTCTTACTGATATATTATATGTTACCTATGGAGCAGGTCATGCATTTGGTATTGATTTAGATGAATGCTTTAGAGAAGTACATCAGTCAAATATGAGTAAACTTGATTCAGATGGTAAACCAATTTATAGAGATGATGGCAAGGTTCTTAAAGGACCATATTATCATGAACCTAACTTAGCAAAAGTACTAAATAGTAATGAGGACTATTAATGAATCCAATTTATCCTGTTTATATTATTTCAAAAGGCCGTGCTGATACAAGAATGACTTCCAAGACATTGGAGGAAATTAATGTACCATATCGTATCGTTATTGAAGAAGTAGAATATGATGATTATGCTGCAGTGATTGATCCTAAAAAGATTATTACACTGCCAAAAAACTTTAGAGAAGATCCAAAATATGCAATTAAAGATGATGTAAGTGGTGCCATTGGTGGTGGTATCCCTGCTCGTAACTTTGTATGGGAACATTCAATCGCAGAAGGTCACAAACGACATTGGATTCTAGATGATAATATTAGACACTTTTATAGACTTAATCGTAATCAAAAAATTAAAGTAGGTTCTGGTACATCATTTAGACTTATAGAAGAATTTACTGATAGGTATACAAATGTGGCAATGTCTGGTATGAATTATGCATTCTTTTGTCCAAAGACACAAAAACGACCACCCTACTATCTAAATACAAGAGTTTATAGTTGTATATTATTATCAAATGAAATCCCTCAACGCTGGCGCGGACGTTACAACGAAGATACTGACCTATCATTAAGGATTTTAAAATCAGGTAAACAAACATTGTTATTTAATGCTTATCTATGTGGTAAGGCAGCAACAATGTCAATGAAAGGTGGTAATACAGATGAGGTCTATGCTCGTGAAGGTGCTGATGACCAAGGTAAAGCATTTGATAATAGGTTTACATTTGCCAAATCACTACGTGATCAACACCCAGATGTAGTAGAAATTACACAGAAATGGGGTAGATGGCATCATCATGTTGATTATAGAAAATTTCAACGTGACGGAAATCTAATTAAAAAAGAAGGACTAAATATACCTAAAGGTATTGATAATAGAGGATGGAAACTAATTACATTGGATCCATCAAAAGTTAACATGGAGGAAGAGTATGACACAGACAACGAATAATTTATTTGTCTTAACTGGACAAGAAGAGGAACAAACACCCTATGAATGGGATGGCATGCCTGAATATATCCAAGAGGAAAAAGAGGCATATCATGTAATGAAAGTTAGATTCAGAAATGATGAAGACATTGCAGAGTTTGCCAAACTGGTAGGGCAACCTCATATTAATATTAAAACAAAAGCAATATGGCACCCACAACTGGATAAAGAAAAAACTAGTCTTATGCAATGGATTGATGGAGAAGATGAATGAAGATTACAGTTGTAGGTTCTGGTTATGTTGGACTCTCTAATGCTGTATTATTGGCACAAAATAACGAAGTTACATTATTAGATATAGTCCAAGAAAAAATTGATATGGTGAATAATAAACAATCACCTATCCAAGATCCAATGATCGAAGAATTTCTTGCAAATAGACAATTAAATTTAGTTGCAACAATGGATAAAGTTGCTGCACTCTCTGATGCAGAGTATATTGTTATTGCTACTCCTACTGATTATTGCCCAGATCGACATTATTTTAATACAGAATCAATTCAAAATATTATACTGGATGTAATTGAATACAACCCAAATGCTATGGTTGTAATTAAATCTACTATTCCAGTCGGGTTTGTACACGAGATGAGACAGAAGTATAAATTTGACAATATAATTTTCTCACCTGAGTTCCTCCGCGAAGGTAATGCATTATTAGATTGTTTATACCCATCTCGTGTCATTATTGGTGACAAAGGAAATCGCGCAAAAGAATTTGCTGCTTTACTTGTTGATGGTGCAGAAAAACCTGTTGATGAAATACCTGTATTGTTTATGGGTGCAATTGAAGCAGAGGCAGTTAAATTATTTGCAAATGGTTATTTGGCAATGCGTGTGGCATTCTTTAATGAATTGGATATGTATGCCGAAAGTCTAGGATTAAATTCAGAAAGTATTATTCTTGGTGCTTCACTTGATCCTAGAATTGGTAATGACTATAATAATCCATCTTTTGGTTATGGTGGTTATTGTTTCCCTAAAGATACAAAACAACTTTTGGCAAATTATAATGCTGCAAAAGTACCTAATAATATTATTCAAGCAATTGTTGATTCAAATGATACCCGGAAAGAATATATTGCAAGTCAGGTACTTTCAAAAAATCCTAGCATTGTAGGTGTTTATAGATTGACAATGAAATCAGGTTCAGATAATTTTAGATCATCTGCTATCCAAGATGTGATTAATAATCTATTAAAACAAAATGCAAATGTTATTATCTATGAACCTACATTACCTGGTACATCGTTCCAAGGTTGTAAGGTGATTAAAGATATTAAACGGTTCAAGGATTTATCCGATGTCATTATTGCAAATAGAGTTGAAACTGCAATTGCAGATGTACAAGATAAAATTTATACACGAGATATATTTCTTAATAATTAATTTGAGGTGATTATATTATGAAAAGTGGTTTATATGTAAATTCTACAAAAAAACTTACTAACAAAATTATTAATATATTTAGAGTTGGTCAATGTGTTGATTATGATCATAGATATAGTAACCATAAATCATCTGATCCAAATCTTAATGGAACTTATAAATTTTTAGTAATGGAATCTGAAAATGAAAGAATAAGATTAGAAAAAAAATTATTTAATGAATTAAAACAATTTCATATACATGATTCATTTTATCAGGATACCATTCAGAGTAGAAAAATAATTGATAAATTTATTGAAAAAGAAAAGTTATTAGTTGAACAAAAGAAAAATAAATCACAAGATAATATGATTTCAACATTAGATGGCCTGGTACCTTGGAAAGATAATATACCTAATTGTGCATTTTTACCAAGATACAAAGCAGCACCAATATTAAATACAAATACACAAAAAGGAAAAACTCGGTATAGAACATATAAGGGCAAACCAATTTCAGATACAGCTTATAAACTCATTCTTTCAATTAAAAAAGATACACAAAAAGAAAATAATTGTACAAAATTAAATGTTTAGTATATAATACATTATTATGAGGAGAAATAATGGCTAGAATACTTGTTACTGGAGGTGCCGGTTTTGTTGGATCGCATCTCTGTGAAAGATTGGCAAATGATAATGAAGTTTGGTCAATTGATAACTATACAACAGGCAAAGAAACTAATCATGTTCCTAATGTTAATTATATTAGGATGTCTACACATGAAATCCTTTCACTACAATTTGATCCAGAATTAATTTTCCATTTAGGTGAATATGCTCGAGTTGAACAATCATTTGAAGATATCAGAGCAGTGTTTAGACAAAATTCTATAGGTACAATTGCTGTCTGTGAATTTGCAAAAGAAAAGAATGCCAAACTTGTTTACGCCGGCTCCTCTACTAAATTTGGTGATGTTGGTCCTAACTCATCTCCCTATGCATTTACAAAATCAACCAATACACAACTAGTCCAAAACTATGGTGATTGGTATGGATTAAAATATGCAATCACATATTTCTATAATGTCTATGGCAAAAGAGAAATATCAGAAGGCAAATATGCCACACTTATTGCCAAATTCCTAGAACTACATAAACAAGGTAAAGATTTACCTGTGACAATGCCTGGTGTACAATTAAGAAACTTTACTCATGTTGATGATATTGTTGATGGTTTGGTACTTGTTGGTGCAACTGGTATGGGTGATGGTTATGGAATTGGCAGTGATGAAAAATATTCTATTGTTGATGTTGTGGAAATGATTGGTGGTTCTATGGTAATGCAACCAGAGAAAAAAGGCAATCGTAGAGATGCAGAATTGGTCACAGATAAAACCAAGGCACTTGGTTGGTCACCACAAAAAAATCTAAAGGATTATATAAGAGAAAATTTATCATGATGGGCTGGACAAACTGGCCTGAGAGATATATGCAATTGGCTAAAGATATAGGTTCATGGTCAAAAGACCCAAGACAAAAAGTTGGTGCTATTGTTGTAGGTAAACATGGACAAATATTATCACAAGGCTATAATGGATTCCCTAGAAAAATTAGAGATTCAGAAAAAAGATTAAATGATAGGGAAACAAAATTAAAGTATGTTGTACATGCTGAAATGAATGCTATATTTAATGCATCACTAGAAGGTATATCACTTGAGAATGCTATAATGTATGTACATGGATTACCTATGTGTCATGAATGTGCAAAAGGTATTATTCAAGTAGGAATTAAAAAAGTTGTAATGAACCCATTACCTGAAAATAGAAACCATTGGGAAGAATCTTGTCAATTGGCCAAAAAAATGTTAGCAGAAGCAGAAATTGAATATGAAGAGATACATCAAGATCTATAATAATGTACTAGATAAAACTATTTGTGATGATATGATTGATCTATTTGATCAGAATCCGAAGCAACAAGAAGAACATAATAATGATGCTATGAATTTTAAACAAATTAATATGCACAAGAATAAAGATACATGGTCTAATTATATTGATATTATTCAAACTAAATTTAATTTAGCATTACAACAATATAAATCAGAATGTAAAATTGCTGATTTTAGATGGCCAAACGAATTTGCATTTGAAGAATTTAGAATTAAAAGATATGAACCTCATGAAGGCATATTTAATGAACACGTAGATGCAATTGATTCATATTCAGCAAAAAGATTTTTAGTATTTTTTATATATTTAAATTCAGGTAAATCAGCAGATGATGGTGGTACAGAATTTACTGAATTAGAAGTAATTAGTCCAAGAGTACAAGGAGCAATGTTAATGTTCCCACCACTCTGGACTTATCCGCATATTGGATTACAACCAACAACATCACCAAAATATATTGTTGGTAGTTATCTCCATTATGTATAATTATAAGGAAAAAGCATGGGTATATTAGATAAAATTAAGAACAATTCCACAATTAAAGATAGTGAGATACTTAAGGAATCTAAATTCTTTACTAAAAAGGATATGATTCCAACAAGTATTCCTGCTATTAATATTGCATTGAGTGGCAGGCTTGATGGTGGATTAACTCCTGGGCTTACAATGTGGGCTGGGCCATCAAAGCATTTTAAAACGGCATTTAGTTTATTGATGGCAAAGTCTTATCTGGATAAGTATGAGGACGCAGCACTATTATTCTATGATTCAGAATTTGGTACTCCTCAAGCATATTTTGAAACTTTTGGAATTGATATGGGACGCGTCCTTCATACTCCTATCACAGATGTTGAACAATTAAAATTTGATATTATGAAACAATTGCAAGGTATTGAACGCGGGGAACGTGTAATGATTGTGATTGATTCAATTGGTAACTTGGCTTCTAAAAAAGAAGTTGAAGATGCACTTGATGGTAAATCAGTGGCAGATATGTCTCGTGCAAAACAAATTAAATCATTATTCAGAATGGTTACACCTCATCTTACACTTAAAGATATTCCAATGGTTGTTGTAAATCATACCTATAAGGAAATGGGTTTATTCCCTAGAGATATTGTGGGTGGTGGTACTGGTTCTTATTACTCTGCTGATAATATCTATATTCTAGGTAGACAACAAGATAAACAGGGTCAAGAATTACTTGGCTATAACTTTATTATTAATGTGGAAAAATCTAGATATGTAAGAGAAAAATCAAAGATACCTGTTACAGTTCGCTTTGATGGTGGTATTAGTCGTTGGAGTGGATTATTGGATATTGCTTTGGAAACTGGTCATGTGATTAAGCCATCTGTAGGTTGGTTCAGTCATGTAAATATTGAAACTGGTGAAATTGCAGAAAAGAAATATAGACTTAAGGATACAGATACAAAAGAATTTTGGTTACCTATTGTAACTAATCCTACATTCCAAGATGCAATTAAGAAACGATATCAAATATCATTTGGTAAAATTATTGCAGATGAAGATATTGATCAAGAATTAGCCGAGATACCTGATGACATTGAAGTGGAATAAAGAACCATATGGTGAACATGAGTATGTAATTGAACTTAAGGATCATAAGTACTCAGGTATTAAATTTGTATTAGGTAAGGTAGAATTGGTTGAAGAAAAAGATCAATGTACATTAAAATACAAATATGATATAATAGAAAATAATACTGATATGAGTATTGTTGATGAACAAAAAACAGAGTTTGAAAAAGCCATTGGTGATTTGGTTGTTGAAATGATTGACCAAGGTTTACTTAATAATGAGTTAGTTTATTACGGCGGAAAGAATGAGAATAGAAAATTCAATCATAAGTAATCTTATTCATAATGAAGATTACATTCGACAAGTCCTCCCATTTCTAAACAAGAGATATTTCTCTGATAGAAAAGAGGCTATTATATTTGAAGAAATCAATAACTTCTTTAACAAATATAATAAACCCATTACTAAAGAAATCCTTAACATTGAACTATCAAATAGAACTGATATTAGTGATAAGGATTATAAAGACTTTAGTGAATATGTAAATCAAATAGAACAGCAAGATACTAATTCTGATTGGCTACTGAATGAGACGGAATCTTTTTGTAAGAAGAAAGCCGTGTACAATGCCATCTTAGACTCAATTGGAATTATTGATGGCAAGGATAAACAAAAAAGTGAGGATGCCATTCCTTCCTTATTATCCGACGCCCTTGCTGTTTCATTTGATAATCATATAGGTCATAACTATATAGAGGATTCCGATGCTCGGTATGAATTCTATCATAGAGTGGAAGAAAAGGTTCCATTTGACCTTGATATGCTCAATAAGATCACTAAAGGTGGTCTTTCAAATAAAACATTGAATGTTGTTCTTGCAGGTACTGGTGTTGGTAAATCACTATTCATGTGTCATGCCGCAGCCGCGAACCTATTGGACAACAAAAATGTGCTCTATATCACCATGGAAATGGCTGAGGAAAGAATTGCAGAACGAATTGATGCAAATCTTCTTAACCTATCCATGGACGAACTTAAAGTTGTTGACAAACAAATATATGATAAACGATTAGGTAAAGTAAAGGAAAGTTCCAGAGGTAGATTAATTATCAAGGAATATCCAACCGCCGGTGCCCATGCCGGTCACTTCCGTGCTCTACTAAAGGAACTACATCTTAAACAAGATTTTGCTCCTGATATACTCTATATTGATTATCTAAATATTTGTAGTTCGCAAAGGTTGAGGTATGGTGCAAATGTCAATTCATATACCTATGTGAAAACCATATCAGAAGAACTTCGTGGTCTCGCCGTTGAGTATGATGTACCCATTATGAGTGCAACTCAAACCACACGATCTGGTTTTACTAACTCTGATCCAGGTCTGGAAGACACTTCTGAATCTTTTGGTTTACCTGCCACAGTTGATTTGATGTTTGCACTTATCTCCACAGAGGAACTAGAAGAACTTGGTCAAATTATGGTCAAACAATTGAAAAACCGGTATGCAGATCCTAGTTACTATAAGAGATTTGTAATTGGTGTTGACCGTGCCAAGATGAAACTTTATGATGTAGAGATCTCTGCTCAACAAAACATCTCAGATAATGGACAAGATGATGGTCCAGTCTTTGACAAATCAGACTTTGGTAAAAGATTAACAACAGAAGGCTTTAAGTTTTAACAATTCTTTAATATAAATATACCTATAGCGTGTTTACATTAAATGCGAAACGTGATATAATGTAATTATAGGAAAGAGATATGTTAAAATTTAAACAATATATTAACGAACAATACAAGGATAATGGGTTAACTATCTTTGATATTGACGATACATTGTTTGAAACCACCGCTAAAATCGCAGTAATGAAGGATGGTAAAAAGGTCAAAGAACTCACAAACCAACAATATAATACATACAAACTCCAACCTGGAGAATCTTTTGATTTTGGTCAATTTAGAGATGCAGATAAGTTCTTTAATGAATCCAAACCTATCACACGAATGCTCAACAAGGCAAAAGCTATACTTAGAAATGTAGGTAAACACCCAGGTAGTAAAATTGTGATTATTACTGCCAGGAACGACTTTAATAATAAACAAAAATTCCTAAAAACATTTGCAAAACATGGATTGGATATGAGAAAAATCCGTGTTGAACGTGCTGGTAAAATTAATGATGTTGCTGGTGTTGATTCCAAAAAGATGATTATCATAAGAAATTATCTCAACACAAAACAATTTTCAAGGGTTAGATTATTTGATGATTCAATTGCTAACCTAAGAACATTCCTAAAACTCAAAACACAATTTCCAGAACTCACATTCCGGGCATATCTTGCAGATAAAAAAGGTAGCATAAGGACTGTGAAGTAATGGCATTTAATTATCGCCCAAAAACTTCTGCAGAAATATTAGCAAAGAAAAAGCAAAATAGCAATGTTGCTGCTTCTATATTTGATATAATTAAATCTGAATATGGTGAAGGTATTATATTAGATCTTAGTACTTCTTTTAATAAAATAAAAGTGCCTCGATCTGTTGGTGAAAAAATAAATATTACACAACTAAAAACAAATCTTAAAGTAAAAAATAAGATTAATCTAAATGGAATTGATATTTCATTTGGAAATGGATCTGGCACTGGCGGCGGCACATCTGCAGTTGAAACAGCTCAACAAGAAAATGCAACTCGTCTATATTGCGAAGTATATAATGAATTTCATAAATTCCCTAAAGTGGCTGAAGTTCAAGTAATATATCCAAATGTAGATGATGATTGGTTTGCTACATTTGAAGCTCAAGCTATAGCAATTAATAATTGGCTTGGAAATAAAGGTTATACATTTTCTAGAGATAAAGGCATTATGCAACATGTTGAAGAAGTAGCATTAAAGAAATGTGGTGTTGGGGCTAAAGACTCATGGAATCCTGCTGACATTTATGCTGTAAAGAAAAATAAACAAAACCAAATTATAGAAGATCTTACAGAAATTGGTAATATGCCAATGGAACCACGCGCTAAACTTGATCAACTAAATAATTATATGAGAAATAAAATTACCAATAAAGAATTAGTAGGTATTTCGCTTAAAAAATTAACTAACGGTCAAGTTAAAACAATGGAATTAACTAATGCTTTAAAGAAGCAGCCTCTTACTAGTATTTCAATTATCCCAGGTTCTATTAATTTGAATTTAGATTTAAATAAAGATGATGAATTTCAAACTGGTGAAATGTCATTTGGCATTCGTGTAGGAGAATCCGCAATTGCAGTTCAAATTAGAGCATTCTCAGGCGGAGAAAGAGAATCTACTCAAATGGATATGACTGGAAAAGGAGCTGCCGCTAAACTTGGTAAAGTATCTTCTACTGAAGCAATTGATCCATATTTGCAAAAGTTTAATTTAGCTCGAAGGATGGGTACTAAATTGCCAAGAGTTGGATCATGGGATAAACATGATATTAAACAATACGTTGATGAATGGAAATCTATTAAAAATATTCGTATTGGTAAAGAACCAATTAATTGGGGCAATTCTGATTGGGAAACTACTCTTATTAATGCAATAGAATTTGAAAAAACTAATGTGCGAACAGCTTCACAATTAAGTGCTAAATTACAATGTTTTCAATGGGTTAAAATATTTAATGCTATTGATAAAAAAGGTAAATTAGAAGAATTTTTAACAGTATTATATTATGGTGCCAAAAAAGAATATGATTCAGCTGGGCCATTTTTAAAGGTTGCATAATGCTTAATTTAAAAGATTATATTACAGAATCAAAGAATGTTCACATGGAACATTTGGAAGATCTAGTATTCAATGAAGGTGTTGCTGGTACACGCAAGGCAATTAACTTTCTACAAGATCTTCGTAATATGTTGGCTGGTAGTTCCAAAACAAAAGTAACGGCCACCGTTAAATGGGATGGTGCTCCGGCAGTATTTGCTGGCATAGATCCTAGAGATGGCAAGTTCTTTGTAGCCAAAAAAGGTGTATTTAATAAAGATCCAAAGGTATATAAAACAATTGCTGATATTAAAGCAGATACTTCTGGTGATCTAGCAAGTAAACTTACAATTGCTTTACAAGAGTTTAGTAAACTTGGTATTAAATCAGGCGTGTATCAAGGTGATTTAATGTTTACCAAGGCTGATATTGCAATTAAAAATATTGATGGCCAGAAATATGTTACATTCCATCCTAATACAATTGTATATGCTGTGCCGGTAGGTACTGAGTTGGCAAATAAAATATTAAAAGCAAAGATTGGTGTGGTTTGGCATACAACATATGAAGGGCCAACTTTTGAATCAATGCGCGCATCATTTGGTAAAGGTATTATTAATAAACTTTCTTCAAGTGCTTCTATTTGGATGGATGATGCAACATATAAAGATTATTCTGGTGTTGCAACATTTACAAAACAAGAAACTGATAAGGTCACAGCAATATTATCTGAAGCTGGTAAACTATTCAAACAAATAGATGCAAATGTAATCAATTCAATTAGTAAAAATGAAGAATTATTAATGTTGATTAAAACATATAATAATGCTCGTGTTAAAGTAGGTGAAAAGATTACTAATCCAGTTCAACATGTTGTTGGATTATATCACTGGATACAACAAAAATATAATAAAGAAATGAATGCACGTAAAACAGATAAAGGTAAACAACAATGGAAAGAAAAGATGACCAATATGAATAAATTCTTTGCTGGTCATAGTAGAGATGCAATTGCAAATGTATTTCGTCTTACTAATCTATTAGTTGATGCCAAACATATGATAATAAATAAAATGAATGCTGCAGGTCATATTAATACATTTTTAAGAACTGCAAATGGCTATAAAGTTACTGGTGTAGAAGGTTTTGTGGCAGTTGATAAACTGTCTGGAGGCGCGGTCAAGTTGGTAAATCGAATGGAATTTTCAAAAGCAAACTTCTCACCAGATATTATTAAGGGTTGGGAACATTGAGTGATTTAAAAAATCTATTTAAAGTAATTGCTGAAGGTAAAAAAGATTTTCAAGATAAAGATCCTATTGCTAAAGTAGTTAAAAATACCAAGCAGGATCTATCTTCTTTGTTTGAGGAACTAGCATCTTTAAAAGGCCAACTTGACGTTATAGAATCTGAACAAAAAAAGATTAATAAACCTAAAGAAGAAAAAGCACTTAAACTTTTGGAAGATATTGTAAAACCAAAAGAAGAAATTAAAGAAGAAGTTGTACAAGAGGAAGTTGTAAAAGAAGAAATAATCACAGAAGAACTACCTGAGATTAAAACCCCTGAGGAAAAACAACAAGATACTATGGCAGATGTTGCCAAATATCTAACTGGTAAATCTTTTCAACAACCTAACCCTGATCCTGTTGCTCCTAATATAGATGAAATTAAGAGGAAAATACGATTCCTTGAACAGGCAATTGGTAGAATTGCCGCAACTGGCCCAGGTGGTGGTGAAGTTAATTTAAGGTATCTTGATGATGTAGATAGAGATACAATTGATGATGGTAAATATTTAAAATATAATGCAACAACCAAAAAGTTTGAATTTGATCAATTGGCAACAGGTGAGGTTGTACAAAATACAACACTTGTAACAGCGGCAACATATACTGTAGTTGAATCAGATTGGTATATTGGTGTTAATTATAATGGTCAAGTAACAATTACATTACCTGTATCACCAAGTTCTGGAAGAGTATTGGTAATTAAAGATGAATCAGGAAGTGCATCAGCAAATCCAATTACAGTAAATGGTACTATTGATAATGATGCTGGTGGATTTATATTACAAATAGACAATGGTGGTGTTCAAATGGTATACCGCAATGGATGGAGAATAATTTAATGACTTACTTATTTAAGAAGGACGGAACTGCTACTAGCATATCTGCATTTGGTGAACCAATTGCAATACCCATTACACCTGTCATTCAATTAGATGGATTATATGGTTTACAAGAGAAAAATTTTGAGACATTTGATGCATTTGGTGGTACA
>Ga0070749_10000982_pt1 | contig 19305 bp, 26 predicted proteins | sample VirMetDEL_Nov_18_FD_75180 | JGI IMG/M metagenome (GOLD analysis project Ga0070749, IMG submission 75180) | Aqueous microbial communities from the Delaware River and Bay under freshwater to marine salinity gradient to study organic matter... | ecosystem: Environmental > Aquatic > Marine >...
CTATATCAATGCTTGAGTCTACATCATCAGGGTAGCTATCAGTGCGAGTTGTGCCTTGAAATGGATTTTGTCCTGTTGCACATTCTGGAAAATAAGTCGGCCATTGAGAGTAAACCCAAGATGGGCATGACCAAGCGGATTCCATACCAGCATTGACAGCGGGGCTTGTAGAAATCTGTCCTGTGTCTGTATGGGCTAAATGAACATCATAAGAATCTTGTGTATCAGTAATAATAAGTGGGTCGGAGTTTACAGAATTAGCGTCCTCTCCTGTATCTGAACGCCACTGAGCTAGCGTTTTATTTACTCCAGATAGTTGGTAAATATTTGATGAACCCCCTTCTACATAAAAAAGGTTGTAATCTGAGTCAAGAAAGTCACCTGCGTTTGTGGTAGAAACGTATGAACCATTCTCAGCATAAAAAATATTGTTTCTCACATAATATCCGTCTGCGGTTGAGGCAGGTTGCGCCCATCGGTGTACCACGTTACTCACTCCTGCAATTCTTCTAGCAATAAAAGTATTTCCAACAACATATAAATTTGTCACGTTATTGACAGTACCAGGCAAATTCTCGGTTTCAATAGCTCTGGATTTATTGTTGTGAACGAAATTGTTTATGACATGGATATATACGGCAGGGTTTGATGATGGAGTTTCCGAACCTATCTTTATACCTGCTCTTGAGTTCGATTGTCCTGTGCCATTTGAACCTGTGCCACCATCACTTACCTCGCAATCCTTAATAAGGATATTATTTGCTCCGTCAACGTAGATATTTGCGTCATAACCATCAGGGTCACCCCATCTACCATTCCTTTTAGCGATACATTGTTTCATGGCTCCGTATGAAACGTCAGCGGCTGTGACATAACCTTTTAAGAAGTCAAACCCAGCCATAGCGCCGTCATATGCCTCGCATTTATACCAAAGAGTTCTTGGGGCGTAGGTTGTGAAGGTCTGTCCGTTTCCTGTTCCAGCGATAGAACCATAATTAGCCTCTATGTATTCCGCTGTAAAGTCTGAGGCTTCCTCTCCTGATATTTGGTTATAGTAAGAAAGTACACTATCTTTTCCAGTGGCTCCGATGTCCGTATCGTCCATCGTGTCGTCTGTTAAAAGATTGTGGTGTCCACCGATAGTAATACCCATGCCAGGGGCGGAGACAATTTCAATGTTCGTCATGTCTATCGTGACGTAATCACCATAAGAAGGATTTTCACAACCTGTACAGATAAGTCCTCTAAGATTGTTTGAAGATGGGCCAGTAGAAAAGGTTGGAAGGTACATATTCCCTGAGGTGTTTGGATTAGCCTCGTCTAATCGTCTTACATAAATTCTATCCTCTGAGCCTGAAAACCAAAAATGTCCAAGAGGCATATTATTGAGGTTGTTTCCCATGCTTGAACCCCACTTATACATTCCAGTAGTTCCTGAGGCTGTACCATCACCATACATAACAGCGTGAACATTGGTTTCTGTGAAAGTGATGCTTCCTTGATAATAAATCTTACTATTAAATGTTACTGATGTTCCGTTTGTGGTGAAGTTTACAGCCGAGCCACCGCTAGAAGTTGAGACTTGAAAATAATCTGTTCCCCCAGACACTGTCGTTGCGTTTATAACGTAATATGTGGTTGAATCACTAATTCCAGATGGTAAAGTTGATGCCGAGAAATAAACAGTTTGACCATTAGAAACACCATGACTTTCAAGTTGGATTCTATCGTTCGAAGCGTCTGGAGAAACTGAGTTTGATAAAAGCGTCCAGCCTGATGGGTAATTTGTCAGTCCATTGAGCTTTGCTTTCCCTGCTCCGTAACCTTTAAGCTGTATTCGGCTACCGGATGTTCCATTGGATATAATCCTGATTTCAGCCGTTGATCCTGTCCAAGTGTCCCCTGCGTCAAGATAAATAATATCTCCTGCGGATAAAGCCCCTGCGTTATCAAGAGTCGTGCCTCTAAAGTCATTACATGGAGAAAGCAAGGTGCAAGGGTTAGCGTTGTTTCCGGCAACTGTGATGTTTCCGCCTGTGCTGTTTGAAAAATAATATTCAGTAGCGGAAGCGATGGAACAAATTGTTGACGCCAACAAAACGATCAGTAGTTTTTTCATAGTGGCATACCCCCTCCAAACATTACTGGTGGTCCGTCACTAGACGCCGTTGTTCCAGCGACAATCGTTCCACTGTTAGCGTTTGCGGAAAGATCAATTTCGGTGCTGTCACCCCACAAAGGCCAGAAGCCAGCCGTGATTTCAAGGTAATCAGGTTTCCATTGAGATTCCGCAATTTCCCAAGCGGCTAAAATACGGGTATTGTCTACAAAGGCGTACGCTACAAGACCGTTCATATCCTCTAAATCATCATCAGTCTCACCTATCTGCAAATTGTCGACTGTTGTAATTGAGTCAACATTCGCTGTGGTGTTGGTGCAATCTTGTGTACCATTTGCGTACAAAACTATTGTGTTTGCTGTGCCATCCCAAGTAGCGACGTAAAAAACCCATGTACCATCAGGGTCTAGGACTCCAGTACAACCAGCTTCCTCTGTGCCGTCCCCTGCGTTAGCCTGTCCTGGGTCGGTTGTTGAAGTGTGAAGCGCCCACCCATCATTACTTCCGTTATCCTGTTTACCAATCATGGTATCGTTAGAAGCATCTTCTGTAGTTTTTGTCCAAGCACCCCAAGAGCCATTTCCTGTAGTTATGTTGAGGACGTTTCCAATAGAGATTTCATCATCGGTGCCATCGAAAGATCGGGAAGCCTCTGCGAAAGCGTTTGTTGGTATAACCAAAAGTATGAATAAAAGTATAAAATTTCTCATGTTCTAGGTATGTCTATGTCGAATTGAACCGCTCTGGCGTCACCTACCAAAGTGTCACCGGCGGCGTTTGCGTCACGATAAAAAACGCCAACAACAAGATCATTCGCCGCCCAAGCCAAATTAGAAACTGTCTCTGTCCATGTAGTGAAATTAACCATTCCAGCCGTTCCAGCGGTTGTGTCTGCGGATGCCGCTTCGGTGGTTAAAGCTACATCAGGGTCTATATCACCAGCAGTACCGCTGTTATGCCTAAAATCCCAAACACAAGCTCCCGATGTCGCCGCCGCTGAATACCAATAAGCTCTAAACGTGACCGTTCCGCTTGTATTTATGTCAGAAGGCACACGAAAAGTTACGGAACGTCCTTCATCTGTGCTATCGTCAAAGTCAACCACCAACATATCAATATTTGTTCCAGTGTCTTTAGCTATTGGTGGAATTGAGTCAGCGGCTTCAAGTGGAAGCGTGGCAGAAGCGGGCCAAGTGTATTCTTTCGGTGGCTTAGAGCCTGAAGCTGTAACCCAATCAAGAGTTCCTGAGCCATTTGTTGAAAGCACCTGGTCAGCGTCACCATCATCAGCTGGGAGTGTGTAAGCCGTATCTGCCGCTAGTGATGGAACTTGAAATGTCGCTTTATTTGAACCTGCATCAGAATCTTCAAATATTGATAATGTGCCTGATGATGTTGCTCCGTTATTTACTGCGATTGTACCTACTTGCGTAAGAGTACCAGAGCCAGAACCAGCTGTAATTGAACCTGTTGTGCTAACTGTAAGAACATTCGTATCAGAGTTATTTTTGATTTCAAGAGCATTGGCTGTCTGACCTGATGCCATCTTAGCTACAATAGTAGCTTGGTCATCTGTAGAAAGAACTGTCAACTTACCTGAATTTACAGGAGCGGTAGTGCCAACAACGAAATCATCACCTGTGGTAGTAAGATAAGTCGTGGTTGTGGAATCTGTAAAAAGGCTTGAGGTGTTAGCTTGAAAAGTAGCGTTACCAGAACCATCTTTTGTAAGAACATAACCAGTTGTTGTCGCTGAAACATCAGTTAAAGCGTCAATAGCCGCTTGTCTGCTTGTTTGACCAGTACCGCCTTCCGCAATAGTTACAGGTGAACTTAATCCTGCCCCTGCTGCGATACTTACTGTTCCATCAGCGTTATCTGTTACAGAACCATTGGCAAACTTTATTTTCCAGGGATATACAGATGGAGAATCATCACCTTCTGTTATGTTATTTACGCCAGCATAGGCATAGGATGATAAGGTAATTAAGGTATATAAGGTTGCAAGTATGCGTAGCATAGTTTATTTCCATTAGCTTGTGAGTCTACCCAAAGCAAGTTTAGGTTGTTGATGTTAATGAATGTTGACACATTTCCAGGGGTTAGAACTATTCCTTGCATCTGTCCAGAAATAGCGTCAACTGACGAATCTCCTACAACTAAAATACCACCACTTGTATCAGCACCAACCCATACTCCATAGATAGGGGTAGATGTAGAAGTTATTTGAACAGGAGTTCCTGCGGTTGTTACAGTTGTGGTTCCTGTTACTATCTTTCCTAGCGGAGAACCTGGTCCTTGATGTCCGTATAACATAATAACTCCTTAAATGTATCTAACTATAAGCTTCGGTCTATTAGCCGTAGTTGCGTTTGTTCTTGAAGAAAACTGTTGTCCATCACCGCCAGCTAAATCAGTAGCTTTAAGTAACCAACCGAAGTTATTAGCTGGTGTTGTTACCCAATCTTGAACAGTGGCTACTAGAGGATTATGCCTTACAGATACTGTAAGAGTATTCATCTCTGTTCCAAATGCGTGTTCAACTGTCCCTGCGATAGTTGCGTTAATAGCCGCAAGTGTAAAAGAATTATAGGTGCTCGACTCTGTGAAATCTGCTGTGCTTTTAAAGAGTTTCCATCCAGAGCCTTCTGTGCTAATGAATAAATCTAATCTCACGCCAATGACAGTAGCGGATGTAGGTATCGAACTAATGTCAAACTTTAAGAGTCCCCATCTTTGGTCTGTCTCAATTCCGACAGCTGTATCCGCAACAAACGTGGTTTCTGTGCCGTAAGAAGTGCTGGCATTTGTATCCCAAACGTAGGTATCAACAGTGCCAGCGTAACCTGCGGTAGGAGAAACGCCGTCTTGGAAGGTTGCTGTCGTTGGCACTCTACCAACTCTTACATACTTAAATAGTGGATAAGCACTAGCAGATGAACCTTCAGCAGCAACATATTCTGAAGCGGTGTAGAAGTTTACACCAGAGTAGTCGTAGCAGATGGCTTCGCCTTGTGGTTCTTGATAAGGGTGACGTTTTTGGTAGGTGGTTACGCCACCACCGACATAAGCAGGTACTACAACTGGTGTTCCAGATAATGCTTGGTATATTGTTTGAGTGGCTTTATTGCGTGAGAAATAATAAACATCGTTGTAGTTCTTGATTAAGATTTCTGTGCCATTAGGAGAGATGCAACCACCAACTACGTTTCCTGTCGCTGCGGTACAAGCAATATCTGGAATATCATACATATTACCTAAGTCTGTAAGCGTATTTGTGCCTGAATAACTTGTTGCGTGAGCTAAGTAATATACTCCTGGCACAGCCTCACGCTTTGTTATGACATACATATCACCAACATCAGGGTCAACTAGAAGGCACTCTGCGTCTTTGTGGGAAGGAAGGCTTCCTGCAGGATATTCACAAGTGATTGTCTCAATATCCTCGGCTGCGATAGTTCCATTACCACCTGTAATGGTCGGCTCTTTGATTCGATGTATTTGAAATGTAGCCCTAGCATTACTATTGTCTCCAAAGTCTGCTAGATAAAGATATGATTGACCACCAATCCTTGCACTCGCTATGTCCTCATAGTCGGTGCCATTAAGTCCTGTTAGTGTCCATTCACCTTGTGATGAGGCATCTGCTATGCTTAGAGCTAATAACTTGTCTATGGAGCCATCAGATTGTGCCCAGATGTATGAGGCATTGGCAGCTACAGTGGGATTAGTAATACCACTTATTTCCTGCCAATCAGCGGCATTAGTTATATTCCCTACAGACACTCCATCTTTCCAATGTGGAACCATAGTGGTAGATTGTGTTCTACCACCGGCACCTGTCATAGTTGTCCAAGCTGTGCTACCTAGAAACATTTAACCCTCGTCTACAGAGCAGATAATCGTGGCGTAACTTATGTTTGCGTCAGCGTCAGCGTAACAACCGCCAGGAAATAGTAAACCACCTGCGTAGTTCTTAGTTACACTTTGACTAGCTGTTCCATCAATTTGGTCATACGCTGTGCCACTTGTTGAGGTGCCATTCTTTAGTGTAAGAGTTGATGCGGAACCTCCACTAATTAGGTTCACACAAAAAACTCTTATTGGTTTTCCAGATGTAGATACAGCTGAATCAGCGGTTATTCTTACAACTCCTGGTGTTAAGTTCATATTTGACTCCTATTTAATCTTGGACTTGGCTTCTGACAAATCACCAAAGTCTCCTGTAAGGCTTCCACCACCAGCGGTATTCTCCCCACCTGAACGAAACTTCTTAGCTGGTTTAGGTGTTGGCTTCTTGTGTAAGTTGACTACTTTAAGTTTCTTCTCGAATTCTTCCTTGGAAGTTTTCTCATCAAATCCATTAGCATCCATGTATTCTTTCATACTCATGTTGTGGACTTGACGGACTCTGTTAATAAACTCTGTGTCCTTCCAAAATGGTTGGCTAGTTACGTTACCAGCAGCTATTTCTTCCAGAGCAGCTCTATCTTCACCTTGATAAATTTCAGGCTCACCCTTCTTATTGACGATAGATACTTTCTCTAAAGCCGGTTTCCATTCTCCATTAAGCGATACATAACTAGGCATGACTATTCTCCTTTTTAAGCTCTACGTCTGAGGTCATCTCAGGTTCGTGGTTGCTTTGATTTACTTGTCTTGGTTTAATAAAATTGTGTTTGTGACGGCGGTAGTAAAGTAGTGGTTCTGGAACGTGGATGTGGGTAGCTTTCTTAGCTAACATAGCTCTCCACAACATCCAATCTTCCTCTGAGTTTCTATTTCCACTTGCGTGATAGCCACCTACCTCTTTAGCAAGGCTGACATTGTAAAGAGAAGAGCCATGAATATAATTGCAGATGTTAATGTTTCCATGTTTGAACCTCCAGATAGGGAAGCCATTCTTAACCTCATAAGCTCCTACTCTTCTTGCGAATTGAGGTGATTCTGTTCCAAAGAGTGCTATGTCGTAGGAGATAATGTCAGCTTCATACTTGGTTAAGATTTCAAGTGTGTCTGGACGTAAGTAGTTGTCAGCACCTAGAAACATACATTGTTCTGTGTCTACATGGTTCATTAAGATGTCTTGGAAGTTTAGAACAGTGCCAAGGTTATCTGAACGCATTACCCATTTTATATCTTCATTAACATATTTTGTTAGAGCTAGGTTTAGATCGTAAGCCCCATCATCTACTACGATAATCTTGTCAAACTTCTTGGTTTGGGATAGAACGGATTCTATTGCTTGGCTAACCAAGTGACCATATTTGTATGAGGCTATTACGCAAGTAATCATAGGTACTCTCTATTTCGTTTAAACTCAGAACCATCACCTTGATGGACCGAGTACGCTTCTTTGAATCCTGCCATCTCAACTGCTTCAACTACTGTCTTATCGAACCTTCCGTATGGGTAGGCGAAGTATTTCATGCGTCTTGGAGGAGTTACCTCGTTTAAAATCTCTTCAAAATTATCCATCTTGGTTAAGTCTGGGTGACTCCATGTGTGCCAACCTAGCTTGCAACCGTAGTCCTTAACTAACTCGTCTATCTGTTCCCACGAACAGAGCATTTCATAGGGTTGACCGAAGTCGAAGCTATTGTCTCCACCAACATAGTCTCCCATGACGAATAAGGTAACGTCCTTGCCAAGTAAGATGTCTCTGTTCTCGTACACGCTTAAGTACACACCATCAAAGGATAGAGGCTCGTTGCAGGAGAGAATTTCCTCTCTAGTGTTGTAGTTCTCATTTAGCTTATTGCCTATCTTATGAAGTAATCTCAAAGACTCTTAACCTTTGTGTGTATTCTCTGTATGGAAACTCAAGCGTTTTAATCTGCTTGCCTATCGACTTAACTTCCTCAACCTCCCAAGAGGAAATGTTGCAGGTAATGACAGTTTTGGAAGCGTGATTGTTGATGATTGAAAGAAATCCTTTATAGTCATAGTGCTTATACATAATCCCACAAGCAAGAACCAGATCATAGTAACCAAAAGGATTAATGGTAGTATTAATGTTAGAAGGACAACGAGAACGAGCAAGATTTGAAAGTTCATAACCATGAATTTCATCTGCGTTAATGTCCTTAGTTATCCAACCCTCTCCACATCCAAGGTCTAAGGCTCGCTTGTATCTGTGCTTAATCTCACCAAGGATAATATCCTTTCTCTTTATGTCCTCTGGATTAGACTTAAAGCCCCAGGGGTCATTGTTGAGATAGAATATGTCTAGTTCTTCTTGGCCTTGAACCATGTATATTTGTACTATCCCAAAACTTCATTCTCTTTTGAACTATGTTATTCTTAGATATGCCATCATGTACCAAGTCGTGATTAAAGATTCCTGTTATCTTGAATCCTGCCTGTTTTACTCTCTCACAGAAGTTTCTGTCAGTTCCTACATTTCTCTCATTCGTATTGTTTAGTCTAAAGGTTGGCTTATCCAATTTCTCCAAGACTTCTCTGCGAATTAAGGTCATTCCGAAACCACACAGGTCTACTTCTTGTTTATCTTCACACACACATTCAAGATACTTACCATTGTTCATCTTGTTTTGTAGTGTTAGAGGGTAGTGAGGCCATCTTGAGTAGTAACCTATTGCGGAGACATCAGAGTTTGCGTTTAGTAAGTCATCTAGCATTTGCTCTGTGTGACCCCAATGGTCATCTTCAAGCGTTAGAAGGTGACTGTGGGTAGAGGAGAGTAAGTAGTCCGACATCTCGTTCTGAGCGTCAACTAGAGGCTTTCCTCTAACCCACAGGATTTCTAACTTGGTATTACAGTTGTTAAAGAACTTTTGAGAGTCTCGTAAGAACGCCTCACAGGGGGTAAGTGAGGCAATTCCTACGAGAATACTCAACTTACTAGTCTACGTTAATGAAGAATACGCCATGACCAGTTGTATCACCTGGGTCTAAGCAATATCCGATATTAACTTCGGTAATGATGTCAGCAATATCCGTTCCACCACCACCCATAGGTTGAACCGCACCAGAGACTCCGTCTGAGGTCTGGATAGGGCAACCAGAGGTCATGGTTCCGTCTTGAAGGATACCAACAATACCTTTGGTTTGAATCCAACCATAGTTGTCAGCGGCGGTAATTGTCGCACAGCTAACACCAGCAGGGTCTTCATCGGTTGTCGTTAGGATTTCAACATTGTGATAGCGATTGGCTTGGATAGCGAAATCGGTCGTATTGTCCACCGCAACCTGTAAGGGTTGAAGAAGCTCGATACGAATATCACCACTAGCAGGAGTTCCTGTCGCTGTGTTACCAACGATGTCATAGGTATAACCTTCGCCTACGTCATCTGTCGTGATGAACTTCGCTCCAGCAAACTGGTTTGCTGTAACAGAAGCTATAGTGACCTGGATAAACCTACTACCAAGCGTACCATCTGTCGTAGTGACAGCAGAGGCAGGGGCGATAATTGAGTTATCAGTATCAGCTACTGAGGTTTCACTGATGTCTCCTGCAACCAACACACCACGATTGACAGTTGCACCAAAGTGGACGTAGCGGTACACATCCCCATTGGCTAATTCGACTTTATATCCGACATGGTAACGAGGGTTCGCTGACTGTTCGAACTTGTTGAACTGTCCGGCAGTAGAACCGCCCATACCAACAATACCTTTACTAAACCTTCTTAATGAACTAAGTGCCATTTTATTTCTCCTTTAACAGCCCCACCTCAGGTGGAGACAATCTCCACTTAGAGGCAGGGATTAGTGAGGGGTTGTCCCTCTTTTTACGACCTGGAATATACAAGCAACTGAATAGCAGTATTATCTTCACCTGCATACAGTGTGATTGTAGTTCCAGAGTAAGTTGCGCCTACACCAGCGGAAGCTTGGGTAGTGTTGGTGTCTATTTGTGTTGCGACAACAGCTACTATTCCAGGGATTCCACTAGCCCATGTGTCAGCGTTATCAGCAGTGGTGGCAAACTTCGCTATGTGCAAAGTAAAGTCACCAGCCGAGCCTCTGACTAAGGTAGAAGGAGTTATTGCTGCCATGTTAGTTACTCCTTCCTATTAGGAAATGCTCGTTAATTTGAAGTGACGGCGGCGGTTGTCCGTAATCATATTGCCACGCCATAGAATGAAGGCGATTTTGGCTGTCTGATTCGTAGGAACCACGAACGGAGTTGTGATGAAGTCCGTTTCCGTATCAACCACAAGGTCGATATAGTTGAGGTTCAAGCCGAACAAGAGTCCGCTACCAATGTAGTTTCCATAGGTAATGGGCTTGCCTTTGAACGTCAAGTTCTCGAAGCCAGCGTTGGCTGTCATCGTGTTCTGGAAGCGTTCGAGAGGAAGGCGAGTCTGCTCAAACTTCTGGAAGATAGCCTTGGTCGTAATGAAGTGAGTGGGATTCTCCATCATCTGAGAACCAGACACCGCATAGTAACCAGTGGTCATGTCAGACAGACCCTGAGTTGCGAAAGCACCTGAAGTCGTAACTGTAGATTGCCAGAATGTGCTAGTCGCACCTGCTATTGAACCTAGAGTACCTGTAGCAACTAAAGTTTCTAAGTCAATGAGGTTATTAGCTCCAGCGGTAGGAGTGGAAAGTGCCTGTTCCCCTCTTTGCTGAATCGCTAACTCGGAGAGCTTAATCTTAGTTTCAAGCAGATTGATAAGCCTATGCTCATCTCCACTATTCTGACGCTCTTCATCACGGCTAATCTGAATCGGCTCATACATATTCTGCCATTTGTATTCGACAGCGTTGAGGGTATCGGATTGGCTAGTTGAGAGAGTGTCGTTACCGAGGTAGAAACCACCATCGTTCTGCACTTCATCAACAAGTTGACGAATGATAGAAGCTCCACCATTCACCATCTTCTTGCGTCCATTGGCTTTTAATAGAGCCATGAGCGTGTTGCCATTGTAGGCGTTGTCGGTCACCTGCTTGCCATAGTCCGCAAGTGAGGTGACAAGCACCTGGTCTAAAGTTGTCTGTAAGAAATATTCGTTTGCCATTTAATTATCCTTTAATGTTTTGTTCCATTCTTCGCACGACCAAGACGCCACATAGCGATTGAGGAGAAGCCGCCTTTACGGACATCCTCTGGAATTTCATCTGCAGGTGTGGACGCACCGTTGGACGTAATGCGTGTGGAACCGTTTAGTTTCTCTAACGCTTTCTTATACCCATCTTCGTAACCGAATTGATAACCTTTTTCCACATTCTTGTCGTGATTTACGACTTTCCAGATGTCGGCACGTGAGGCGGTAATCTGCCCTGTGCGGAGTCCTTCTATCGCTTCATCAACTACCTGTGGTTCAAAGTCTGGGTAGATTTTCTTTATTTCTGCGTCCTCTTGAGCTTGCAACATTTTCTGCATCTGAGATTGAAGAGTTTGAGTCTCTTGTCTCATGGCAGCGAACTGTTGTTTCTCTTGGGCGGTTAATGCAGACCACTCATCAGCAGACCCTTCCCATTGCTGGGGTGGGGCTTGTTGTTGGAGGATTTGCATGGCTTGGACAAACTCAGGTTTGCGTAGCTCTTCGGCTAGCCTCTGAGGTGTCCAAGTGGATGACTTCTTAATTAATTCTTCCGCTTGCTTACGTTGTTCAGCGAGGGTTTGGTACTTCTTGTTGTAACCTGATTCCAAATCTTTGAGCTTCTTTTCAAGAATGGCTCGCTGAGTTGGGTCAGTAATCTTTTCAAGCTCAACTTTAATGTCAATTTCTTGTGGCGTGTCATCTGGCTTAATCTCCTGCTTAGTTTGGGAGCGTTTTAGGATGTCAGAGGACGAGACAATAGGAGACTCAACCTTTGGCTCAGGTTGAGGGGTAACTTCAGCCTGTTTAGGAGCTTCTGGTTGTTTAGGATTAATTTGTTCCGCTACCTGTTTAGAGGAGTTCATTAAGGTAGGTTTAGGTGCTTGTGCTTGCTTTGTCTCTACTGCGTCCATCTTACTCTCCTTTTTAGCTTCCTTCCGTTATGGAGTCGGCTTGGCTATGGTCTTGGGGTTACTTGTTTACTGTATATCTCTGTTAAAAGTTTCTCTGTGGAACTCATGCGAGAGGTTCCTTCGCCACGCTCTATCATGCTCATTACAAGTTCTCTTGGCATTGGTATCTCAAACATATTGCCTGTGGTACGGACTATGGAGTTCATGGAGTCTAAGGACTCTACGGACTCGATGTGTTTAGCGTTGATACTTAGTCCATTCCCAACGTCTATGTACATTAACAGCCCTTAATGCTACCTTTCTTGCGTGAAGCACCAAAACCTGCGGTGTTAGATACTTTGGTTGAGGACGCTTTGGCACCTTGTCCACGCAAGTTACTTGCGGAAGGAACCTTTGACGCACTCCACATCCCTGGTTTATGTCCACTTACTTTTGATGATAGACCTTTCATTTCGCTAATCTCCTTGCTTCGTCTGCACGTTGTTGTGTATAGCCCCTCTTAGCTAACTCCTCTACGAATCTTTCCCCTGGCTTACGACCTTTTCTGTCATGAATGTCCTGCATCATGTGTTTTGCCCACTCGGATTGCTTGTAAGGGTTAGGTGTATGACGCTTCACAGAGGTTGGGTTGTATGGCTCCAAACCTTTAGCTTTCATGTCACGCACATACTCACGCTCGGAGTAATACTTCTTACCAAGTTCTCTGTTGTAATGAGTCTGAAACTTTGGGGATGCCATTAGAACGCCTCCGTCATTTCACGTTTAGAGGAACTTTGAAGAGCTGTGATGACCGCATCAAACACTTCCTTGCTTACTTTGTGCTTCGCACCTGAAACCATCGTGATTGTCATAGCTCCCATGCCGTTCTTTAGCACGATGCGAGAGAGTGATTCAACGTGATTAGTTTCTATTGCACTGTTTGAGCCGATGTTAATTAGAGACATTACATTTCACCTGCTAGTGTCATTGAGGGTTTAGATAACTTTTGTCCAGGGGTTGCTTGCTTCTTCATTTCTTCTTCCAAGAGAGCTTGGTGGATTTGGACTAATTGCTGTAATACTTGAGAAGCTTGGGTGTCACCCATTTGGTCTATTAGTCCAAGGATTTCTGTGTAGATTTCTAGCCTAGCCATGTGGTCTTGCCCGATTGCTGGGGGTGATGGAATTTGAGGATTACCAGAGAGTGCGGCGTTTACGTTGTCCTTGGCGGCTCTAATCTCGGCTACACTTACGAAGCCTTGGGATTCTTCGGGCTTGATATTGCGGAACACAGAAGGATTCTGAATGCGGAGCCTAGTAAGCATCTGCTCTATGAGAGGACTAAGCTCAACAGTCTTACCTTCTTCTTGAAGCTTCTGACGAAGCTCAGGGACAGTTAATGCTTGAACCATGAGAGTAAGAACAGTTTGAAGCTGTTGCAACTCTTTCTCAGGGTCTTCGGGTATCATGGAGATAACATCAATCTCAACATCTGTGTCAGCCTGTACTTCTTCCTCTGTCGGATTGTCTGACCACTCAATATCTCGGCTTCCAATAATGCGAACGGCTTTATCTACTGGGAAGAATTGTTTCAAGAGTTGATTGAGGAAGTGACATGATTCCTTAAGCATCTCAGCCATGATGTCTTGGCGGTAGGCAGGACGAGCGGAGCCACCTGCGTTGCGAATCTTGACAGAGGTTGCTGATTCCTCACCTGATTGAATGAAACCTTTCTTTAAGTCGGAGACACCTGACTTATCCTGCAAACTTTTGTCAATGCGTTGGTCAATAAGGTAGAGTTCCGAGCTACCCTGACCACCTGCGGAAGCCACAAACATCTTGTCCCTGGGATTTCCACCCTCGAAGCCTATTATGGTCTGGTCGCCTTGGCGAATCTTCTCTAAGTCTTCCTCGTTGGCTCCCTCTTTCGAGAGTCCGACCCACACCTTGCTATTTTCTTGGGCGTTCCTTAATTGGAGATTAACTATGGAGTTCTTTTGGTCGGCGTCTTGCTTATAAGTGTCAATGTCTGCCATACCAAACTGTTTATCGTTGATGGAGTTGAATTCTAGGATTTGTGCTGGCCAACCTTCTGCTTTGTAAGGCCATTTACTTACACGAAGTTCCTCTGTTTGCTCGAAAGTGTAGAGAACTACCTTACCCTTCTCACCCTCTCGCTTCTGTTTAGGTGTGGGACGAATGAATACCTCGAAGATTTCTACAAAACGTGAGCCTGTTTGGTTCTTATAGTCCTTATCTGCGAAGTCTATGAGGCTTGAGAGCTTCGGCATGATGATGTCGGTGCCATAGAGAGGTTTAGCACCATCTTTGACCTTATCCCCATATCCAATCTTGCCCTTAATCTGCTTCTTATCCACATTCAACTCATCATCTTCGTATAAGTCCTGTAGTGGATAGTCGAAGGAGCGAGCTACCCACCGAGCTTCGTCAAGGTTAGATAGGGATGCGGCGGGGTCCTTGAGGAATCTCATAGGGTTTAGACGCTTGACGAATACATTCTCGTCTTTAATTGTCATGGACATCTCATCTGTCATACCAAAGTTACCTTTGTAGCCATGCCAGAGGACACCGAACTTGAAGAGTAAGGCGTCCATGAGGACTTTCCTCACTTCCTTCTTGTACTTAATCTCGGAAAGGACATAGTTGAGGATTGCTTCTTGTGTCTTAGCGGACTTACTTGAATCCATTTCTATTTCTTCCATAACCCCCGTGATAGGGTTTCGCTTCTTGGCTATGTAGGTTTTATTCCTGGGTTTAAGAAACACACGAGGATTACGGAAGAATATTGAGGGAAGGTTATATTGGATTATGGGATAGATTTCATTTAGGATTACGTCCCAGTTCTGACCTATCGCTGGGATGTGGACACCTGTGTATCTCTCTATCGCCTCTATCATTTGAGATTCTAAGCTGTCCTCATTTAGCTTTTTAGCCATGAGCAACTGATTCTTAATCTCGCTTAGTTCTCTTGTAGATAGTTTGTCCATTTAACCTTTCAAATTTTGTCCGACAAATAAAAAAGAGGTGAGAGATAGTTTATCTATCTTCCCACCCCTGCAGGGGGATGTTGCTTCTATTTGCCGGACTCAGCAGTTCATGAGGCTACTGATTAATACTTATACTCTTAACTGAATAATACTTTAATAGATGTGGATAAAGTCAAGATAATTCTACATTGTTGGTAGAAATTGTTTCAAGATTCCTCTTACATACAACTTCTTAAAGAAACGAAAGCCTCCAGTACTTGGCTTAACTTCTTGTCTCTTACACAACTCACTAAATACTGCGTACAACTTCTTTCTGCGTGTTCCTCTCATGCGTTCTCCTTAGAAGAAAGTTTTCTTCGCTGGTATCCCACGAAGTTTATTCATGGACTTGTTACCGAAGCCGAAGAATTCTTTCTTGGGTTTCTTAGACTCTATGGTGTATTTGCGTAACTGTTCAAACATATCATCACCTTGAACTGATTTGCGTGAACTCTTTGGATATTGGAGAAGTTGGACTAGACCCTGCTCGGCATCTATGATGTCATCGTGTGTAGCGGAAGGAAAACGAACTAATTGGTGTTCCAAATCTCCCATACCTTGCTTGTGAAAGATGGAGTGTTGGGAGTAGCGAGGTTGTAGTCTTACTTCTATGCGAGTTTCCTTATCCGCATCCCACACCAATTCCTTCGTCCATATAAACTTATTTCTTGCCCTCATATCCTTCTTCATCATCCACTGCGTCACATTCTCCAACATAGCTTTCTCGAATCCTACTGGGACTGAAGCTCCAGTTAATCTCTCCAAGCGTTCTACCATAAGGAATATTTGCTCAATAAACTCGTCTGGACGCATACCTGTCTTGCAAACGTAGTCCTCAATTAAGATGTTGGAGTCTGGTGTGAGGTAACCTGGGAGGATAACGGTGGAGTCTGCCCCAGAACTCCTCTTTTCCTTCCAAGCAAGGTCACAGGCTATAGCGGCTTTACAGTCTGAGAGAAGCCCTGTAGTAAGCACCTCATTCTCAGGTCCGAATAGGATGTAACGTCCATTCTCATTACGCCAATAGCGAAAGTCTTTCTTCTCAAAGCGGACATTACTACCTGAAGCTGGGTCATTCTGATACTCCTTAGCGAACATGGTAGGACGAGCTTTCATCATGTTGAGTAAAGTTTCTACGGACCACTTCTCAGGCCATAGTGAACGAGGATTAGAGGGGTAATCAATCAACGCTTGGAATAGAATCTTGTGATACTCTTGGTACTTATCCTTACTAAGCATCTTGGCAAGTTGTGAGTCGTCATGGAGAATGGTTCCTATGATGATGTATTGACACTTCCCTGCTTCACCTGCAGGAACTACGGCTTCATCGTAGTAAGCTTCTAACTCCTTTCTCCTGTCTGGATTCTTAACCATCTCATCATCTTCTATGTCGTCTAGGACAATTAAATCAGGGCGTGAGAACTTAAACTTCTGTCCTCTTATCGTTCCTATCTGCTCCACACCTTTACACAACACCTTAGTCTCGAAGCCATCGGCGTGTCTAAAGATGGAGTCGCCTTCTGCGTCCTTGACTATCTTAATCGCAGGAAATTCCGCTTTGAGAACTTCATTCTCAGCAAACTCCCTCTTAATTGCGTCCAGGTATGTAGCCGCTTTCTTAAATGGATTTGCTATGATTACAATAAATCTTTTCCTCTTAAACCTTATGGCGTGAGCAACGTAGTCGAAGTTAATGATTGTGGACTTTGCCGATTCACGTGGTGCCCCAATCGCCAAGTAGCGATACTGCATAGCTGCGTTCATAATCTGCAAATGAAAAATCGGCGTGGTAAGACGGTGGTGGTTGGGGCAGAAGGTAATCGCCCATGCGAGGGGCGACTTGGCGAGAGTATCGTAAATGTCTGGTACTGTTGGAGTTACGACAGAAGTTGAATTTGGATTTTCTGGAGGGAATTTTGGAGGGGGGCTTACACCTTCACTCCCCACCCCCACCCCCCCACACTCCGGCTGGCTGGCGTTTGTGTCCATTAACTAGATATTTGCTTGCTTAACGCTTCAAGTTTTGCGGTTACGTCTGCGAGCTTGTTGATCGAATCGGCGGACATTGAAACATTTATTGATCTGTTGTCTTGATTGATCACTCCATCGGCGCCGAGTATTCCATGAATTTTTAACCCAGTCTTTGTTGTCTCCAATCTTGTGGCGTAATCTGGATAGTCAATTATTTTTTTGTTCAGGATTATGGGCTTTGTGGCTTTGCGTGAAGAATTGAGATCATCAATCAAGCTTTCGATTGTTAAACCCTTCTCATTAGCTATTTCTTCAACCCTTTGAAAAACGTTACTATTTTTTACTATCGCTTGAACGTTAGCATTCGAAGCCTTATAACTTGAGTTTGGATAGGTTGCTTGGTGGGCTTCAGTAAGGTTAAAATTGTGCTTGATAATATTCTTAGCTAAAAGTTCGTGCTTGGGATTTTTTAGCTTTGGCATAGATAAAACTATAAATAGTCAAGAGTGATAATGTCAATAAAATTCCCTTGCCGGAATTGTGGCGGAAAGTATTTTTATTTAGGGTATTGACATTCGGCTATATAATGGTAAAATCTTACCATGAAAACATTAGACAAAGATATTAAGCAAGTTGCAATCCGGTTGACGCTAGAGCAAGCGAGTAAGGTTAAGCATTTTCTTGCTGATAATCCTAAATATTCCTTTCAATCTCTTATAATTGAATTGCTAGAGGAAAAAATAGGCATTTAATTTATTTTAAATGATTGCTTGCATTATTATAGGTATCATGTTAAAATTTTATCAAGGTAACAATAGAGGGTAAGAAAATGAGATGTAAAGAATGTAAGGCAGTAATAAGTTGGGGCATGAGTGAATTGCTTAATGGCGAAGTTGAAACGCCAAAACTTGTTAGTAAGGATAGTATTAAAGCCGGTAAGTGTAAAGAATGTTTTGATAAGGTTAAGGGCAAGCAATAAGGGAATAAATAAAGGAGGGCTAAAATGGAAACATATGAACAGCGTCAAGAGCGTGAGCGAATGGAATGGATAAATTCAGAGTTTGTTGATTGTCCTAAATGCAAGGCTACAGTACCATTTATTATGGGCAATTTTGGTCTTTGTGTTGAGTGTCACGAAGAGAAATTAAACTCACCGGCTTACCGGCGATAAATAAAGGGAGAAGCGATAAACGAGGAGAAAAAATGAATAGTTCAAGCGTGATAAATGGGTTATGTAGTTATAGGATCGGATCGGATTGCTACAAAGCCGAAATTATAGGCAAGCTAAATAAAAACACGTTGCTAGTTGACGTTAGCGGTTTATATGTGAAGAAGTTTACTTTGAGGAAAAACGGGGAGTATTTTGAAGCTGGAAGCAAGTGTGGAAGACTTGATTTTGATAGGCACGAGGAAGTGCTAGATCGTAACTTTTAAGGATAAATAAATGGGGACGAAGTAAACATAGATAAAAGGGGGAAGCGATGAAGACATTCTACTTTGAAGCGGTGAACGAGAAGACGAAAGAAAATTATGTTATCCAAGCTAATGATTCAGCCGAAGCAAGGCATTGGGTTATTAATCACTTGGACTTATCACTTAATTGGACAGTAAGAGAAGCTTAACCAGTAACACAAACAAGGGGAGACTACAATGACAAACACGGCGAGCAATAAAGTTACGAAGGCGGAAGCGTTAAAGGTTATTAACAAGGCAAGCTCTGAATTAGCGTATGCCTTAGATAATATTAAATGGTCCAAGCTCTACACGGATTACTTGAAGGAAAACATAGCTGAAGAAAAGAGTCACGATAGATTCCGAGGGGATTCTATAAGCCGAGGATTAACTATAACCGAGGCGGGCAAGCTCTTTGCGGTAAAGCAAATTGTCGAGTATTACTTAGGCGAAAAAGCCCCCGATGTGGCTTGTTATTCGTATATGAGAAAGTCGGTGTTTACTGCCTATTCTTTGGTAGCTCTTTATCGTGAATACGTGGAAAAGGCATTAAAAGGGATAGACCTTGAGGTTATAAATGGATTGGATTATTGCGAGTTAATTAAATAAGTTACATTCGCCGTGTAATAAGTGGGCAAGATAGAAGCCCTTATACCGGCTTAATAACCCTTAAAATGGGAGAGGAGAGGGAATCATGCAACATTATCAGCTCGTTATTAGAAATAAAATAGTTGACCAGATTGAAATTGCTTCAGGCGGTTTTCGTGAAGCCTTGAAGCGTTTCAAAAAGGCTAATCCGAAGTATGCTAA
>Ga0070749_10000984_pt1 | contig 19288 bp, 16 predicted proteins | sample VirMetDEL_Nov_18_FD_75180 | JGI IMG/M metagenome (GOLD analysis project Ga0070749, IMG submission 75180) | Aqueous microbial communities from the Delaware River and Bay under freshwater to marine salinity gradient to study organic matter... | ecosystem: Environmental > Aquatic > Marine >...
GGTGAGTTCTTCACGCCGACTGGGTCATACCCATCTATATCCACGTGCTTGGCTAGTGGCCGCTCTTTTTCCAGCAACACCTTCCAGCAGCCCACTCAGTGGACGATCATGCGCGGACCGGGGTATGTCCGTATCTTTGCGGAGCACCCCAGCGACGCTACGCTGTCCAATGTGTACTACCTGGGCCTCATGAAGGCGTACATGCGAATCGAGCAGTACGAATCCCCCATGGCGTTCCTGGGCGATACCGATGTGAACAACGGGGCGTCAAACTACAACAGCCCCTGGTGGCGGAAGTTCGACTACGATGACACTGTCACTACCGTGTCACCGTCGTACCGGTATGACACCCCGTTCATAATCAACGACAACTTCACCTTTGGATCTACGGCCGACCTGGAGAGCTGTGTTCACTTCCCGCTGTCTATCAGGTCTGCGTCGAACCAGCCCGACCTCTCAGTAACGACCGGGTTGACCAAGACGTTTACGAAGGGGTCCAAGACGGATTCCGTAAAAGCCTTTGCGTCTCCGTTTGACACAGGAGGGCGCGAGTCTTGGTGGGACACTACCGTGCTGTGGAACACCGCGGCTAACGGTATCGGCGCTCGAATGACGGGTACGAACCTTCAGGATCGTCACCTGGAGCCCGTTGTGTTCTTCCAGTGCACTGACGATGGGTACGACTGGAACACCAGTGACTCCTACGAGCTTCTGTTCAATTACCCGACCACGACTAACCGAGAGGCTATGGGTTGTCTTCCGGGCATCTACTGGATGAATGACAAGTTACTCTATGTAGGCTCCACTCTGGAAGACATCGACCCGACGGACGCGCTAACCGTCTACGTTGGTGGTCAGGCTAGAACGCTCAGGGTTGCTGTCGGGTACAGCTATGGATCAGGCAACAACGGGGTCAAGGGGCCTCAAACGACTGGTGAGGACCACGGCGTTGTGGTCTTTGACATGAACGAGGTCTAGTATGTACAGATCCGGAACCGCCTACTCCTACCGCGAGCTGCAAGGCGCTATGCGGCAGTTTGCGACTCGAACCCTAGGCACTTTCCGGGACCTGTTTGAGGGAGAGTACGGCCAGAGCATCACGGGAACGGACTTCACCGTGCTGGGGCTGAAGCACTCCTCAACAGGAGCCGTGTATCTGTTTGACTTCGTGTCTTCCACCAACTTCGTAGCAAGTGGCGGGGACGCCGAACACACGATCCTGGGGCAGCTTGTGGCCGACTTCCGATTTCCTCGGGAGGTGGACTACGACGCGGTGGATGAACCCGATGCCTCCATCGGCCAGGTGGTGGACGGGCCCTTCGCAAGTGGGGCTATCGATATCAGTGTGTCGGGCGGTGTGGTCACGGTGACCGACACGTACGGCGAGCTTACCACCACCGTGGACGGCCTGTTCTATGGGCTTCGCCCTGGCTATGGCATCCTGTTCCGAGACGCCGCCGATACCGACCTCTGGTACTACGTCAAGGTCAATTCCGTGAACCTGACTGGGACCGTCATGGAAGGGGTCCAGGTTGGGGCCGTCAACGGCGGGGCGGTGTCCGCGGACGTGATCAGCAGCTACACAGGAGACCGGGACAAGACACGACGGGTGCTTTTCCCCATCGAGAAGTCGGTGGAGCCCTCCCAGACCCCCTTCGGGAACATTACGGGGTCCATGTGGGATTCCGAGGTGACCCTGGCCAATGCCCGCGAGGGGTTTTTCCCCCGATCGGGTAGGCACAATTTCACGAACGGCGTCAACTACAGGTTCTACGGGGACAACGATCCCGGCAGCGACTACTTCCACATGGTCCTGTGGGATGCGGCCGCCTCCACGCCCCTTTTCACGCACTGGTGGATGGGCAGGGTTAACGGACCCAGTCCCGCCCTGCGTCGCCAAAACAGCTCCTGTGGCATGTTTCTGGGTACCAGCGGGCCTTTTACTGCGTACGCCACGGGCACCGACACGTATCAGTACCTTTTTGAGGCCAAGGACGGCACGACCTGCACTCAGAACCCCTGCATCCTGATCGCTCCGATCGAAGACTCGAATGGAGCTTTCCAGTATTCAGACCCTGACGTCTATACGGGGGCTTCTGGCTACAGTCACTCCTTCCTCCCGGAGAGCCTGGATTCCTGGGTGGTGACCTCCGCCGGGGATGCCACGCTGGAGGCTGCCAGTCAGGCTGCACAGATCATCACGACCGGCACCGACCCTGGTATCGAGCGGAATGGTCTGAGCGTGGCAGCGGGCACCTACGGCGTTGTGAGGTTCGCGATCCGAAAGGTGCAGGGAGGCGACTCCGGCTCCACGGGCGAGGTGTACTTCAAGACCACCGGCATGCCATCGTATACCGGATCTGACCTGGTCCAGTTCGACGAGTCGGATCTGGAGCGAGAGTATGGCAACTGGTGGGTCTACCGGGTAGACATGGCAGCTGCGCATGCTCCAGGGGCAGGCGGTACCAATAACTGGACGAACACCCTCCTGGATCTCCGTATCGACTTCGGTAGCGGAGGTACGAACTTCGGTGAGCAGTACGAGATTGGATGGATTCGGGTTGACGATGGGGACGACACGGTAAGTGACGCTGGGTTCGGCGCGTTTGAACAGTACGATGGTGGGTTCCAGGCTTATGGTCCTACTGGTGCATCGCATGATCCGACGTTCGGCGACACTACGACCAAGGATCTCGATACCCGCGCTTACTCCATACAGGCAGGGCTTAACGGGTTCCAGGGTGGTCTCACCTTCGGCATGGAGAATGTCAAGGGGCGCACGTTTCATTTCGCCAGGCCCTATGGCGTAGAGTACACTGTGCCGCCCACCACCAGGAACTTCTTGAACAGGTTCACTCCGGCGTACGCCATCCTGTTTGAAATTCCACGTACTTCTGTAAGGAATACCAGGCTCGGGACACCTCTTAGCGGTACCGAGATCGGAAGGAATGCAGAGTACCTGTCTACCGACTCGTACTTCATGTACGTTGGCACGTTCCCTGGAGTCTATCGTACGGTCGGGCTCCGGGCGACGCCGATCAGAGAAGTGGCATCCGGTAACAGAAAGTTCGACGAGATCGCACACCTCAACTCCCCGCTCCTGGGGACTGACGTTCTGATCACTACCCCCACGTCCAACTCAGGACGGGCCGCGTATTTGTACGAGAGGTGACCATGCTTACGAGCGCGTTCGAGGATTTCTATTTCGACAACACATTCCTGATCGCGCCTGTGGGCCCGCGTGCCGACCTGGGCTCTGTAGTCGAGGGATCTCAGCTGACCCTCTATGTAGGGTTCACCTACATGCTCAAGTCCTACTACTACATAACGCTGCCTGGCCTGGAGGATTACTCCTTCCTGGTCACTGGTGAGCGCCTGGCCACCGCTGCGGGTGAGGAGACACAAGCTGGCCTGGCTTCACAGTTCGTTGCCCAGGGGCCTACCCATGCACACAGGATGACCTTGGAGTTCACTCATGGGTTCCGTTCGGGGGCTCAAGAGACCACTTTCGGGTACGCTGATGTATCGGTTCCGCTCTCGTTCGAGAGGCTTCCCGTGATCACCAGCATCCCCAGGGCGTCGATCCGAGAATCCTTGAAGTTCAAGACCTCTATCGAGGAGGCATGGGATGGAACGGAAACGCGCATGCGCCTCCGGCCCTATCCCAGAAGCGAAGTGACCATGCGCTACTTCGCGGACCAGGACGACGTCTGGGAAGCTGTGATCGACTCTATGGGCATGGGCTCGCAGTACGCCCTTGTACCTATGCACCACCGCTCTGAAGAGGTGAACGGCATCGGAGCCAATCCGGGGTACGTGTCTGTAACGATCGCGGCAGGTGACCTGCCTGATGGGTTGGAAGACCTACCCGAAGGCACTCCCTTGGCGTTTTATGACACCTCGGCCGGTGATATCAAAGTCGGTCTTCTGTACGACCAGGCCACGTCAACTACCATCCGGTTCTCGACCGATGGCAACCTACCGACTCCCGCCGTTGGCGATCTCCTGTTGCCTACAGAGACCGCCAGGATGGTTGACAACTCCAGGGCTACTATCTACCCGTCGAAGGCCGCGGAGGTAGAGTCCACCTGGATCTCTGATCGTAGCGATGTAGTGGATGGCAACCTTCTGGATGCGTCCACTGAGTTCAATCAGTTTGAAGCCGAGGTGTGTGACTTCGACACTTCCAAGCCGATCGTAAGGAACACCACGCTATCGGGTGGCAGCCTGGTATACCAGAGTGACTCAGGAGCGATCATATTCGACCGTCAGATCGGCCGGAGCAGATCCCTCCAGAGAAGGGCCACTCCGCAGATTCAGTTCAGCAAATCCGTAGAGATCAGTTGGGACCCTGCCCAGGCAAGTAGCTTCAGAAAGTTCTTGATGTGGACGTGGGGACGGCAGCGGTCTTTCTACATTTCCAGTGACGCGGATGAACTCGTTCCGTTCTTCACTACCTCCAACCAGATGACCTTCCAGAACGTGGGTAACTTTTCTGACAGGCTACCTTTGATGGACGGGGTTGTCGGGTTTGATGTGCTGAAGACATCCGGAGCCCGTGAGCAGTACCGTGTTGATAGCTACATCATGGACCCTGGAACCTCTGGTGGCACCTTGCTGGTAACACTGGATCGTGCTCCAGGGGCCGTTGGCCTGATTGAGTCAGTCAGTCTCCTGTACCACGTGAGGCTGGGAACTGACGACATCTCGATGAACTACGACGGCAGAGGTACTCTGTCCTGTGAGCTGCCTATGATCACGGTCAAGCAGTAAAGGAAACCCCATGTCCTTCGATAACCAGGAAACATCCGCCGAAGGCGGAGCACCTATTGAGCTATACAAAATCGAAGGGGCGGGTACCTTCTATTACACGTCGGGGAACACTCCGTTCACCTATGAAGAGGACGAGTATATACCCATTGCGATGAGCCGCAGTGGCCCCTCTATTTCGTCGAAGACATCAGCAGGCAGCTTGACTATCAAGATGCCATTCGACAACCCGTTTGCCATCCGTTATCTGGCTGGTGTGCCTCCGGCACCTGACAGGGTGACCATATACCAGACGCATCTGTCCGACTCCTCCGCTGAGGTTCAGGTGTTCTGGTCCGGGGTTGTGTCTGGTGTCAAATTCGCCAACGAGGAGGCGTCTGTTCTCCTCTCTGGCGTACTGGCCCGGACGGCAACCCAGGTCCCTAGCTCCACGTTCTCCTGGGCATGTAACCATGTCCTGTATGGAGCGCGGTGCGGAGTAATTGAGTCCGCACACCAGTTCCCGCTGACCGTCACTTCCGTATCAGCGGATGGCGTGAAGCTGGGGCTAGAGGACTCGGACGCAACAGTAAACCCGCAGGCTTCCCTCGCTGCGGACGACACTTACTTCAATGGAGGGCGGGTTGAGAACGGCGAAGAGGGATCCCAGAGAATGGTGATCACTCTTACGTCCCCCTCAGCCGGTGTGTACATTGCAACGCTCATGGTCCCTACGGACCTGGAAGTCGGCGAGAGCATTACGCTGTCTGCCGGATGCGACCGCTCGCTTCAGACCTGCTACGCACGGTTCTCGAACAGCGAACGGTACGGTGGGTTCCCTTTCATTCCCACCCTAAACCCCTTCGCGACCGATGTGAAGCGAGAAGAGTAACCCCATGAAGAATTGGCTCCTGGTCCTCCTATCAGTGTTGGGTTGTATCCTGCCTGCACAGACTGCGGGTTCTTACGAACTGGCAGACTTTGGAATCACTGCGCTGATCCTTGCGGTGATCGCTGTTGCCCTGTCCGCCACTATGGCTGCTCTGACGCCAAAACCGGACCTTGAAGACCAGAAGCCGTCGGGGCTTGGCGACTATCAGTTCCCCACCAACCTGGAGAGCAGGTATCTGCCCGTGGTATGGGGATCATCTGAGCTGGCTGCGCCCAACGTGATCTGGTATGGCGACTTCTCGACATACCCGCTCACTACTGGTGGCCAGATCATCGGGTACCGCTACTCCCTGGGTATTGACCTGGCCCTGTGCTACGGCCCTATCGACTCCATCTCAGAGATACAGATTGACGACAAGTACGTCCTCAAGCAGGGGGAACAGAGGGCACTGAAGTCCGGTATCACTCCGCTGGGTGGGTTCGAGCGGCCCTCTACTGGTGAACGCCGTATCTCCCTGGAGGATCTTGAGTTCTTTGGTGGTGACAAAGCGGGTGGCAGGCTCATCGGGAACATGTCGATCTATTATGGATCGGACAACCAGAAGCCCTGCCCCTATATCCAGAGGCAAGAGACGGAGAACACACTGGAGGTAACCCCCGGCACGTTTGTGTCCCAGTCCCAGCTTGTGCCTTCGTACTCTGGACTGGCCCACGTGGTGTGGGAGGGTGGAGAGATCAGTGAGCGGGCCGTTATCCCCCAGATCAAGTTCACGGTCCATCGCTATCCTACCTCTCTTTCCGCAACCTACAGCATCGTGAATGACGACGGCAATGGTATCGGCGATGCGAACCCCATCCACTGTCTGTACGAGCTTCTTACGGATACCAGATGGGGATGCGGAGTACCTGACTCCGACATCGATACGGAGTCCTTCTTCGATGCCGCTGAGCTGTGCAGCATTGAGGGGAACGGGTTCGGGTACACGCTGGACGACCCTAAGGCGGCCAGCACCGTCATCGAACTGATCAACCAGCAGGTCAACGGAGTTCTGTTCCAGAACGGTGAAGGCAAATGGGCCTACCGTTTGATCCGTAAGGACTATGACACCGATTACAATTTCGAGCTGAGATACGACGGAAAGGTCGCGGGCACCCGCAACTCAATCAGTTCTGGGCTGGGCTTGTTCGCCGCCAGCTCCGGAGCGGGAGACTACATGATCTCCCTGCTCACTACGGATCTCTCTTCCCTGGTTATTGGTGAGGTCATCGAGATCGTCAATACGTCCACCGATGATGTAATGAACTTCATCATCGCAGACGTTGACGACGGGGCAGACGAGATTTACTTGACGCTGATGGATAGCCAGGAGTACCCGGATACTTGGCCCGGACTCAGCACCTTCACGACCGCTCGTATCACCGATTACTCGTACTTGCAGGAGTTCACGAAGTCCTCGATCTCTAAGGTTACCGCTGCAGACCGACAGTCTTGGAGTGAGACGTTCAACGTCGCACAGGTCAAGTACATTGACAGGACTGACTACTACAAGGAGACTGTCGCCACCAGCCATGATATGGGGAACTTCTCGATTCGGAATGGCGTGCACACGATCAAGAAGTTCGATATGCCGGGTGTTCGCACTCCGGCGTCGGCTGCCAAGATCGCCCAGCGTTTGCTCCGATCCGTATCCTACCCGATCACAACGCTGTCCGTTGAGGTGCCTAGAAGGTTCTATCAGATTCGGCCTGGTGACGTTGTAGTTGTCAACCACTCAGACTATGGGCTGGAAAACTTCTACATGCGTGTTCTGGAGGTCGGGCTCCCTAACGACCGTGGAACCTCCATCTCTGTCAAGGGTATGCGTGACACGTACAACGAGCCGTCGAACGCTGAGGTGATCCACATCGGTGGTGCATCGGATATATCGGATCAGATTTCGACCGCTCCGGTTGCCCCGAATCCGGATACAACGTACACGACGGGTCTCCCGCTCTTCTATCACACCAAGCTGGGCCTGGACTCTCTGTACTACAGGTGGCATATCATCGGTAGTCCTGACCGGAACACTTCGTTTGGTGTGGGCCGTGGAGTGCTGACCGATTTCGCTACGTTCGTAGACAGGACCCCTGTGCTCAGCTTGCCCCCTACAGGCAAAGTGAAGGCGCACCCTGATCGCCTCTGGGATGATGTGGCTGGAATCGACCAGAAGTGGTACGGCAAAGAGAACGCTGACCATGTATACGGTCCAGAAGCTGGCCCGCACGGCAACCCGCAGCGTGCCGACTCCAATACTGGATCCGCATGGAATGCTTCGCTGGCTAAGCAGGAGGGCGGGAATTACTACTACGCCTTCCAGGGCGAGCCTGCTGCTAAGTCTCTGGGTGATCTGATCGTAACTGATCTGACCACTCCCCCGGAGTCACTGGCATCTGAGTTCACCCAGGAAGCTATTCAGGAGGAAGGGTACGGCCTGGCTCTTATCAGGCCGCGGTGGGCTGCGGACAGCACCTACCACAATGCATCGCGCACCCAGTATGATGAGATCATCGCATACGAACGCGCGGAGCCGTTCACCCTTTACTACGGGTTCGACTACCTGGTTGATGGTAGCCGGATTGATGAGTTCCCGGTGTCCGAGGCTGATCCGGCATTCTTCATATACTCGATCAGCCCCACCCCTCAACAGGTGGTGCTGGAGGCGCGTACAGGGATCAGCTTGTTTGGCGTGCATCGCGGCTTGCTCGATACGGGGATCCAGGTGCTCAACAACGACTCGGATATCATCTTCCTGCACGAAGGTGATATCATGTATGACCTTGTTGGCACAGCCTCCTCGGCTGTTACGCAGCTTTCTTTCCCCCAGACTATGTCTTCGGGTGGAAAGCTACCCATGGCCGAGAGCTTTGTTCTGCAGACCACACAGGCGCAGAGGGAGCGGCGGGCGAAGACCCTGGGAATCAAGAATGTTACGATCGGCGCTGGCGCGTTCAACCAGGCATGGGGAACCATGTACTATGACAACGGCGAGTGGCAGAACCTTACATTCCCTGCCTGGGGATCTGGGTCCACCACGATCAGTTGGGGGTACAAGGACGAATCGGCATCTCCCGATGAAGTCAACCTCTACACTGAGACCGATGCAGTATCCAGGTACGCGAAGATCACCTTCAACCTGATCGAGGACGATGACAACGGTGCGAACGCAACGGAGCGTTTGGCTCATGCGCGGGCTTACTGGAAGGAAGGGCTAAGGCCCACCAGTCCCGCTCTGGACCACCCGTCCGTTGGTGGTACCGGGACGCCGCTTACGGCATTCCCCGCTACCGCTACGTACTACGTGTCTGGTACCTCTACTTCCTATGACCTAGGTACGGTCTTCTCTGGTGCAAATACCACCGCGAGCGAGCTGTACTATTGCGAGATTCTTCTCCAGAGCTGCACTGATGGTTCCGGGTCTAATCTATCATTCGGCTGCCAAAGGATGGTAGTCAGCTTCATCGCCTAGCCGCTGTTGGGGGAGAGGGGTCGCCCTCTCCCCCTTGGACCCGCAATCAGTGACACGAATCATCCAAAAATACCATAGGACGCTGCTTCAGGCAGGTCTACTCCTCAACGCCTTTTTGTGGGCCCTCACCGCTACCGCGCAGGTAGACGAAGGGGCAGACATCGTAAAGAGTCTGATCGGAACGAGCCCATCACTTGGATTCGCCGGGTTCGTAATCGCCCTGGTGTTGATCTTCATTTACCTAGACGGAAAGAACCACAGGGACGAACGAAACACATGGCTAGAGCAATTAAACCGACAGACGCAGGTTCTTTCTCACTTGGACCAGTCAGTGAGTCAGCTGGAACGTACGTTGGAAAGGAGTCTTCATTGATCTCGCACCCCTCTGTGAAGGCGATGATCGTGACGCTCTTCATCACTGCCCTGGCTGCGGTGCTGATGATCAACCTGACGCTGCTCATTGCCATTCGGGATGGCGCTAAGGCGGCGGAATCCAATCGCGCCTACCTAATGAGCCACGTCACCAAGGACCAGATCGACAACCGTAGACTCCACCTATACAAGGCAGAGATCCTGGAGCTGCTCTGTAAGGATAGGGATCTGCTATGCCCGGCATTTCCCGCTGACATCCCCAAAGTGCCTCACGCGGGAAGAACCTCACAGGGGGATAGGTAATGCCCTATCTTGGCCGCAAGTCATGGTCCAGGCTCCGAACCACTGACCCCAGGCTGCAAGCCATCGCCCAAGATGCTATCGACGTGATGGACTTCACCGTGCTGGAGGGGGAACGCGACCGTCTCCGCCAGGACGAGCTTTTCGAGCTGGGACTCACGCAGGTCCGGTGGCCTGGGTCGAAGCACAACGCTTCCCCCAGCCTGGCCATGGACCTGGCTCCCTACCCGATTGACTGGAACGATCTGGAGCGGTTCGCAGTGCTCGCCGGGGTGATCCGGGCTGTGGCGTATAGTCACGGTGTTCAGATTCGGTGGGGAGGCGACTGGGATCGCGATGACGAGACCGTGGACGAGCGATTCAGGGACCTTTGCCACTTTGAGATAGTGGAGGACCAATGAGAATCGATGACTTCCTAAAGCAGCCCACACGCAAGGAATGGGACGCAGAAATCGAAGCTGGGTGGCCGGGGCCGGACGGATCGTCGGCGTCAACGGACCACATCATGGGGATCCAGATCGGGATATCGTCTCCCGACTGGAAGTTCTCCCGGATGCCCGCCAACCTACACGACTGGAGATACCACCTGGGGCGCTCCAGGGCCCTCCACAGGCATCATAGGGCCGCAGCGGACCGCGAGTACCGGGACGACTGCATTCGCGTCCTACAGGAGCGTCTAGACGGCCGGATCATGACAGGAATTGGAATCGCCCGTGCTTGGGCTAGGTATTACGCTCTCCGCCTATTCGGCAGGGCGGCGTGGAGAGGCTAGCGCAGGCTTTCGGGGGTTTGCCAGCGCGCAGCTGAGCGGGGGGACTTTAGGGTCCCCCCGCTCTTTTGCGTTTGGAGGTCGGAAATGTCCAACAGGGTCCGCTCGTCCGTTGCCGGGGGTTCATACCTACATGCTAATGAGCGCATGCGGCTTCTCTACTGGCCCCTTCCACGCCTTGTTGGAGCGGCGTGTGCCCGGTCCCTTCATCGCGGCCGGAGTATCCTCCGTTGGGTGTACCCCAACCAACCTTTACCAAACGACTGTGATCCCGAACAGGAATCCATCCACGCAGATTGCCGCATTGTCATCGACTTCGATTCCGATGCAGCTGTACTCCTCTTCGACAACGTCCAGGTCTCCCTCGACTTTGTGGTAGGTAGCACATCCAGACAGGGCCAGCAAGGCCAAAATGATAACCAGTCTCATGACATTACGAAGCTCCACACTGCCTCCACGGCCTCTTCCCGGATCCTATCAAGCTCACCACTCTGGGCCTCAATCCGCTTGTCGTAGGGGATTTGCTTCCACATGTTCTCGGCGGGGTGGTCGCTCTCCGGAATGTCATGGTCGGTCCGTACTAGCTGCAGGACGAACACCTCCTCCGCTGCGTCGCAGACTTCCTGGTACTCGTTGGGGAACCGGCAGTCAGAGACCAGCCACACGTCATCCTCGTCCGTCTCCTGCATGTTCTGCAGAGTCTTGATCACCCAGAACCTCTCATTGATACCATCCCGGAACACATCGGTACCCAGGTAGTGGAGAAGCTGCCTTCGCGTCTTCGGTGTGCCGTCCTCGTTGTAGCTTATGACGGTGCCATCGGGGAAGGTTCCAGCGGCGCTCTTGTACTCCAGGTCTCCTAGCTTGTCGTAGTCCCACCCGAAGGTGGAAGCGCATAGCTTCTTCAGCTCCGCAGAGAATCTGCCATGCCGTACAAAACCAAAGCTCTCGATGATCGCATCCGCCGCTGTGTCCTTACCACTACCTGCCGCACCGCACAGCAGCACCACCTTACTCAACTTGTCCATCCGATCTCCTACTTCAAAGCATACAGCAGACTAAGCTGCGTTGCGTCTTTCTTGAGCCTGGCCTTGTACGCCTTCTCGTCTACCGTGTTCTCGGCCACGGCATGGTGCACGAACACACCTTCCGACTGGCCCTGTCTCCACAGCCTAGCGTTAAGCTGCTTGTACTTATCTAGGTCCCATATCTGGGAGTACCAATAGAGATGGTGGCCCCCTGCCTGAAGATTCAGTCCATGAGATACCGATGCGGGGTTGATCAGTAGCATAGGCAGATCCTTGGCATTCCACTGCTCGATCAGCTTGTTGTCTTCCTCTGCGTCAGTGGTCTCGCCAATGTATCGGGGCACGAACCCGAACCGCTCTTTGATCCCTAGCTTGATCTGAACCAGATCATGCTTGAACTCGTACGTAACGATTACGGGCTTCTGTCCCAGCTCTTCGTAGAAGTCACACAGGTCTTCGACCTTTGCCGTGTGCATCCACTCGATCATCCGGCACTCTTCCTCGTAGGCATCCCCGAACTTGGTCACGTACACCGCGCCGTTGGCCACCTGGCGGCACTTGGAAGTTGCCACTGCCGCATTGACGGCCACGACTTTCCCCGCCTTAACGTCGATGTACAGCTCTTTCTCCAGCTCCTTGTACAACCTCATGGACTTCTTGTCCAAACGAACCGGTCTTCGCACGTACTGGATATCGGGAAGGTCCAGGTGGTCGGTAGCGTCGAGGCGAATACTGTAGGGCTTAATGTCCTTGGCTATCGCGGTCTCGGAGTATTTCGTCGGCTTCCAGATAACGCCCCGCTCTAGCTCATATGGCATGAACCCGTACACGGTCCGAAACTTCTTTAGCGTGTCCCCCAATATCTTAGGTGACAGCACCTTGAACTGGCCAAACAGATCACCTACCCCGTTGGGCGCAGGTGTACCGGTCAGGATGAATCGATAGGGGATGCCGCCGTGCATCCTATGGGCAATCTTGTAGAGCGCCTTGGATCGCTTCGACTGGGAGTTTTTGAACAGCGTGGATTCGTCAACGTACAGGACGTCGAACGGGAACACGTCTTCCTGGTTCTCTAGTAGCCACTTGAGGCCCTCGGGATTGATTACCACGATATCGGCGGCGTTGGTGGCGATCAGGTCTTTGCCCTTGCCATGGGCCACGTGGATAGTGATATCCCGGAAGTTGGTCCACTTCCTGACCTCAGCGGGCCACGTCGAGTAGCAGACGCGCAGGGGCGCAACCACCAGCGCCCTTCTGGCAACCAACAGATCCTTTCGGATCCGAAAGTCCTCCAGGCACACAGCGGTCTTGCCCATCCCAGGATCCAGCAGGAGCGCCAACTTGTCGGTGTCCAGCATGCGATCCAGCACGTCCTGTTGGTACTGGTGCGGCCGGAACCTCACTTGTCGAACTCCTCCAGGAAGGCGTCTACCTGCTCTCGGCTCCAGCACACAGCTACCTGGAACCCTAGCTTGTCGAGAAGGTCCAGGTAGTACTTCTGCAGCTTCTGAAACTTGGAGTTTTCGTCCGCCTTGTACTCGATGAACCCTACCTTGCCCTTCTTGAACAGCGTGTGGTCCGGCCATCCCTGGCCGCGAATGATTGCCAGCTTTACCGTGTAGATCCCACGCTCCGATGCCTTCCTAGCGCCGTACCTCTCCAGTGATTTTTCAGTGACGGTTGCCATTGTATCCCTCCAGGTGCTCGATCATCTCCGCATAGGAGAACAGATTCTCATCGTGCAGTACACACCCGATGAAGGCATCGTATAGCTCCTCTCGCAGACTCTCACGCACCGTGCTTGGTTCTACTGTAAGCATGTCGCACGCCCTGGCCAACCCACCGCCCTCTTTGAAAATGAAGGTGTAGAGATCCAGGTAGACCGCGACCATGGCCAAGTGGTCCTCAAGCCCCTCTACGGAGTTTATGTAGTGGATCCCGGAGAGCGTGTTCTCTTTCCATAGCTCTTTGGCCGTCTGCAGCTGCATCGCACGCACCGGATCGGACAGCGTCTTCAGGGCCTTGCGGAACCATACGATCTTGTTCTCCAGGTAGGTCGCCGAATCGTCCGTTGTAAGGATCACGTCAGTCAACCTCCAGGACAACCACGTGGTTCTCTCTAAGGAGCCTGAGACCAAACTCCACCTCCCATACATCGTCATCCCGGAACCCATGATCGCTCAAGTAAACGAAGTGGGTGATACCAGCATGGATGATCGCTCCAGCGCAAGCGGGGCAGGGCGGCGAGGAGGATACCATCCAAGACCCTCGTTCACCCATGCTGAACGTCTTCATCAATACCTTGATTTCAGCATGGACCCGGTTGAACCCAGACCCAAGGCAGTCGTCATTGGTAGCGACGTTCCACTTACCAAAGGGGCCAGTGGAAGGGATGAAGATAGCCGCAGCACACTTCCTATGGTTCGCCCTGAACCCGTCCATCTCTTCCTGGATTCGTCTGACAGCTGTTCCGATGTTCATTGACAGTCTCTCCGACCCGTCTGGGGGTCAATCTCGCAGGAGGAAGCACTGACCTCGGTCAGGACGGCCCCTCTCTTACCACCTACGCGGTAGGTGGTGCAGCCCTTGCAACCCCTCTTCCACGCCTCGATGTAGATGTCCTTGAAGTCTTCCCAGGAGATGTCAGTAGGCACGTTGATCGTCTTGGAAATTGACTGGTCCACATAGGGTACGCAGGCCGCCAGTACATCCAGGTGCTCTTCGGGGGTAAGGCTGTTGGCAGACTTACCGCGCACCCCCCACTCCCGGAGAGCGTAGTCAACCACACGTTCGGTGGTCTCGCCTCCGAAATCCTTCACGACCCGGTCGAACTCATGCGCGAATACCGGCTCGAGCCCCGAAGACACGTTGTCAGCCGTAAGGCTGATAGTACCGGTCGGAGCGATGGCGATCAGGTGCGAATTGCGAATGCCGTGCGCTGCGATTCGATCGATGATGTGTGCGGGCATGATCTTGAGGTACTCGCTCTCCAGATACCGGTCCGCATCGAACAGGGGGAACGGGCCCTTTTCAATAGCCAGGTCAATGGAAGCGTTGTAGCACCCCTCGCTGAGTACGCGCATGATCATCTTGGTGGCCTGCACAAACGACTTGGACCCATACTCGCAACCCAGTGCCTCCAGGGCATTGGCCAGGCCAGTGATGCCGATGCCGATCCTCCGCTTGGACTTCATCTCGGCCTCTTGCTCAGGGAGCGGCCAAACAGATGCTCGATCGATCACGTTGTCCAGTGCGCGTACGATCGGCGGAATGTCCCTCTGCAGCTGTTCTGTATCAAACTCGTTCCGCTCAAAGTCCACGTACTTGACGAGATTGAACGACCCAAGCAGGCACGCACCGAACGGCGGGAGAGGGATCTCACCGCACGGGTTAGTGCCCGTGATGGTCTCCGCGTACCACAGATTGTTGCTGTTTTGGATCGTATCGATGAATAGGACCCCAGGCTCTGCGTAGTCGTAGGTGGACCGCATGATCATGTCCCACAGAGCCCTGGCGGAAATCGTCTTGTACACACGACCGCCGAACCGAAGATCGAACTGACTATCGTTCTCTACGGCCCGCATGAACTCATCGGTAATCAGGATGGACATATTGAAGCCCTCCAGATACCCAAGCTCATTCTTGGCATGAATGAACTCCTCGATCTGGGGGTGGTCAACTGACATGACGCCCATCTGTGCGCCGCGGCGGAACCCACTAGAGGCTACGGTGGTGCCGACGGCGTCAAAGATGTTCATGAACGGGAGGGGCCCACTCGACTTGGAATCCAGCTTGGTGATCAGGTCACCACGAGGGCGGAGCGTCGAGAAGTTCGTACCGATGCCACCGCCCAGTCGCATCGTGGCAGCGGCCTCGGTGGCCCGCTGCATGATGTTTCCCTCACCGTGGACGAAAGAGTCCTCGATATCCCCGCTCATGAAGCAGTTGATAGGGCTCACCACTTTCGGAGCACCAATGGATGCCTGGACACGCCCTCCCGGAAGGAACCGCATGTTTCTCAGGATATCCTGCACCTGCCTGAAATGCTCCTCAGAATCCCGGAGGCCACCTGCGACACGGTTCATCGCCTCCGCGAACCCTTCGCCATCCCCACGGTACTTCTCTGCATGCAACTCGTCGCTGAACTTCGTCTTCGGACCGTACTTCACTTGTGATACCTTTTTCCACGCCAGCCGTCTGAAGCTGCCACAGGGAACCCCTTCGCCCACTCCGGCACAACGGTTAGCAATTGCTCATATTCATCGACGCTACCAACGCCGACCTTTACCTTGCTTATGACTTCATCGTGGACCGTAAGAATGGGGAAGTATTCGTCGTACTCATTCAGGCGAAGCATAGCCTCCGCCATGATATCCCGACTCAACCCCTGAACCACATTCTCGGTCAGCTTTCCGCCGTAAGTGTAGCATCGCTCGTACTTTCTGGTGTACGTATCTACTCCCATATACGACAGCTGCCACTTTGTGTTCAACCCGTGAGCGTCACACTTCTCTACGGGCCATCCCTCCGCACGGGCCTCTTTATACAGCTCCTCCATGCTATCGTCTTGGAACTTCGACAGGACCCAGTTCACCTGTGGCAGGTGATACTTGATCGGCCGACCGGAGGGCAAGTAGATGCAGAGGAAATCACCAGTGACACACATCTGCAACTTGCCGAACGTAACCGGCTGCTTGGATCTGACCGCCTCGATAGCGGCTTCTTCGATCCTATACCAGAACTGCCGGACCATGTGATGAACGGATCGATAAGTCCTGACGACCTGCTGAGAGAACTCGTCAGTCAGCTCGATCCCCACGTCTGCGCACCGTGCCTGGAATGTAACCCAGCCCATCTGATATCCAAGGCCAAGGATAGCCTGCTTGCCAACCTGCCTTTGGTACTTCGTTACCGCGGACGTGGCCACGTGGAAAATCTGCGCCGCCATCTCTATGTAGATATCACTCCCGCCTCGGAGAAGGCGCAGAGCGTCCATGTCATCGGTCAGCCAGAACAGACCACGGGCCTCGATGGACGAGTAGTCGGATACGATCAGATCGTGTCCCTCATCCGCTATGATGGCTCCACGTAGGGCGGAAGACAGTGCCTCCATGACGCCGCCGTACATCAACTCGATGTAGTCCACGTCCCCGGTCAGAACGACGTCACACAGATCCTCCATGGATCCTGGAGCGGTGCCACGGGGGAAGTTCTGGGGCTGAATCAGTCTCCCGGACCATCTCCCGGTATCGGCTCCGTAGTAGCTCAGCAGCCCTCTCGCCCTGCCGTCACTGTTGGCCACACGAAGCATAGCCTCGTACTTCTTGACAGACACCTTAGCCTGGTCGAGACGAAGCTGGATCACCTCACGTGTCAGGTCGCTCCATGCCGGGTCATGCAAGGCATGCTCAAGCACAGCCTTCTGCGCGTTGGGGAGTACAGACTCACCCCTGGCGTTGATCCACGCAAGTAGCTTGTCCCTCTGACCGCATCGCTCCACAGCGCCATCGGTCAGCCGGGACATTTCTGCGTCCGCCAGCTCCGTACAGTGCTCCGCGATGGCGACGGCAGAGCGTGCGAGATCCAAATCGATCCGAACGCCGTGACTGTTCATCTCCAGGTCGAGCTGCCATACACGCAACTCTTCGTCCGTAAGTGGACCCAGGGTCTGGGAGATGGCATGCTCCGCTGCTACGTCCTGCTTGCAGTACTTGAACAGCGCCTTAAGGTCTTCGACGTCCTCGCGATACGGGCGAAGGTCTTTGACCCCCGGAACACCTGCGTAACGCTCGATGAAGGTGAGCATGTCCTTGGTCTTGACCACCGATCGCCACTGGGTCTTGTCTCCCAGCAGGTGCTCCGCAACCAACTCGCAGTCTGCCTTCAAAGGCGAGCGGGGGATGCAGAGCTTACGGATCAGCGCGGTGCCCGTCTTGTCCTTCTGATCAGACGTGCCCAAGGCCGCTGCGGCCTTGCCAAGTGCCCTGGGGAGAGAGTGGCTTGCGGCGATGGCCGCGGAGCACCGCCACTGCTCCGGCTTCACTTCGGGCCACCCCATCCGCTTGACGCATACGAACTCCCAGATAGCCCGCTCGAACTGCACATTGTGCGCCTCGATCAGGCCACCGGACTTCACGTACTCAAAGAAGCGGTGGAGATCGGTAGCTCCTTCCTCCGGCAGCCCTGGGAGGTGGGGGTGCCAGAGGAAGGAGTACCCATCGGGCATGCGTACGGCCAGGCACAAGACCTCTGTTGAACTATGCTCCGCATAGCCCCAGGCTCCGCCACGCTTAATGCCGAAGCCTGAGCGTGTCTCGAAGTCTATCGTTGCGCACACGGCCGTACTCATGCCTAGATCAGGTCATCCGTAGAGACCTCGTCGAACACGTCCTCCGGCGGCTGGAAGCTGTCCAGACGCTCACCCTCACCGACCTTCTGGATGTTGTCCAGTCCGAAGGCGATCCCCTTCGACCCGTCCACATCGTAGAAGTAGCAGTGCACCTGGAACCGCACCAGGGCTCCGGGGTACAGGGCCTCCTGCACGTCGAGGATCGGAGAACGCTTGCCGTCCACGATTCCGGGCGGGAACTTCGTCTTCGCCTCAAAGAAGCGAGCGCCCTCGACGTACGGCCCGCCGTACTGCTCCTTCTCGCTGCCGTCCCGCTCCAGCGGTCGCTTGACCGCCTTCTTGTTGACACCGGCCGGGACGATCGTCTCCATCGCCTCGTCGATCAGGGCGTTCAGTGCCGAAAGGTCCGTTCCGGGAGGAAAGACGATTGCGGCCCCGTACCGGCCCTTCTTGTCGGGGCTGGCCAGGTTGGGGAAGGAAAGGACCCCAATGGGGGTGATGATCTTTGAAGTGCTGTTCGTGGCCATGTGGCCTCCTGTAGTCCGTTAGCATTAGCCCGTTGAGTCCACTTTGGCTCAAACAGTAGTGAAGAGATTATAGCATATTGTTTCGTAGCTGCTACTCCGTTTTTGGGAAAGCAATCAGGGCCGGTTCTACCGGCTCTGCGGGGTGTGACTCCGGCTGGAGGGCAAGGCCACCCTGCGGCTTGACGATGTGGACCTCCTCTTCACTCGGCGTCAACAGGCCCTTCTTCAGAACCTGGGCGGGGGACAGGAGATCGGTCTTCAGCGCCTGATCAGCGACCCCCTTGGCCTCAACAAGCTCCAGGGTCTTGGCCTTATCCCGCCAACGCCTGTGCGTGGCCTTCCGGACCATCTTGAACCCAGGGATGTGCTCCCTGGTTCCCAGTACGGAAGCCATCTCGGTCACACGCTCCGCCCAGATCGACACCACCTTGGCCACCTTCAAAGCATGTGACATAGCGACCGGGTCATCGGCATCCGGAAGAATCATCTCGACAGAGTCTACGTCCTCGAATGCCAGCGTCTCCATCTCATCGGCGAAAGCCTCCTGGGCGGCCTTGACAGCCGTGGTCTGCACCAACGGGCAGATGCCAGAAGCAGGGCAGTGTTCGCACCAGTACCCGATCTTGTACTGCGCGATAGCTGGCGTACGGGTCGCAGTGACAGCAGGCGCAAGCACCTCCCTGCGCCAGTTGTTGACGTGCTGCGCCGTCATGGTGTCCTCGGAGATCAAGGTGCCATCCGGTCGAGGAGACCTGGGCTGAACGATCACGATCGAAACAGTAGCGTCTTCGGGGATA
>Ga0070749_10000987_pt1 | contig 19248 bp, 16 predicted proteins | sample VirMetDEL_Nov_18_FD_75180 | JGI IMG/M metagenome (GOLD analysis project Ga0070749, IMG submission 75180) | Aqueous microbial communities from the Delaware River and Bay under freshwater to marine salinity gradient to study organic matter... | ecosystem: Environmental > Aquatic > Marine >...
ACGCTTATGCAGGTAGCAGCAAATAAGTACAGCCTACCCGCTGATTACTACCTACTTGACGTCATCCAGTACAACGTGACTGGCGTAGAGATTGAGCCCATCTCAGAGAGCAAGCTCCGCTACATGTCGTCTACCCTGATGTCTCCGACCGCAGCGTTCCCGCTGTACGTGCAGCGTGGCGAGGAAATCGACATCTACCCCACTACCATCACCGGAGCCAACGACGTGTCGGCATACTACATCCGTATGCCACGCGACCCGAAGTGGACATACGTTACGCTTTCTGGTGGAGAGCCGCTGTTCAATCAGTCGGCCGCTGACTATCAAGACTTTGAGCTTCCGTTGTCTGACGAACCAGAGCTCGTTAACCTTATCTTGCAGTACGCTGGCATCTCAGTGCGCGAGGGTGATGTATATACCTTCAGCGATAGAGAAGAGCAGAAAGAAGACGCAAGCGAACAATAAGCCATGGCATACCTAAGTCAGTTTCAATACTATGCGAACTCGGGCAACACGCCAGAGGATATCAACTGGGGCTCTTATCAGTACATCAGTCTTGCCGATATCGTAAACAACTTCATGTTGATTTACGCAGGCAACCACGAGCTGGTAAACAACGTCAACAGATACCAGGTTCTGTTCCACGCCAAGCGTGCTATTCAGGAGCTGAACTACGACGCATTCAAAGAAGTTAAAGTGCTGGAGCTCAGCGTTGACGACCAGCTTCGCTTTGTCCTTCCTAGCGACTACGTAAACTGGGTTCGCATCTCCATGTACAACGACGGGTATATCTTCCCGCTTACGGAGAACATCCAGGTCAACAGCGCTGACGCATACCTGCAGGACAACTCTGGTAAGATTCTGTTCGACCAGAACGGTAACATCTTGAAGCCGCAGTACTCTGGCCTTGACTACGATAGAATCGTGGGAACGCAGAAGAGCATCTACCTCAACCCGGGCAGTCAGTTTGACGGACAGCAGGGATGGTACTACGACGGCGTATGGTACTTCGAGTACTCGGTTGGTTCACGCTTCGGATTGAACACCGAGACGGCTAACCGCAACCCAACGTTCCGCATCGACAAGAAGGCTGGCGTGATTAACTTCAGCTCAGAGATGATGGACAAGCTCTGCATCCTTGAGTACGTGTCAGATGGCATGGAGGGCGGAGACGCTTCGCTAATCACTGTGAACAAGCTGTTTGAGGACTACGTATACGCATACATCCGTTACGCTATTCTGTCGTCCAAGCTTGGCGTTCAGGAGTACATTGTCAACCGCGCAAGGAAAGAGAAGACCGCGCTGCTGCGCAACGCAAGAATCCGCATTAGCAACATACACCCGGGTCGACTGCTCATGAGCATGCGTGGCCAGGACAAGTGGCTGAAGTAATATGAATATACAGAACAACTTCATAGCAGGTCGAATGAATAAGAGTCTCGACGAGAGGCTCTTGCCCCCTGGCGAATATCGTGATGCGTACAACATTGAGGTCTCTTCAGTTGAGGGAACTAACATCGGTGCCGTAAAGAACGTAAGGGGTAACGAAAAAATTACCACGCTGATATACAACGAGAATCCGATAAGCCAGGACGCGGTTTGTATTGGTGCTGCATCAGACGACGCTAAGGGAGTAATATACTGGTTTGTTCACGACCCCGTTGTTGGGGTTGATATGATTGTATCGTACAACGAGAAGATTGATTCGCTCACGTACCACGTTGTGTCGCTCACTGTACTCAACTTCAATCCTCAGTACTTGATTACTGGCGTTGACATCATTGACGACCTGCTGGTATGGACTGACAACTACAATCAGCCAAGAAAGATTAACGTAAACAAGACTTACCCGTTCCCATTCCTTGGTAGCGATATCATTACGGAGGCAGATATTGCCCTTATTGTGGCTCCGCCCACACAGGCACCAACAGTATTGCTGGCTACCGCATCCGGTTTTGAGAACTACATCGATACACGATTTGTTTGTTTTGCGTACAGATATAAATACCTAGATGGAGAGTACAGCGCTCTGTCGCAGTTCAGTGATGCAGCATTCATTCCGGCTGCCTTTGAGCTAAGCGAGGAGACGTTCACCAACATTGGTATGCAGAGCGTATTCAATGCTGCGGACGTATCTATTAATACTGGTGGCCCTAATGTAGTTGGCATCGACCTGTGCTTTAAGTTGAACGACTCTAACGTCATAAACGTAATTGAGAAGTTTGATAAATACGAGCAGGGATGGATTGACTTTGATGACGTAACAATCAGATTCTCATCCAACAAGATATACACTACGCTACCTGAGAGCGAGCTGCTTCGTGTGTACGACAACGTACCAAGGAAAGCCAAGGCTCAGACGTTGATGGGTAACCGCATTATGTTCGGCAACTATGTCGATGGGTACAACATTACCAACAGCAACAACCAGCCGATACTCATTGACTACACAACTGAGCCGGTTAGTGTCCCTGTTCCACAGGACTTGGTTGATGACACTATAAGCAACACCCTGCTTGAGCCATACTTTGAGACTCCGGTAATCAATCCTGACGCCGTATTGTCTCTTGACTTCTCTGATGTTCAGATACAAAAGGGTGATGTGTTGACGATGAAGTTTGACTTCACAATATCGTCAACAAAAATGGTAGCTACATCAGTTACGCTATTGCCTACAAAGTTTGAGAACCTAAGGCTTAGTGTAGCTGCAGACAATAACTATGCTACGGCATACGATTTTTGGAACTCGGCGTATTTTCAAAATACCATAGGCACTGCGCTAAACATACAGCCGGCTGACATGGTGTGCACTGGAGCAACGTGGACTGACCTGTTTGTCTGCGCATTCCCCACGCCAATAGACACCGCCCCGTCTCCATCTGGAGTTTGGGTGAAGAATGCGTATGGCGTTCAAACGGAGGGCACGCCAATATACAGCGAGTCTACCGTCGGTAGTGATATCATATCTATTCAGTTCCCAGCGGTAAAGTTTGTAAGAAGCAACGACACGTTCCCGTACACTAGATACATAGTTCAGTACTATGACATCAGCAATGTGACAGTTCAGTACGTAAAGGCTGACGCATATACCGAGAGCCTACACAGCAATAGAGGATATGAGGTTGGCATTGTGTACATGGATAGCTTCGGAAGAAATACCACGGCGCTCATTTGCGAAACGAACTCATCGTTCTTTAACGCAGGTACATCTAGTCTTAGAAACTATATAAAGACCACGATAAACAGCGTGGCTCCTTCATGGGCGTCCAGATACAAGTTTGTAATAAAGCCATCCAGGGGCGGATATAACATCATATACAGCAAGGAGTTTTATACCACGCCAGCTCTAGCTGGTGATTACTGGTTTAAACTCGAGGGGCAAAACCAGTTGATTCCACAGGTCGGAAGTAAGCTGATTGTCAAGACTGATACAAATTCAGCACTGAGCTCACTTGTTGAGGTAGATGTGCTTGACCTTCAGTCTCAGCCAGAGGAATTTATTACTGGAGCGCCAGCCGGACTTTACATGTTAGTCAATGCGTCGAGCTTTGCCATCAACGGAACCAAGAACGACTTTGTTGTTTTTGAGACTCAGCCTGATGAAATAAATGACTCGATATACTACGAGGGCTCACAGAGTTTCCAGATTATTAATGGATACCACTACGGAAACGTTCAGAACCAGACGGCACTACAGCCAGCAATAGTTGACCTTAAGTTCTTTAACTGCTATTGCTTCGGAAATGGCGTAGAGGGATACAAGGTGAACGACGGCATCACGTCTCGCTCCGTGGTTATCGGAAACAGGTTCAGTGCTGTAGCCGATGAGAACTACGAAGAGACAAGACGCTTTGCTTCAATCACTTACAGTGGCGTATTCCGTCAGCAGAGTAACGTAAACAAGCTGAATGAGTTCAACTTAGCGCTTGCAAACTACAAGGACATCGAGCAGATATTCGGCTCAATCCAAAAGATGTACGGGCGTCAGACTGACGTACTTGTGCTGCAAGAGGACAAGATATCATACGTGCTTGCTGGAAAGAACTTGCTTTCTGACGCTGCTGCAGGTGGTTCTATTACGTCTGTGCCAGAGGTTCTCGGCACGCAGATTGCTCGACTTGAGGATTTTGGCATTAGCCTTAACCCTGAAAGCTTTGCATCGTTTGGATACGAAAAGTATTTCACCGATGCCAAGCGAGGAGCTGTCATTAAATTAACTGGCTCTAGCTACAGCAACGACCAGCTTGAGGTAATATCAGACTACGGAATGGGCTCGTGGTTTAGAGACAGATTCATTGAGACCACTGACAAGCAGAAGATTGGCGTGTACGACCCCTTCATGGACCAGTACATACTATCAATCAAAGACGACAAAGTTGAGTCACCAGAGATAGTTGTTGGCTGCGACACATACATAGTGTCCAGCGTAACAGATGAACCAAGTGTTTTCTACATTGACGCAGGAACTCAGACAGGCAACTTGCTGTTTACGTGGAACATAGGTCTTGTTGCTGGAGACATAGAGTTTAAGGCTACGTTCAATGGTGTCGTAACGACGAGCGGTCCTACTAATACATCTGGAACCATGAACGTCAACAAGACTACAGAATACCCAGAGCGAATCAAGGTCGAGATTATCCCAACCAGTGGTGGTGGTAACTTTGAACTACAAATAAACTGTCCGTGAGCCAATACACCATAGCATACAACTCTGACGTAAAGGGTTTCCCCACGTTCTATTCGTTCATCCCCAACTGGATGCACGGAATGAACAACTATTTGTACAGCTTCAAGGGCGGCAACCTATACCGCCATAATACTGGAACGATTGGTCAGTACTACGGAGTGAACTACCCGTGTACAATAACCTCAGTGCTGAACACGTCACCAACTGAGCCTAAGGTATTTAAGACGCTTAGCCTTGAGTCTGATGACCGCTGGTCAGCTACGCTTGTGAGCGACCTGCAAACTGGCATCATTGATAAGACGTGGTTTGAGGACAAGGAGGGTAGCTGGTTCGCATTTATTAGAGCGAACACGTCTCCTGCGAACTTCAAGATGCGCTCCGCCAATGGTATCGCTAGCCTTGTGAGCATCACGAATGTAGGCGGCGCCCTGTATGAGCTTGAGTTTGCTGACGGAGTAGGCAGCATCATCAGCATTGGTGATGCCATATACTTCAACTCAGCGCCGCAGCCATTGCTTGTTGGCGCCGTAACTCTGATAGCAGACAATGTCGTCACAGTAAACGCCACCGCTGGTCCTGTTCCGTCGCCTGGCGATTTTATCTTTTACGTGAAGAATCAGCAGGCCGAGTCGCATGGCGTACTTGGGTACTTCTGTGAGTTCACTTTAACCAATGACAGCACGAGTCCGGTGGAACTGTTCCACGTTGAGAGCAGCGTGTTTAAGTCATATCCTTAAACTATCTTTGCAATAATATGATTCCCATTCCCCCACAATTGCTTCTCGCTCTAGGCACCAAGGTGTTGCCTCAGGTGCTTGGCTCCGTTGGTAGCTTTGCTACTGCCGCCATGCAGAAGAAGGCCATGGACGAAGCAGAACAGGCTGCTGCTAAGGCTGTTGCAGACGCAAGAGCTAAGCTGATGCAGGCACCATTAGAGGAGGTTCAGGTTCCGACAGAGGCATACCAGAATGCTATGCGTGAAATCACCGCACAGTCTATGCAGTTAACCGAGGCCGCCAGAGAGTCTGGTGCTCGTGAGCTGGCTGCTAGTGTAGGACGTATTGGTGCTCTTGGTCTTCAGGCCACCGAGCAACAGCGCGAGAATATGGCTGAGGACATCTACAGAAGAGATATGTCTGTGGCTCAGGATGAGGCGCGCAGACTTGGTGCGTTGTCAAACCTTGACGTGATGGAAGCACAGGGAGCCCAGAGAGCTATGGCTCAAGCATCAGAACAGCGTGGTGCTGCACTGACAGCTGGAATAAGTGGACTTGGCGCCGCTGTTGGCGGGGCTTTTGAGTCGATGCCGCTGTATGGTTTTGGAGCTAATCCAAACTCAAATAGAGCAATCCGTCGTGATTTACTTGGACCTAACGGTTCGCTGAATCAGTACCAGTTTGACAATGCTGCATTCGCGCAACAGCTTGGAGCTCTTCAAGACGAGATAGACTTTTCAAATCTTGGTCAAGTACCATTGTTACAAGCAAGATAATGGCTAAGAGTTACTTAGGTTTTGTAGAAAAGGACCAGCAGGCGTTCGTCGACTGGGGCGCGATTGGTTCTCAGATATCAAAAGACCTTGACGAGATTAGAGTCAAGCGTCAGGAGCAGCGAGACGAGCTTGACCGTGTCACCAACGAGGCGGTCACAACCATCAATGAGCTTACTGCTAATCAGCCTAAGCTGGTCAGCGAGTTCTACATGGATGGCGCTAATGACATGCGTCAGTATCTGCTTATGCTCAACAAGGAAATGAAGGCTGGACGCCTGAATCCTGCTGAGTACATGAAGAAGAAGCAGGTCCTGATGGATGGCGTAACTCAGCTTGGCGATGCGTCTAAGGCGTTTGCGCAGGACTACGAGAATGCCATGAAGCGCCTGCAGAATGGAGAGGCTGCAGCTCAAGAGGTGTTCCAAAATGAGATGTACGATGCGTTCCGCACCACGGAAGACAAGGGCATCTACGTTAACCCGGCAGACGGCCGTGTGTACATTGCTAAGCGTAATGCTGACGGAACGATTAACAGAAACCAGTCTGACCTGCTGAGCGTCAACAAGTTGTACGCAAGACGTAAAGACCAGATTAATAAGTTTGACGTTGTTGGTGAGACCAGTAAAAGGGTTTCAGTGCTTGGCGACGTAGTTAAGTCTATGCGCCGTGGTAATGTGCTTACGCTGAAAGACGTGATGAAGAACCCAGCATACGCAAAGGCTGAGAACGACATCATTAAGTCAATGACTGCGTCGCCTCGTAACCTTGGAAGTATTCTTTCAGATTACGTTGGCGGATACCAGTTCACGCAGGACCCGACAATTGCTGCAAGCGACCCGAATATGATTCTTCTCAAGGAAGATGGCATGGGATTGCTTATGCCTGAGCTTACTGCTCAGCAACGTAAGGTGGCCGAAGAGGCTCTGCGTGCTCAGATTCGTGTACAGCTTGACAGAGTTGAGACGCCGATGCCGGTATTCGCTCCGCAAAAAGATACTGATAGTGGCTTTGGAGGATTTGGCGTAGAGAGACAACAAAACCTTGGGCACCTTGAGCTTATTAGAAAGATATATGCAGGTTCCCCAGAAGAAGTAAACTCAGCTCTTCAGAATATCCCATCGATAAATCCGGAGATAAAGAGAGTTACTAAATCTGGTGGCAATATCACTATTGAGTACAACCCAGACAAAGATGGTAACGTTAAGCCAAGAAGAGTTATTCCAATTCCTCAATCAGGTGGTCCTGGTGTTGCTGGGTTTGAGTTGTTCGCCACGAATACTGGCCGAGCATTGATTCCTGGACTGAACGTAGAGACCGCTTTTATTGACTGGCAGCAAAGCCCGTACAAGGGGCGTTCTGAGGGATACGCAAAGGCCGGCGGTGTGTCTAGTGCTATACCACAGATAAGCTCTAAGATAATCACCATGAGTGAAGAGGAAGCAGTTCCTAAAGTTGCTCAGATTTTAGGACCTCAATACAAGGTTGAGCAGTCTGGATTTTTTGGGAACTATATGACCATCACTGCACCGAACGGTCAAAGTGTTGAGATATCTCTTAGCGAGAGTGAGCAAGATGTAGTTGATGGAGAGATGGCCAAGCTGATGAAGTTCTTGGAGAGAAACCCAGCCGTATCTTCGCAGCAGCCAACTGGTGATGGTGCTACTATAAACACTGGAAAATACAATAAATAATGAACGAAGAAGCAGTTAATGACGCCTACTCGCTGTTCAAGTCTGGCGGATACAATGGTAGCCTAAACGATTTTGTACAGCTTATATCTACAAATCAGGATGCGTTGAATGACGCATATAACATATTTGCTAGCAAGGGATATAATGGCGACATTGATGGCTTCTCTGAGCTGATGGGTTTAAAAAAAAAAGAACCTTCGGTTTCTACTTCTCAAGAGGCCGCTATGGAGCAGCCTATGGCGACTGGTTCTTCGGCTTCGCCAAAGTCCGCAGGCGTTAAGATAACCACGCCAACTGGGCAGCAGACCACCGTTCAGTGGGGTCCTACAGAATTTAAGGCATCACAAGAAGCTCCCATGTACGACATGGCGAGCATATCTGATATCGTTGGTAATGTTGACGTTACCATTGACGAGGCCACCAAGCAGAAGATAAGCAATGCTGTTGGCATCACTGGCTCTGTCCTGAATAAGGTAATCAACCCAATGGGTAGCCCGGCTCAGGCATACGTTGATGCTAAGAAATTTGCTGACAACACGCAAACCGCATACAATGTCGGAGCACTAAGTGCGCAGATTAATAATAATCTTGCAGACGAAGTACCTGATTACGAGAGAGTTGCGAAGCTAAAGGCACAGCTGAAAAAAGAACAGCCGAAGCTTCTGTCATCTCAACTTGGCGCCGAGGCTGGAGACTTCTTTGATACGCTTGCTGCCAATCCAATAACGTTCTTGACCGAAGTTCTTACCACGTCAGCCGTTCAGATGGGCGGTGGCCTTGGAGCAATGACTCCGGAAGATGCGCTATATGCGGCAGCACTTATGCCGGTGGGAGGAACTGGCGCGTACATTGCCGGAAAGAACTCGCTAAACGCAGAGATGTCGTCTCGCATCCTTGACTCGCTTGAGCAACGTGGCGTAGATGTTACTGATGCTCAGCAGCTTAGAGATGCTATGACCAACACCGAGCTAATGTCTGAGGTCAAGGCAGAAGTGCAGGCTCCAGCGACTATTGTTGCTGCTCTTGATGCCATCAGCGGCGGTATCGCTGGACGTATGGGTAAGCCGCTCATGGAGGTGGCTACTCAGGCAGCAGCTGGAGCAGCTGGTGAGGCTGGAGCTCAGCTTGCGGCAGAGGGTTCAATCACTGCTCCGTCAGCCATCCTTACTGAGATGATAGCTGAGCTACCCGGTGGCCTTGTTGAAACGGCATTCGGTGCCAAGACTACGGACATTGCACGCAAAGCTAAGGTTGGCCAGGAAATCAAAGAGCTTGAGACTGAGCTTGCTGCGGCAGAAGACCCAGAGGTTAGAAGCGTGCTTGAGACTGCGCTCAAAACCAAGAGAAACGAAAAGAATAAGATATTCACAGACTACGCAAACTTCGTCAACTCGCTACCCGAAGAAGAGGTGGCTAGGCTCAATGCACTAAACGAAGAGATAGTAAAAGTTAGCAACGCAATCAATACTGTGACCAGCGATGTAGCTGGCAAGGCGCTGAGAGACCGCAGAAAAAGTCTTATTGATGAGGTTGCAAAGATTGAAGAAACCGCAACAACAACACAGGGTGCTGCTCAAGATGTAATTGCGTCATTGAATGATGAGGAATTAATCTCATTTAATGTTGAAAGTTTAGAAGAAATCCCAGAGCAATTCAGAGATAGAGCAGTCAAGAAGGATGGCGTATCTATTGAGATAAGAGAAAAAATACTTGGTTTGCCTATAGGTAAAAAGACAGACAAAGTATTAAATGAAGGATACACATACACATTAACCGGTAAAGAAGCTAAAGATTATGCCGTTCAAGAGCAAGCAACAGATGAAGGCGTGCTACGCCCAGAACAACCCGAAGTGGGACTGCAAGAAGTGGTCGAAGGAGACCAAGAACCTGAAGTCGTTGCCGCAGCGGGTGAAGAAGTCGTCCAAGAAGTAGTCCCTCAGGCTGTAGAAGAGCAGGAGCTGTCTGACCTTAGAGCAATTATAGGCGAGCCAGAGGGTGGCGAACCAAGATTCAGATTGTCTGATAGTGAGACTATCGTAAACGACGCTGATGTCGAGGGAATTACCGACGTGATGAACAAGATGCCAGCTGTTCAGCTGGACTTCGTTGAGCCTACCAATGTAGAGACCACGATTGTTTCTCCTATCGAGCAGTCAAACTCACTGGTGAAGAACATATCACCGGAGGAGGCGAAGTCAATTACCAAGCGCATCGAGGACTTCAATGGTCTGCCAATGGTTACTGGCATGTCTGACATACTGGCATCCGGAACCGTTAAGGATTCAATGGGCAATGAGATGCAGGTAGATGGAGGTCTTCTGTTCAATGTCCTTGGCCCTAATAAGAACCTTGCTTGGGCTGGCGTAAATGAGGGCGGCGCTCAAGCCCAATATGATTCAGCTGTTCGTCTATACGAATCAAACAAGGCTGTGTTCGACAAGGCTTGGGAGGAAGGAAGACTACCAAATGGTCATGTACCAATGGCTATCATGCGGATGTCAAATGGAGCGCTCAACTCAAACGAAGCCGTGTTCCGCTGGATACTACCTACGGTAGAATCACTTCCAAAAAAGAACAGAATTAATGCAATGGCTCCATTAATTGAGGCTATTGATGCTAAGACAAAAGTTTCTGACGACAAAATTAGAGCAGCAGCGAATGCGCTTAAGAACGACATCAAGGCGAATAACATTAAGTCAGTTGATGAGTTACTTAAGTATGTAATCGAACAGGCCAAGCAGCGTGCTACCGGAAACGAGGAAACATTTACTCTGCCTGAGCGCTCTCTTCTTTATGAGGTTATGTTCTCTGCCGAGGGTGTAAAGAAACCAAATTCAAAATACATCAAGACGCTATTCGATGGCGTTGATGCTACTAACACAAAGAACTTTACGTCAGACGCCATATACGATGCGCTTGGCGAAGAGTCTATGAAGAAGCTCAAGCAGGGCAGTGTTGTTGGTATTATGGGCATTGACGTATTGAATGGCGGTGTTCAAAAAGCACAACACAACAACTATGGATTTGGTCCAAAGGGGCAGGTGATTGCTATTTTGGAAAACCCCACGCATGGCATTGATGTATTCCCAGAGTGGAAGGCCAAGGCTTCGCGGGTGTTCAAAGAAAAAGTAAAGAAAACCGGAGAGGTTGTAGCTCCAGACATTGAGTCAATACCCACCCAGGTAGGCGGAGCGTTCTTTGCTGACGGTGCGTTCGTTGGCGCAAGACCAATGGTGAATGCCATCGGCGATATTGAGATGCTGATGGGCAAGCTTCGGTTTGCGTTCCCATCTGTTCAAGCTACAGCCACACAAGAGGAGTTTGATGCCATTATGCAGGACCCCGAGGTGAGAACCAGAGAGGTCAACGGCATGAAGATTCTTGGCTTGACCAAGGACGGAAATATATACATCAACCCCAGCGAGGCTTCACTGGCTACGCCAATCCACGAGTTTGGTCACATCTGGATTGACTTCCTACGCTCTAAGGAGTCAGGCAAGAAGGGTACTGAGCTGCTTAATAAAGGACTTGAGCTTGTCGAAGGAACGATGGAGCTTGAGGCGGCCAAGGCAAAGTACGGAGACACGGAGCTAGCTAGAGAAGAAGCGCTTGTTGAATTGATGGCCACCAAGGGTGAGACCATCATCAATGCATCTAAGCGTTCCAAGTTTAAGTCTTGGCTTAATGGCGTGTTCAAGTACATCAAGGAAAGATTCACTACATCTAAGGACCTAAAGGTAGACGGCATCAAAGACCTTACGCTTGACGAGTTCATTGGCGTAGCTCTAGCTGACCTATTCTCTGGCCAGCCAATCAACAATAAGTTCAGCCCGAGAAAGGCTGCCGAGTCTATGCGTGCCAGATACAGCGCGCAAGAGAACAACATCTACGACATAGTTGGAAAGGCCAGAGCCGAGGGCTTCAGAGATGTGACCATCGAGGCGTTCCTAAAGGAGCGTGGATACACGGCTGAAGAAATCAAGGGAGCCATGGAGATTCCGCTTGATGTACTCGGAGCCGTGCTGCCCGATGCATTCAAGAACCTTGAGGGTGGCGCAGTGGTAGGTCAGAAGTTGTTTAACGACATCAGAGAAAAGTTAAACAAGCTTTCCGCTAAGAAGAACAGAATCACCAAGAAGCCTGTATACAATAAGTTACAGCTTCGTGAAGAGGCAAAGAATCTTCTGACTGCTACCGAAGAGTTCAAGGCTCAGACGGATGAGGTGAAGGCTAAGCTGATGCTTGACCTCGACAAGGCAATTGGCATCAAGTCAAGTAACGCAGCAATGCGTGAAGAGTTCAAGTCGCTGAGAGCTATGCTCTTGGACCGCAAGAAGACCAGAGATAACCTCGAGGCCATCAAACGTAAGGTGCGTGGCTTCATTCGCAAGTCATTGCCACAGGGTGAGTACACCAAGGCCGATGTACTTAAGCTAATCCAGGCCGTTACCGACGCCAACTACGACAACCTGCCCGCAATAATGCAGCGCGTTGAGGGATACGTTAACGAGTACAACGTAGCAAAGGTAGAGCGAGACATCAAGAAACTTCTTGAGACCAAGACCACTAAGGTTGAGAGCGGTAGAAGAATGGGCACCACGACTATCCAGGTTCAGGATGCCATTGCTTCTATTAATGAGGAGCTGGTGAGCCCAGACATGGCACCAGATAAGATAGCCGAAACCATGGAGCGCCAGCTTAAGGAGTTCGATGAGTTGACTTCTGAATTCTCTCTCGACGAAGAGGATATAATGCGTGCTCAGGTTCTACAGATAGCCATGCTGTACAACGAGGCATCGCTGATGGAGAACAACGACCCGAACAAACTGGATACGTTGACGCAGGCTAAGACGCAGCTGGCTCAGCTCGTGCTTGAGGGACGCTCAGCGTTTAAGGATGCGCTGTCTCGTCAGCATGAGATGTACAGACAGAACGTGAAGGACCTCATCGAATCTATCACGGGCAAGGTAGTTGATGACGACATCACTACCAACGATGGGGCTGAGGAGTTTGTTAGAACGTCAGAGATTGAGCGAGCAAACGAGGAGGCCACTAAGTCAAGAGTCGCAAAGGCGTGGTCTTCATTTGTTGGCCAGCCGTTCACTAACTACTTTGATAAGACCGGTTCACTTCACACGCTGTTGTCGCGCATAACGGAGAACCTTACTGACCAGTTTGGCGGAAGAGTTCACGATATGGTATACGACAGACTCAAGCAATCAAGCATTGAGTTCGAGGGCAGGATGCAGAAGGTGAACGCCATGATTGACAAGGCAGCCATCGACATCTTTGGAGAGAAGTACGACAGCGTTGTAAAGAACAACAAGGTAAAAGCTCCAGTCGACATCTTTAAGGATGAGGCAGCTGCCAAGAAGATTATGGATGAGATGAAGACGGCAAGCTCAAAGCGTAAGACTGAGCTGAATGCTGAGCTTAACAAACTCCGTGTGTTCGAGCCAATGAGTCAAAACCAAATCTACTACCTGTACAACCAATACAAAGACCCGGCTAACAGAACTGGCTTCGAATCTAAGTTTGGAGACAACTACGTAGAGCTTATGGACAGGCTATTCAACGAGGCTCTTGACCCAAGGGTAAAAGAATGGGCTGACTGGCAGGTAAACGTTTTGTACCCATCGCTTTACCAGGACTACAACCCAGTATATCAGAATATATTCCGCACCAATATGCCGTGGAATCCGAACTACGCTGGACGGATGTATCGTGAGTTTGAGGCTGACGATACCATGGCAATCACGCTGATGAATGATAAGGGCGAGTTCTCAAACATCCAGACGCCATCGTCTACGAAGCTTCGCAAGAAGAATAAGAATGCCATCAAGCTGATGGATGGTGATGGTGTGCTATCATCCTACCTTGGCGACATGGAATACTTCCGTGCATACGCGGAGAGTATCCGTGACATTGATAAGATGTTCAAGAACAAGGCTGTTCGCGAGTCAATCAAGAGGACTGCAGGGGAAGATGTGCTCAAGCTTATCGACAACAACATTAAGCTTGTTGGAACGAGAGGGATGAGTGCCGGAGAGGGCATGAAGCAAACCATGCTTGATAATATATCAGCCAGATTCTCTAAGGCTGTGCTCATGGCTAACCCATCTCAGTTTGTCAAGCAGGCAACGTCTTTGTTTGCGTTCGCTAACCGCATTGGCTTTGAGAACTGGGCTAAGTACACAGCCAAGGCAACGCCAGACATGAAGAATCTTTGGAATGAGTTCATCGAGAATGCGCCACGCATTCAGAAGCGCTACAACCCGAAGGAGCTGACGGCCATCATTGGAACGTACAAGCAGGGACGGACTACGGACATAATGCCAAAGGATAAAGAAGGTAATCCAATCCTTAGAACGGCTGGAGAAGTATACGACAAGATGCTTGATGCCATGATGTGGCCTGTAATTCAGGGTGATAAGTTCTCTGCTATGGCTGGAGCGATGGGCAACTACCTGTACTACAAGGAGTCGTTCTTTGCTTCCAATCCTAAGGCCACTGAACAAGAGGCCATCAAGTACGCTGCCGATAAGGTGAGCACTGAGATTGAGCAGACGCTTGGCTCCGCTGATATCATCGACAAGGACTACTACCAGAACTCTGGCAATGCATTGTACCGCGCGTTCTCTGTACTTCAGAACGCACCAAAGGCTATGATTCGTCAGATTGTTCCAGCGTACAGCGGCTTCTTTAAGAAGCTGGCAAAGATGGATAAAACGGCAGGACAGGGAACGCTCAAGCAAAACATTGAGACCATCTTCCTATACCAATTCTTGGTACCCATGCTGTTCCAGTACGCGGTACTTGGATTCCCGGGTCTGCTCAGGGAGTGGAGAGAAGAGGAGGACGATTACGAAATGGGCATGGCAGCTCTGCTCGGACCGTTTACTGCGCTGTTCTTTATTGGCGATGTACTTACCGCCGCACGCGACCTCTTGCTTGACAAGCCATGGGCTACTGACGCACGCACTGCTCCGGGATGGGATATCTTATCTGATGCAGCTAAGTCTGCCAAGAAGATAATGGATGCCAAGGACGATGACGATGTGTACGAGGCTATCGCAGACATGGGTTACGCAGCAGCAGCAGCCGTTGGCCTTGGCCTTAAGAACATAAGCCGATACGCTCAGAACATGGCCGACGTAATTGACGGCGGTGTAGATGACGGAGAGGACGTGCTGAGGCTGATGAACTACTCGGAGTACACCATCGGGGGTCCGGAGAACAAAAAGAAATAGTGCGCCCGGAGGGATTTGAACCCCCGGCCAAGGGATTATGAGTCCCCTGCTCTAACCGCTGAGCTACAGGCGCTTAGCGGTTACTCCTTAATGAATACGCCGTCGATGGTCTTACCCTTGCGGTTCTTGATTTCATCGTATGCTGACTCCAGGCACTCGTTCGCACTAAGGCCGCACTGCATAGCGAGGATAATCAGCGTGACTATTGAGTCACCTATGCCATCCTTAAGTTTTTCCTTGTCGCCTCTGGCCATTGCTGCCATGGTCTCACCAACTTCCTCCATCACCTTGAGTGCCTGGCGTGATTGGTTGTCTCTTGAGTCGAGGCCACGGATGATGGCCCACTGTTCTACTGAACGGAATAGTTCGTCTGTGGTCATTTGATTTCGTAGTGTGAATTGTATGCGTCACCAAAGTCGGCATAGTAATCTGTGCCCTCGTACTTTGATGGTGCGTTGTTGACCCGCTCGAACGGCATGCGGTAGTGGATGCCAGTCTCAAGGTCTTTGATTAAGTAGAACGAGAAGTCATCAACGGTGTGGCCATCGCCAGACAGAACAAGCTGCTCGTCTACAACGATGTACATTCTGTCGCCAACGGAGAACTTCTCGCGCTTCTGGTATTTTGCTCGTGGGTCTTTAGCCCTGTGACTCAAGTTCATTGATGATGTCTTCTATATCTTGTTGAGTGATGTATCCCTTTGCCATAGCGATATCTCTAGCCATGACCAACGCTTGCTCAATCTTCTGTCTCGAGTTCATAGTGCTCTCCTGTGTTCCCATTCTGCCCGATGATATCCATCCTGGAATTCCATTCATCCTCATTTTCATCCCACTCCTGCTGCATCGCGTGCATCTGGCACTGATTAACTCGAATAACCTGTTGGTCGACGTGCTCGTGGCTGTCTCCTAAGTCGTCCCAGTATAGAAAGATGTGGTCGTTCATTGCATTATTTTGAAAATCGTCAGCCAAATTAAGAAATTGATGGCGACTATCCAAATAAAGTTGATGTATTCTTCCTGCTTATTAGACATCAGAATATGTGTGTTAGCCGTGCAATCTGACCGTGGTCTGGGTGGTGGATGTATCCCTCAATAGCCTTAGGATTGTGCTGGTATCCGTTGCGGTGGTGCCATGAGTCGGTGCCACTGGGGCTGCGCAGGCTCTCAACGGTGACACCAATGTAATCCTTTGACGTCTTGTGGTGTACGTGGTGCGTGTATACGTAGCGGTGCTTGGTGCTAGCCCAAGACTCTGCCGCCTCCTGAGCCATCAGAAGCGGCAGGTCTTGAGTCTTGGCTCCGTCACCATGCGTGGTTCCAATTAAGTTACTTCCGTACTGGAAGTATTTACGATGACTGATTGAACAGTCAAAGGTGACATTGGGGAGGGAGCGGAACCACGTCTTGATGACATCGGCCAAGAAGAAGCCATTGGTGTAGTCGTGATTAGACGGATTGTAGATGAAGTGTACATCCGCGACTTGCACCAGCCTCTCTATGATGTCGACGTATAATTGTTTTGCGAATAAGAAGTTCTCATACCACATACCGTCGGTGTCCTGTGGCGTACCGGATGTGGTTGTTCTGCGTGGGGTGTCGATGTGCAGGATATCATTGCCACCGACTAGAATAATCTTGTCGATGTTGAATCCGCTGGCCTTTTCAAGTATGCCCTCAACTCCATCTATTACGCGTTGCACTGCTATCTGTGAGTTGTACTCCTCGCCGGTCTCGAACGACGTGCTAAGCTTACCTATGTGCACGTCAGCGGGGTCTATGACCAGGCAGTGCTTGTCGCCCTTAGTACTCTGCCTTTGAATCGGCTCATACTTGGGAGCGTATTGGCTCATCTCCTCGATGAACGTATCCTTAATGTCGTCCCAGGTGAGCTGATTGTTATCGTTCCTAACGTGGAGTGAGAAGTTCTTGCCCTTATGCCAGTAGTGGTTTACGCTATCGAATGGTATCCCCTTAGCTTTGCACTCTTCTATGAGTGCTCTGTGTTGTTGTACTAATGCGTACTCGTCTTTCTTTAGCCTAAGCCTAACCGTGTGTCTTTGCATCCTCAAGGGTTTCAAGTAGATACGACAGCTTAGCGTTAAGCTCAGCTACTGCTGAGGCCGCATCGGCTGTCTCTCCGTCAATCAACGCCTCATATAAATCATCCGTCAGAGAATTTATCTCGTGCATCAAGTAATTTATGCTTACAACTCTCTGACTTTTAAGCGGGTGCATGGGGCGTAGTTTCGTTAATCCATCGAAGATAGTAATCTATCTCCAATTTCGGAATCAATTTTCTTTATGTATATGTAAATCTTTTTAGACTTAGCCTTAACATCCTGCTTCTCTTTCTTGCTGGAGTCCAGCCCAAGGTTGGCGTAGAGTAGGCAGTCCATGTGGAGCAGCTTGTTAATCTTGCACTTGCCGCAGAGCTTTGACTCCATTAGCTCTTCAATCTGTTCAAAGTTGTATTCCATTCATGAATCGATTTAATTTCTGCTCGAACGCTGGTATTTTTTGCACCGGTACCTGTTGCGTAATTCTGTCTAAGATACTTCCGAACTTGTTATATTTTTCTACCTGATGCTCAAGCAGTTCCATTTGCAAAGATAGTGAATATAACTTATCTACGAGTATTGCATTTGCTGACTTCAGTATTGCGTTTTCTGTAATAATCTCATTACCCATTTCTGTTGTTATATATTCCGGCCCATCAATCTTTTCCTTAAAATACTTGAGGACAAGTTCGTACTTCTCCCTAAATATCCTATCCTTCTCAATCCACATGTCAACATTTGATAGGCCATGTATCACTGTCGCGTGGTCTCTTCTAACCTCCTTGCCTATCTTCTCGAGTGAGTAATTAAAATACGTATCCCTCGCTATCTTATAGTATATGTACCTGGCCTCAACATACTCTGCCTTCCTTGTCTTTTTTCGTATATCAAGCTCAAGTACGTCAGAGACAATGTCAGCCAATAACTTCAAGTGATTCATTTAGTTGTCGATTTAAGTTTATTAGGTCAAGGTATTTGTCCACATCGATGAACTTCATGTCGATGAATCCAACCATGTTCTCATCAACCCTGTCAATTAATATGCAAAAGTAATATGTTTCTCCCTGGAAATCAATATGTATGCCCCACTCCTGTACGCCATCCATGCCATAGCCTATCTGGTAAATGGTATTGTCTATAGCCTCGCCAAGAACCTCGGCCAACCCGTAGTACATACTCCGGACAAAGTCACTGAGCTCATCCGTAAGGAAGTATTCGTTATCCTCTAAAAACTTCTGTCTTGCATCCATGTTCTTCAAGCTCTTTTAATCTGTATTTCTGAAGCTCAGAAACCCTGCCGTCAGGGCGCTTTACTTCTGAGAACAGAACGCCAGAGCCTGGTGGTATTGCGACTAAGTCAGGGATGCCGTTCTTATTTGTCTTAATAAGTTTGATGACATAGTAGCCCTCCGCTTCGAGCTGTTTGATTCTCTTGGCTTGTATCTGCTGCTCAGTCATTGCCCACCAAAGTTACGAGGTCTCGCTTAAAGTGACTAAGGGTGTAGTCCTTCTTCTTCGTTACGGCTTTATATATCTGATGCTCAATACCTTTCCTTGAGAACAGCCAGTAGACATCGTTCTTTAGGCGCTCCATCGTGGTCATCCTATCCTTGGATTGCCAGTAGCTCGTGGCGCTGAAGTCGATGTTGTAGTACACCAACGCCTCGGCATCACGCAGCGAGATTCCCTCTCGGCCGCTGACAATCTGCAGCGCTATGATTCGTTTACCATTGGTGAACTCCTCAAGGCTGTCGGTGATTTCATCCTTATCGAATACCATCTTGAGTGCGGAGAGCTCCTCCTTGAACTTGTAGAAGATACCAATCTTCCTTCCAGCGAATCGCTCCTTAATGAACTCCGCCTTGCTGGTGTCAAGCACCATGGAGTTACCGCTCTCGAACTTCACCGTTCCGGAGTACAGCTGGTGCAGCTTGGTCATCAGCTTGACCGACGTGTCGGCCAGGATGACCTCGTCCTTGCCCTCTACCACGAGGTCCTTCTGTAGCTTCTTGATTAGCTTGTAGGTCTCTGGCTTGAGCTCCACCTCAAGCACGTTCTCCGTGGTCTCC
>Ga0070749_10000988_pt1 | contig 19245 bp, 42 predicted proteins | sample VirMetDEL_Nov_18_FD_75180 | JGI IMG/M metagenome (GOLD analysis project Ga0070749, IMG submission 75180) | Aqueous microbial communities from the Delaware River and Bay under freshwater to marine salinity gradient to study organic matter... | ecosystem: Environmental > Aquatic > Marine >...
CCACGGGAAGCCAGATGGCTGCGGATGTCCTCATCCTGCGCCAGGAAGCCTTGGAAGGCGTTGTTCTCAACGATCCACTCATGCGGGGCGAACCTGTCCGTCCAGTCGAAGAACACGTCACGGATGTCGGCAGGCTTCGGAGCTGACCGGACCAGCACATCGAGCACCCAGCGGTGGCCGGTCTCCCGGTCCACCGCGTACGCGACCACCGCCATGTCCCCGGCGATAGCAGGGTCCATCGCGCAGATCCGGTAGAAGCCGTCCGGCGACTGCGGATGCCCAGCCGCCCCACCCCTCAGAGGGCCAGGCTTACGCATCCCATCCACCGTCGCACGCACCGCCACCGGGTCGAACGTGGAGTTCTCCTCCACATCCATCTGCTGGTACACCATCGACCACTTCGTCGGACCCACCTCGTTGCGGACCCGAGCCAGCCGCTCCCCCGTCCAACGAGGGAACGAGCCGTCAGGGAACGGCTTGTCAGCGTCCGAGAACGGCTGATCCGACACCGGCCACAACGTCACCCAGTCCGCAGGATCCTCAGCAGGCTCCAAGACCGCCGGCATCCCCAGATACGTCCACGGAACCAAGCCATCCGCATAATGATCCGGGTCACGCAGCACCCGATACAAGTCCTGAGACGCCACCCGCGTCCCCACCACCAGAAGCTGCCCATCCGGGCCCAGACGAGACGCCACCTCCTGGCGGATCCAGTCCATCTGCTTCGACCACTCGCCAGCATTCGCCAAAGTAACCACATCATCGAGGATGATCAGGTCCGCGCGAGCCCCATAGATCTGCCCACCCATCCCCAAAGCCTCAATCGTCGGATCCTTCTCACCCGAATCCCGAGCATCCCCACCCAGATACACCTTCGTAGCCGACCACTGGTCCGAAGTCGCCTTAAACCCGTCAGCCGGCCCGAACCGGACCTGCAAATCCACATACTGCGGATGCGACAGACGCTGCTTGATCGCATACAAGAACTTCTTCGCCTGCTCCTGCGTCTTCGACACCACGATCACCCGAACATTCGGATCCTTGCAGATCCGATACGTCACATACGAGATCGTGATCGTCATGCTCTTCGCATGATTCGGCGGCACGTTCACCAGCAGACGCGACAAGCCAGCCGACCCCGGCTCGAACAGCATCGAAGGATGCAGATCCGCAGGATCCCGCCCCTCCAACAAGTCCACCATCAGCCGCTGATGCGGCCACACCCTGAACCGGAGGAACTCCTCACAGAAATCCGCGAACTCACCAGGGCGCTGACGAACAAGCTGCCCCCTCGCAGCAGCCTCCCGCCACCCATCAACCTGCTTCGCCCACTCCCGATCCCTACGCCGCTGCTCCTCATACCACGACCTCGACCGGTCCACCCGCTGCAAAGCGTCCACCACCGGCACACCAGCAGCAAGCAACGCCGACAGCTCACCACGAACCGTCACCGGATCCCGACCATCAGCACGACGCCCCACAACACCACCCAAGAAGAACAAGCATCACTAAGCAGCGAGCAAGAAGACGTAAGCAGCGAGCAGGACACACGCAGCCAGACACAGCGAACAAACACGACGAGCAAGAAACAAGAAAGAGAACAAAGAAAGAACCACCCAGTGGGCCGACAAACCCTCCCGTCGGCCCACCCAACCGGCGACCCGCCACCAGCGGGTCACCCCCAGCAGCACGCCGCCGAAGACGGCGAGCTGCCCAGCGAAACCCCAACCCGCCAGGGGCTCAACCCCCTGGCAGGGGTTTCGCCCACCCACCCAGTGGAACGCATCATCCAACCGGAGGTTGGAAGATGCTCTCAATAATGTAAAGAGCCATTCCAAGCACGCAAAGAAAACACCCACCCCCATGTGATCTCCATCACACACACTAAGAACAGGCGCAAACCCATTAAAAACACGTCCCACCCATTCCCAACATACGAGAACCGGCAGCCCAGGTGAAAATTTATCTAGGGACTATTCTATATATATATATACGTGTACATTTAGAAACCGGGGGTCGGTCGGCACGTCGAGCTCGTGCCGGCCACCGGGGCACCGAGGGGGGAGGGGGAGGGGGTGCACCCGATGATGTCGCCCATAGTCCGCCGACGGTGGCAGGCGTGGCGCGACACATTCACCTATCCCATAGCGAGTAGGTCACCCGCAGGATGATGGGGCACCCTCGACCCTTCTCAGTCCATTGGTCGATCAGCCGACATCGACGGTGTGAGACTGCCCATATTTTTCGTTTCGTGGTGTGCCAGGGAAATGGGGTTTCACTTTTTTTTGGGTTTGGGGTTGACGCTATGGTGTGGCTATGTAACACTGTAGGCATGGTTGCATGGTGCGACCGTGGGAGGGGTGGAGTGATGGGTACGGTTTCGTTTCACTGCACGTGTGGTTCTGGGCACGTGGCGACGGTTCCGGCTGAGCAAGTTTCGGGTGTGGTGTCGTTCCCTTGTGGTGAGGGTTTCGACATCGGCGGGTGTTTCTCAGAATTCCCATGGTGCACGGTGTGCGGCACCGATCGGGAGTACGGGTGCGGCTGTGGTGGCGCCGGAGTGATGGCTACGGACAATCCCATTAGTGCAATGTTCCGTACCGCGCGGTGGTGCGGAGAGTGCGGACGCAAGGATCTTACCGACGATGAGTTGTCATACGGCCACGATTGCGAGGGGTGACGCGGAGTGAGCGGCGGGTGTGCGGACGATGAGTGCGGTTACGTGCCGTGTGAGTACTGCGCGGGTGTCGGGTGCGGGTCGTGTGGGTGGACTGGACACTACCTGTCGGAGATTGGCTCTCCGGTTCCGTGGGGTGGGTTTGACGCGTCGCCTTACGTGCGTGCGTTCGAGGGTGCAGGGTTTGTTGTCACGCATGTGGGGACTGGAGGGGGGTGTGATGCTATCGCTGTGGAGATCCCGAGTAGTCGTGCGCATGTTCTGATCACTGATGCGGATGCGTGCGTACCGTACTGCTCTAGGGGTGGCGCAGTCGCTGTGCTGTATGCGCACCCGGGCTTGGGCGATCTTGATTACTTGTGGGAGTACGGATCGGATGATGTCTCGCCTGCCGAATTGGTGGCGCGTGTGGTCGAGGCTTTCGCACTACTTGAGGGGGGAAAGCTGTGATGATGTTCATTCTTGGTGGGATGATTCTTGCAATGCTGACTGTGCCGAGTGTGTTGCAGTGGCGGCAGTATCCTGCGGTTTCGGGTTACTCGACTCGGTACCGGATGGGTCAGGCGATCGGCCAGGCTGTGGTTCTGGTCGCCATCGTTGCCGTTCTGGTGGGTGTCGGGGTGGGTGTCGGGGTGGTGACGCGCGATCCCGCTACGCTTACTCTTTTGCATCATGTGACTCGCTAGCGTTGTGTCGGGTGGCGCGTCGGCGGGTGTCGGCGCGCCTCCCGATATGCCGGTAGGGCATATCCCAGGGGAATCGGAGGGGAACGCAATGAAAGATGTTTCGCACGTGCACACTCTCGGGGTGTGCAATCTCGGGAGCTGGGTCGGCACTGTGTGTGTCCGGTGTCGCGCGTCGGTCGAGACTTGCGCATGCGAGGGGGTTCGGCATGAGTAGGGCTCAGAGTGTCGGCCCCATCGTGGTGACTGACGGGAATGTGAAAGTTGGGCGCATGGTGACTACGTCCCGTCCTAGTTTCACGTGTCCCCAGGCATGCCCTTTCCTCGGATCGGGGTGCTATGGCACTGGAAGGCACTGGCATTCCGTTGATAAGTACGCGTCGGAGGATGGCGCGTGGGATCGGGTTCTATCGGCTTTCACGCGTGCCGCTAAGCGTGGCGACAGGGTCGCGCGTGACCGGGTGTTGGGGGATGTGGTGGCGCGTGACGCGTCGGGGGTGGAGAGGATCGATCACGCATATATCTCGGCTCTCATGTCTGCGTGGCGCGTGGCCCACGACACTGTGGGTCGAGCACCTACAGTGTTCGGCTATACGCACGCGTGGCGCATGATGTCACGTAGGGATGTGGGTCGGATTGCCGGCACCGGCTATGTGATGAATGCGTCATGCGAGACCGTCGAGGATGTGCGCCAGGCGATCAATCTGGGCATGCCTACGGTAGTCGCTAATGATGGCATTCCTGAGGGTGAGCTGATCGATGGGCACCGAGTGATCACGTGTCCTGAGCAGACTCGTGGTGTGCACTGCGCAGACTGTGGCTTGTGTGCTAAGCCTGATCGCCAGGTGATCATCCGGTTCCTGCTGCACGGTACGGCTGTGGCGCGTGCTCGCGCTACGGTGGCTAGTTTGCAACAGTCGAGCATGGGAGGATAGATACATGAGTGACGTGATTGTGCGTACCCGCTACTCGGGCCCTACCGACTCGGAGGGTGCACGGGTGTGGGTTGACCCGCTCACTGCCAGTGCCGTGGCGCGGCACGCTAAGGGATTCCCCTATGACTACGGGAGTTCCGACGCGCACCGACTGGCGGTCGAGCAGTACGCGTCCCACTGGTCGGGGGACGGTTACCAGGTCGAGTTCCTCGGATCCCACAAGGGTGGCCGCGGGAATCTGTACCGGATCACGTGGGCGGACTAGGTCGAGCGTTGCGCACCACGGTGCGCCGGCCCGCATGTCGGCGCACCGTGGCGCATGCCGCTAGGCATCGCGAACCTACTAACGGGAGGGTGTGATCAGGTTGGACATCATGTGTGTGAAGTGTGGAGAGCCGTGGGAGATTGACACTCTGCACGATGTGGCCGGAGAGCTTGGTTCATCGTTCGACCAGGTTCGGAAGGATTTCGCGATTCGAGGGTGTCAGGCTATCGGCTCTCAGCACGGTGACATGGCCGAGATTGGGGCCACGCGTGCCGCTTACGCGTCGGCACTGTTTGACCTGATGGGCGACGACATCGACGGCATAGCATCGGAACTTGATGATGCTATGGCTCTCGGCTTTCTCGACTAGGTCGCGCGCTAGCCGTTACGGTTCGGCACACCCCACGGGGTGTGCCGTTTCCGTATCTGCTAGACGGTGGGTAGCGACCTGATGGGAGGGAGGGGAGATATGGGCGACCTGATTAGCGCCACTGATGCCAGCTTGTACGCGTCATGGTGGCATGGTGGGCAGTGGACTCGGCTGTATGCGTTAGCGTCGTCGGGTGCGCCAGTGCTGCACAGTGGCGCATGCCAGGCATGCGAGGGTGTCGAGTGTGCTCGAGAGGTGGCCGACGCGTGGCGCGTGCCAGAGTCGGCGCACCCGGAGAATCAAGCTGAGCTTGAGGATCTAGCGGCATGGGTTCACTGTTGGGTAGACGCTCGCGCGCATACGTGCACGTGACCTGTCCGCACGTGACCGGCTTTCCTCTGGTCGGGTGAGAGTCGGCCCCATCGTCGGGTGACAGGTGGCGCACCTAGCGACCTGTCGAGCGTGGCACTGGCCGGCGTCGGCGGGTGCGGAGGGTCGGGGATGGTTGACAGGTGAGGTGAGGTGACGTGAAAGGAGATGACTTTGTGAGAGGTGACGTGTGTGTGACTCCCACCGGATCATCAATGGGGTTCGCTGGGAGAGATGTGATGGGAATAGGGTTGACTAATGCAGCATCGCATGGTTCACTGTTCCGTGTTAGGTTCGGAATCGGTTTCGGATTAGGGGAGGTTTCGTTGAACAGTCAAGACTCTACGTCGGATGCTGATCGACTCTACGAGCTGCTGCTGGTGGTCACGGACTACGGCGACGGTGAGTGGTGCGCTGCACTCTACGACCATGCTGACGGCCCGTTGGGCCTGCCGGTGCGGGAGGGGTGGGGTGCGGATCGGCTGGGTGCGGTGCGTGACTTGTTCACGGGGATGGTGAACGCGTGACTTACACGGTGTGTGATTCGTGCGGGAGCTGCCGGAAGTCAGGTTCTTTCGTCGGGAACTACTTTCCGGCGATCGACTGGACGATGTGCTCGACCTGTCAGGGCAAAGGGTATCTGTCGGATTGGCTGGATGCGGGTGTCGCGATGCCGGCCAGTCCCAACTTGTTCGATTCTGACTACGTCGAGTGCGGCGGCCACGACGGCATGCATCTGTTTACTGATGAGTGCCTGGGGTGGCTTTTTGACCCAGTTACCGCTGAGCCGTATCGGAACCGTGGCGGGGAGGTGCAGGAATGACCCGCATCCTTCTCGCCGTCATCCCGTGGCTGACCGTCATCACCTTCATCCTCATCATGGGTGTCGTCGGCGGGGTCGAGGTGTCCCCATGACACTTGACCAATTGTGCTCCCAGCTAGGCATCGACTACGACGAGTACCTGGAAGCGATGAGCATCGACGACCACAAGTATGTATCATCGGACTGTGCTATGCTGCTCAGTGAGGAGGACTGATGCACACGTATATCACCTTGACGACAGAGACAAGGACTTCAACGTTTCTGCACGACGACCGGGTGCGTTGCATGTTCCTGATTCGGGAAGGAACATCTTCTGTCGAGATCTTCGGCGATTCCAGTGACATGCGCCGCATCGCCAGTCAGATCCTCGCCGTGGCATGCGAAGCGGAAGCGTTGGAGAAGGACTCCTAGACCGCTGCTGGACGGGCTGGCACCCCCCCTCCCCGGCCCGTCCAGCAGCACCCCCCATCTACATGTTTGAGAGGAGAAGGATCAGTGGAGATTCGTTGGGCTGAACCACCGGAAGGCTACTTGGAGCGGAAGCGTGCCCGAGCGGAGAGCATCTACAAGCATCTCGCGAGCCGACCTGGGCAGCATGCCATCATCGGCACGTATCCGCGCCGTGAGTCAGCGGACGTCCGCCTGTCCAACATCAAACGGGGGAAAGTGAAGTCAGCTCGCGACCTGGGCATGTTTGACGGGTTCGTGCACCGCAATGATCAGGGCCAGTATGACTTGTACTTGAGGATGGTGCCGTGATGTTCGTCCTGTACGCGTTCCTCGCCCTAGTTATTGTCAGCCTTGGTGTGCTCGCTCTCGGCATCGACTTGTCGAGGGCCGCTGACATCCATGATGTGTTCGATGAGGATGAGGATGAGCTGGTCGGGTGATAGCAGCCCGCACTTGTGGAGGGGAGTCACCGCCAAGGTGACTCCCCTCCGAGCTGTCGGACGATCTTCACGCATGCACGCTGCACCCTTTGGCGTACGGCTTGCGGGCTGATGGACCGGTCACGGGCTAGCTGCTCTGCTGGGATGCCCACTCCGAGCAGGTTGATCATCAACGCTCTCGTCTCAACATCCATTCCGTGCATTGCGTTGCGAACGTCAGCGACGATGGCGATGAAGTTCCCACCTTCTGCCGGGTCACCCATGTTCTTCCCACCATGCTCCGGTTTCCCAGGGTGGCTGGCGTCACCGTTGATGATGACCTTGAGCACATCCTCGACTAGGGCTGTGCTGTAGAAGTACTCGTCACTGATCTCGTATCCGGCCTTGGCTGCCTTCTCCCGCCGGCAGTGACGTGCCCCTTCACGGTGCAGTGATCGCATCATCGCAGCCTGACCGCTCTTCCGATCCTTCGGATCGTCCCGCACCAGGTACTCTGCGACCTTCTCCCTCTTCCTCCAGCACCATTCATGCAAGGTCTGCCGGATGTCCTCAAGCTCACTCCACTCCCGGTAGGTGCGGTGGAGGGATCCGGCGACGATGCTGACGATGTCGTTTACATCGTCTACGTTGACACCTTCAGGCCATTCACTCATCAGTGTTGTCTTCCTTCGCGGATGGGCAGGGCCACGGCTGGGAGCAGCCGAGGCAGTACCAGAACTGGTCGGGTCGTTCGAGTACGGCTGCTGGCTTGTGCTCGGTCATGGCTGGGCACCTCGCACGGCTGCGGCGGCCTGGTCGTGCGTGCAGGGCGCGCAGCCTTCGTACTTGGTGTGCGCACATTGGGCGGTGATGCGGGCGGCGGCCTTCTGCCGCTCATCAGCACGCACCTGGGCGATCAAGGTGCACTGGCAGTCGTGCTCGCAGTCTTCGTAGCCCATGCACGCGAACGCGGGATCACCGATGCCGTAGTCACACCGTGGGCGTGGGCACAGCGGGTCGTGGTCGATCACTTCACCCACCTCACAGTCCACATGCTGCGACCCGTAGAAACATCCACAGTCGGCACCCAATGCGGTCCCGCACCCCACACGACCACCCCGTACTCACGGTTCCGGCTAGGTCCACGGCGGATCACATGCACCCTGCCGAGCCGCCAGTCGGTGCGCCGCCACCCATCAACCTGACGTGCCATGCTCATCCACAATCTTCTGAATGATCTGCGGCAGATACGCGAGCAGATCCAACTCTTCACCTTCGAACGTGAGATTCATCCGGTTGCCGGTCTCCACGTTGTACACGGTGAGCTGCTGCACTTTCTCCCATGAGACTTGGACGGGGATCTCACCAGGCATATCGTTCCCCTTCCACGATGAACGACCGGTTGATGATTGGGACGAGGGTCGGGTGCACCTTCTTCTTCTCATCGATGTTGAGGATGACGAATCCTTGCTGCCAGTTAGCTGCCCCCGTCTTCAAGTAGGAAGCCTTCTTGATGTCCATGAGGTGACCAACCTCGATGCCGACCAACGTCTGGTTGATCTGCCCGTTGAAACCCTTCGCCTCGTGCTGCATCCCGAACCTGTGCGTGTGACCGCAAACGATCGACTTGCCCACCTTGCGGGCCAGCGACAACGCTGTCCCGCCAGCCGTCTGCACCAGGTTCCCCTCATCGCCGTGCGCCATAACCCAGCCGGGAGAGAACTCCCACATCTGGTCGTGGTAGGTGATGTTCAGCTCGTCGTAGCCGAGCTGCTTCTCGATGGTGAGATCACGCAGTGAAGTGAGAGCTGGCGCGTACCGTGAAAGGTACGTGCGCAGCCGATCCCCATGATTGCTGCGCATCACATGGAATGGCTTGTCACCGATCACCTCACGGAACCCAGCCATCACCTCACGCACCTGGTCGAAGCCGGCCTGCAACGTGCCCGCATACTCCAGTGCGGTGCCCTTCGCCCACCGTGACGGCTCAGGCGAGTCAGCCTCATCACCGACGCAGTACAGCTCGTCCGGCATGTAGTCGAGGACGAACTCGCGCACAGCATCGACAGCTTTCGGATCATGCGACGGGATCTGCATGTCAGGAAGGACAACAATCCGCTTGTCAGTCATCAGATACTCCAGGCCACTTGCCGTCCAGCACCATCAGAGCGATGATGCTGTAGTTCGCCAGATCCTTGAACGAGTCCTCAAGCGACTCATGCGACGGTGAGAAGCCGGCGTCAATCAGGTTGTTGATGCGAGCGATCTTGTCCCAGATGCGGACACGCAAACCGTTCAATGGACCACCAGGTGACATGCTGATGTTCTTCGGCCCGTAGTCGTGATGCTTCGAGATCAGCAGGTCAGCGAGATCCTCGATGATGTCGTACACATCATTGTCGAACTTGCCGAGGATCATCTTCGAACGGGAGGCACTTGAACTTCCACTCTCCCAGTCAACCGATCCTGTTGAACTATCCCAAGTCCCAACTCGATCAGCGTGTGCAGCAGTCTCGTCCATGTCTCCTCGTCCACCATTCTCCGTTTTCACCACTTGACCTTGTCTGCCCAATAGGCAGCACTGAGCCTGCCCTTGGCGATGTTCTTCGCATGCCTAGCCTTGAATGACTCGCGCCTGTTCTTGTATGACTCCGTCTCATCCTGCTTCTTTGGCGACCCGGACACACCCTGCTGCCCGAAGCGGATCAGCCGCACCTGGTCGCCTTCCTTCGCGACCACGGCATGGCTCTTCTTCGGATGCTTCGGCGTGCGGACTGGCTTGTTGTACCCGTCCGCTCCGATCCGCGCGAGACGCGGATCCTTCTTCTCAACCATCGTTCTCCTCCTTCACTCCAAGCAGTTCACGCAACGATTGCGGCCCGTGCGTGACCAGCATCTGGTTCGCATCCATACCCGGTGGCAGCATCACGTTCACTGCCTGCGGCAGCTCTTCGCACACCCGCTTCGCGAACTCCTGCCCAGGGTTGCTGCCGTCAACCTTCTCGTCGTTGTCGCCCAACACCCAGATCCTCTGGATGCCGTCGAACAGTCGAGGGAAGTGACGCCTCCAGTTCTGCACCCCAGGCACTCCAACCGCCGGGACACCGACCACGCCGTGGACGGTGATCGTGTCGATCTCCCCCTCACACACGACGATCGTCGGCGTGTACTTCAGCAGGGCGGTCACGTTGTAGATGTCGGTGCGCGACCCGGTCGGGTTCAGGTAGCGGGTGCCGTCGTTGCTGAGCCTGCGGAACTTGAACCCGGTCGTGCCACGGACAGTGTTGTACGGGATGGACAGCATGCCTCTATAGCTTTCGTGTCCGGTGGCTGGTGCTTCCACGTAGCCAAGCTGGAAGGTCGCTGCGACTCCTGCGCTGATGCCGCGTGACTCCAGGTAGGAGGCTGCTGGACTGTTCGGCAGGCTGGCCGCGTACTGTTCCGCTGTCTCCGACAGCCATCCCATCAAGGATGGATCGAGCGTCTCCATACTTCACGTTCTCCTTCTGCTCGATGAAGGTGATTGCGTCCCCGGCGACACTGCACGTGAAGCATCGCCACAACCCGTTGTCAAGGTTCACTGACATGGATGCGTGCGTGTCGTCGTGGAATGGGCATCGGATCTGCTGGTTGCCGCCACGGGTGCGGTACTGGATGCTGTAATGGTCAAGCACTGCTCGCAGACTTCCTCCGTCGATCATCAGTATCTGACCACGCATGACGGGTACCGGTTGTACCAGTACCTGTACGGCTTCCAGATCCAGTTGTCGATCTTCCACTGCGACCACATGCTGTAGTCGGCGGCGTACACGGCAGTTCCCGTGCGGTTCAACCCCCAGGCGCGCCAACCGGTGCGCATCACCATCCGGTACGCCATGCGCGCGTTGTACGAGGCGGTGAGCAGACGTGAGGTGTTCCACCAGGAGGAGTGACCCCACGATGGCCGGTTGAACTGGAACAGGCCGTAGTCGCTGTTCGTGATGTTTCTAGGGTCACCACCTGATTCGCGCATTGCCACAGCCCAAGCGATCCGCACATCTCTTCCGGTGAACCCGGCGTCACGGATCACTTGGACGAGCTGGCAGCGTCCAAGTGGTGCAGCATTCGCCGGCTGCGCCGTCGGGACGAGCACGGCCAGTGCGAGGAGAGCGACGGCAGCTAGTCGTCTCATCGTCACACCCGCTCCATCGAGCGCAGCCAAGCCTTCGCCCGCTCAGGTTCTGCACTGTTACAAACGAACGCAGACTTGATGCCCATCCGCTGCGCGTCATAGAACACCTTCCGCAGCCACGGCAGATACCGCTGGTACCTCGTCTCATGCCCAGCGGACACAGTCATCCATGAAGCCAGCGCGAGCTGCTTCCGCCACTTGCTGCGCGTCGTCGGCGGGAACCCACCCCAATGCCCGTGATCCTCAGCGAGACCAGCGACAGCGCAGTGAACCCTGACAGGGCATGTCTGGCAGAGACGACGAATGTCGCCGTCACCTGTGCCGGAACCTTCTGGCAGGTAGAACATCTCGACGGGCAGGTTCCGGCATGCGCCACGCTCATGCCAGGAGAACATCGGATCACTCATCAGTAACCTGCTTCCTTCAATAGTTGGACGTACCGGTAGAGGGGGAGGGTGGCGTAGTAGTCGCCAGCGGAAGACTTCCCTCGACGCTTGTGGATGACAGCTCCGGTGACCGGCGACTCAACCTGGTAGCGGGCCAAGTTGTGGGCGATCTCCACTTCCAGCTCGTCCACCCACAAGGCGAGCTGCATGATCTTCTGGTTCTTGCACTCCCACACCACGCCGGGAGTGCCGATGATGTCTCCGACATCCTCGCTGGCTCCTGCGACGGGACGGTCAGCGTACGGGTAGCCGTGCTGACGCAGGTAGGTGATGACTTCACGTTCGAAGTTGGTGCCTTTCCGCTTCGACGCGCTGCTCATCGGGTCTTCTTCCGCATGCTGGCCGGCAAGGTCAACGACTCCAACACTTGCCTTCGAGCAGCGATCACCTCAGGCGGATCGAACGGGATCTCATGCTGCAACCGGCGTGCCTCAGTGACAGCGACGTACGGCTCCAAGGCGGGAAGCTTCCTCCGCAACTGGTAAAGCCGCTGGTAATACCTGTTCCGGGCAGCCCACGACATGCGCTCCAACTCATCACGCGTCACTGTCCACCTCCTGCACTGTTACATACTGTGAGACGACATGCAGCAGATGCTCGATGGCGACGACGGCCTGCTGCGGGACGACCCCGTTGCCGAGAAGTTTGAGCTGCTGGGTGCGGGAGATGTCGGGCACGTCGCACACCCATCCGTCTGGCAGTCCCATCATCCATTCCACGAATCGGGGTGAGAGGCGTGGTCGTCCCTCTTTGCCTAGTTCGGTTGGTGCTGGTGCTGGCTGGTTGAGTGTGGCCTCCCATCGTCGGATTGCTACCTCGTATGGACCCCAGTTCACTTCGTTGATGGTCCCTTCGTACACGGTGTCGTTCAACGTGGTGCCTGTGTTGAACTTGGCGTCTGGTTGTCTTCCACTGGTCTTGTTCCGGCCTTGTTGAACTGTTGGTGTTGGGAGGAGAGCAACTGCTCGTTCCACCTCGACGGACAGAGACCGCCCGTGACCGTTCCCGTTCCCATGCTTCACCCGCATCTGCTCGATCCACACATCCCACTGGGGGGGGGTCTTCCCTGCACCCATGTCGTTGACGACAGGAGTCGGCAGCAGCTTCGAGTCATCCATCTAGCAGTTCTCCGATCGCCCGAGGCAGCAGATCCGCTGCACCAGTGACACCATGCCTCGCACCTAGTCCGTCCTTGTGATCACGGGCGGTTGGGGTTGGGAGCAGTCCAGTTCTCCTCGCCTGGCGAGACCTTCGAGGCTCCGCGACTGCTGACTCCCCCCCCCCCGATCCGGTACTTGTGGGCGCTGGCGTCAGGGGTCGGCAAGAGATCTACAGCCCCAGAACCGCGTTCGGGAGACTGCTGAAGTCCGTCCCCTTCTGAGGCAGACCCCGCGAATTGTCGGCCAATGGTGTCGGCAGCATCTGGCCGGCAAGCGAGGATGAACACTCGCAGCCGCCCATGCGGGGCACCCACGTCGGCAGCTCGAAGACTTCACCATCCACCCACATACCCTGCTTCGGCCAAGTCTTTGAGTACCTCTCCCAATCCAAGAGAGAGGTGACCCCCCACGTTCTCGAAGACGCACCATCGGGGCCTAAGCGTGCGAACTCCTTCAATGATCCACGGCCAGATGTGCCGCTCATCCTCCACTCCTTCCCGCTTCCCAGCATGACTGAACGGCTGACACGGATACCCGCCTGTGATCACATCAACCTCAGGCACCTCATGCCAGTTGATCTTCTTGATGTCGCCCAAGTTGGGGGCGGCAGGGAACCTGGCAGCGATCACCTTCGACGCGTGCTTGTCGAAGTCAGCGGTCCAAATCGTGCGACCGCCGAACACATGCTCAACCGCCAAGTCCAGACCGCCATAGCCGGTGCACAGGCTTCCGACCCGGATCATGTCTGATCCTGCACTGTTGCAATCATGCCGCTGCTGACGCCACGCGTCAGCCGAGGAACCAGGAACGCGAGGATCTCCCGACTGATGCACCACTCGCAGCCGCAGAAGTTGCGGCCCGAGGAACCCACCCACGCCTCTTCCCGGTCAACTGCGACCATCATCGACTCCATGTACTGGTGGAACTGGAGCTGCACGCCTTCCATCCACTCACTGTTAAACTCGATCCCGTCGAACTTCAAGTCACGCACTACTCCCACTCCCGTCTCTTCGCCGCAGTCGCCATCTCCATCTGCGACGAGTAGATGGACATGCGTGACGGATCCACGTACAGCACCTCGAAGTCCTCACCGGTCGCATCATGCGGCCCGTGACGGTTCTTAACCGCACAGATCTTGAGCTGGTTGCTGTGCGGGTCCATCGCCAGGGTGAGGATCATCTCTGGCAGTTGGCTGACCTTCCCGTGCAGTGCACGCCGTGGCGCTGGCATGGTGGCCCGTGACTCGTTCTCGCTGACATGATGCAGCACCCACACACTGGAGTTCGTGACACGTGAGATGTGGTGGAGGGCTACGCAGTGTTCTCTCATCGCCATGAACTCGTTGTCATTCCCTGACACGATGTTCATCAGGTTGTCCACGACGAGCAGTGTCGGCGGCTGACCGAACAGGCTGTTCCACGCCTCGATCTCCATCGCGATGTCGTTGATGGAAGGTGAAGGGTCGAAGCAGAACCTGATCCGCTCCTGCAACCCGTCCAACGCTTCTTGGACGAACACCAGACCTGAGTCGGTGGAGCACGCATGCTCCACCTCCGACATCGTCTTCCCGAGGATGGTCGCTGCTGCGCGCAGCATCGTCGTCGTCGGATCCGTGTCAGCCGAGATGTACAAGCCGTCCACACCTGAGTGGATCAGGTAGTGGAGGGCTAGCATGCTCTTGCCACCGTTGGGTTGGGCGGCGATCATCACGACCTGGCCGCGACGGAACTTGATGTCGCGAGCCGACAGCGGCGGATACACGTCAGGCAAGGCTTGCGCCTTGGGTCCGTCACCGGAGATGACATGGGTCAGTGACCTCACAGGTCACGCCCAGATCAGCTCTGCCTCGACGGCACCAGGCTTGAACGGCTTCGGACCCTTCACCGGGTCCACCCAGGCACGCAGTCGCTTCCCCTGCTTGCTCGTCCAATCCTTCAGGATGTACTGGCCGCGCCCGTCCGGCAGGGCGGGCGCGTCGGGGTGGCCGTACTGGTACTTGTCGCCGTACCGGCCCTCAACCCACTCGGGGCTGCCAGCAGGGGCAGCGGGTGCCGTGTCCTGCTGCGGCACTGGCGCAGGAGCTGGTGCAGGGATCGGTGCGGGAGTGCTGATGGTGCCCAGCACGGTGTCCTCGAACGCGACCACGTTCGCGCCAACCTCACTGATGATCGCAGCCTTGATGTTCAGGTTGAAGTGGTCGGCGTCGTCGCCGCGCACCGTGATGAGTGATCCACGGGCCGTCTTCACGGTCGCGGAGAAGTTGCTCTCAGGTGATGTCATCGGATGGTTCCTCTCAGTTCGCAGTCTTGTGGTCAGGGTCCAGAGGGTCATACAGGTGCGACTCGCTGCCGCCATACGCGTAGCAGTACGAGTTCACTCCGCACGTGCCACACATGTCTGACACGTGCGGCAGGTAGATGTCTGCGCCTCGGGCACGCGCGAGCTGCCCGAACAGGTTGTCGAAGAACCGCTTGTCCCAGCGGGTCAGATCCTCCACAGGGGACAGCTCACCCTTTCGGGTCATGTACCAGGCACCCATAGTCGGTGTCGGCAGGCCGACCATCCCCATCATGGTCGCGTACAGAGCGAGCTGCTGGCTGCCGGCGGGGACACGTGAACCGGTCTTGTAGTCCACGATCACCAGTTCTCCATTCGGTGTGACCATGACAGCATCGATGAATCCCTTGACCGGAGTGTCTCCGTCGTTGAACGCAGCGTTCACCTCGTACTCGATCAGCGGCTTGCCGTCGATGCTGACGATCCGCCAGCCACTCATCTCCAACCATGACCGGTACGCGTTGACCTGCTCAAGTCCAGCGTGATGCCACCAGTTCAAGTCCTCACCGGTCGGCTTGTCCTTCGTCTTCCTGCCCGCAGTGCGCCACTGCTCGATGGGTGCGTCATGCTTCTGCTGCGCCTCGGCAAGACTGCCCGCCCATGCAGCCTGCCAGATTGAGAACACCTCTGCCATGTTACTAAGCCTCAATGAGGATCTCGGTGGGCTGCGACTGCCGGCAGACCACGATGTACGGTGCTTCGATCTTGGTGACGCTTCGACTCTGGTACGGGTCGAACGCGTCGAACGCGCGCAGGCCCTCGTCGTGATTCATGTCATCGTCGTCGATAACCCACACCTGGCCGTACGTGTCCACGATCACATCTCCGAGCATGAGCTGGTGATTGGCTGGCGTGATTACGATCACGCAGTTCTCTGGGATCGGAGTGTCCGATCCCAGAGGGTACAGTTTGCCGTCGAACTCTGTCACCTTCACCGTCGCGTACTTGTCGCTCATCCTGTCCACTCCTTCACGTACTCCTGGTTGATTGCCTCGATGGCGTTGTGAATGGCGGTTCCGGCGACGAACCACACCGCTGGCTTCGACGGTGCTGTCGCAATCCGCTCAAGGTAGTACTGCTTCCCGCAGCGGGTGAACGTGCTCAACTGCGAGTGGGAGAACCGCAGCCGCTCAGGTGTCTGCTCGCTCACTTGATCACCTCCAAGAAGGTGAACCCGGACGCCGGGTCGTGACATTCGCCCACGACTTCCTGATATCCGAGGTCGGCAGCAGCCTGAAACAGACGCTTGCGCTCCTCATATCTGATGTCTTCGTGCATCGCGATGGTGCACGAATCGTCCTTGTTGATCTCTAGGTAGGAGTGGTCTGTTTCCACCACTGGACTCATTGCTTCCTCCCGTTCGTCCGTTAACGGGACGCAATCTACCTCCCCCCCCCCCGTTCCGCAAGCATCACGTGTGCAGTGTTTCTTTGGCGTGTCGCTCCCAAGGCTGGACTGGACTTTAGTGCGAGAGTCTGTCCCGCCACAGCAGTGGTGGGGCGAAGCGACGGCGACGGTGACGGGGTCACCGGACGAGCTGCGGCCCCCCTAGCCTTCCTAGCGAATTCCGCTGGGGGGTAGGGGGGCTCTGCTCAGGCTCAGGATCCGGGGTCATGCTCGCCCATCAAGATCGCGGATAAGGCCGCGATCCAAGGGTGCCGGTCGCCGGCGCACCAGGAACCATCCCTGCGCTGTGTCAGGAACGTAGGCGATGACACAGTCCTCTTCCTCCTGCCTCCGACGGAAAGACTCTAGTTGTGTTCTTGCCGCTGGGGTCAGTTCAAGGCCGCGAGCCTCGCGGCCAGCGGCCCGAAGGATGTTCACCAGGTTGTGCGAGCTGTGCTCAACCCGAACCCTCCACGGGATCATGTCCTCGTACCTGACCCGGTCGGTCAGCCCTGCCCGGTGCAACGCCACCGCGACCGTGCTGCGTGCCACACGGACCCTGTCCTGCTCCCAGATCCGTTGAACGATCTGCTGCTGCGTCAAGCCTTCCTCGACGTACCACTGCTCCAACACTGAATCTGAAGGAACCAGTCTCGGCCTAGCCATCTCATCCTCCATTCCCCCGTGGTTGCTTACCAAACGAATATTAGCGCACGTTGCAAACTTTTCAACTAGCCTTAATGGGTGACGTTTTCGCAGGTCAGAACTTTCACTTGACAATCACCATGAACCTGTGCAGTAGCGCACACTAGTTCGATGCAAATTTTCTTATCTGATGTTGCTTCGTGTTGTTGACATGCTTCTTTGCCGTCGCGATAATCGGAGCATGCTGATCTCAGACGCCGCAGAACTGTTCATCCTGTCCCGCGCCTCAGAAGGCGCGGCCAAGAACACGTTGAAGGGCTACCGGGTCAACCTCAACCATCTTGAACGTTGCGTCGGGAGGAAACATGTCAGCGCCTTGACGGTCGCTGACATCGACTCGATGTTCGCTGAGCTGTCTCCGAGACTGTCCGACGCATCCATCAACCATCTGATGGCGTCGCTCTCCTCGTTCTTCAAGTGGTGCCGGTCCCGAGGCCACATGGATCTCGCCAGCGAACCACTTGCTGGCAGGCGACGGCGTCGGCTGCGCCGCGTCGAGCGCCGAAGGCTCACTGCAAGCCAGTTCCCGATGCTCCTCGCCGCTGCACCCCATCCGCGCGACAGGATGCTCCTGGCGCTCGGCCTGTACCTGATGCTGCGCGCATCCGAGATCGTTGACCTGCGGGTCGGAGATGTGAACCTTGACGCTGGAGAGGTGAATGTCAGAATCTTCAAGACACGTGACGCTGACGTGATGCCGATCAGCGCAGAGTTGGACCGGGAGCTGCGCACCTGGTTGACGTGCTATACGGAAGAGTGCGGCCCGCTGCGATCGGACTGGTACCTGATCCCTCAGCGCAGCCGGTCAACGACCCGTGGCTACGCCGGCCGCATCCAGTCCGACTGGAGAAGTCAGCGCCTGCTCCCTGACCAGCGGCTGGGTAAGGTCGAGGGGATCGCGCAGCAGGCGTTGACATCAATCGGGTGGGACATGCGTGACACGTCTGGAAAGTCCCTGTGGGAGGGTATGCACACCCTGCGCAGAAGCGGAGCCCGAGCCCTCTTCGATGAGCTAGTCGCTCAAGGCTACGACGGTGCGCTGCGCACGGTGCAGACATTCCTGCACCATGCGAACAGTGTGATGACCGAGCGGTATCTTGGCCTTGAGCTGGACCGGAACCAAAGGAACCAGAAGTTTGCCGGCCAGCCAATGTTCCCCAGCCAAGAGGCTGGGAACGTGACGGTGCTGAGGGAGGCTCATGGCTGAGGTGACGGTCCTGGTGTGTGACCGATGTCAGGGCAAGAGGGATGTGGACAGCGTCCAAGTGCAGTACGGGCAGGAGCGGCACCGCTGCGACCTGTGCCTGAAATGCTTCAAAGAGATGTCCAAGATGTTCGGATTGTCGCATCGTGGCTCAGGGTGGGCACGAACCAAAGTCATCGACTTCGAAGACATCCCCCGCAACACCCCATAGAAAGCCCACAGAAGCACGCTGACATGCGTATAGCCGGGGACTGGTGTCAGAACACCAATCCCCGGCAAACGCACCTCAGAATCGCTTACAGAGCATCAAGCCACGCGGAAACCAGCCCGCTCCCCCAGAGCCACCAGCGAAGCCTTCCCCACCTCACCAGTCGCAGCAGACCCCGACAGGCCCAGCTTCTCCCGCCGGAACCGGTCATACACCGCCTGCGTGCCGCTGTCCCAGATCCCGTTGACGACGATCCGCGTCCCCATCACCCGGTTCAGGGCTGACTGCACCTGGCGCACATCCTTCCACTGGTTCCGCAGCACACCCGACAGGCTCACAACCGGCAGCGGCGTCACGCCGCCACCGACCCGAAGTCGCGCCACCGCGATCTTCGACTGCCACCACGCATCCGACTGCTTCGTGTCAACCTTCCGCCTCGGAGCCCACGTCTTGTGGTTGATCGCACCCGAGGTCGGCAGGCCAGCCACGTCCAGGGCCGCCGCCACCATCTTCACGCCGGTCGCGACCATGTCGTCGGTCAGATCCCAGCCCAGACCAGAAGACTCATGCTCGATCCCGTACGAGTACCCGTTCATCGCATTCTCAGCGACCCCGCCGTACGGCCCACCCCGACCCG
>Ga0070749_10000989_pt1 | contig 19236 bp, 16 predicted proteins | sample VirMetDEL_Nov_18_FD_75180 | JGI IMG/M metagenome (GOLD analysis project Ga0070749, IMG submission 75180) | Aqueous microbial communities from the Delaware River and Bay under freshwater to marine salinity gradient to study organic matter... | ecosystem: Environmental > Aquatic > Marine >...
TGTGCCAATCCCAGGCGATAATGTAAGTCTAAACTCAGGAGATCTATTGGGTCAAGCCAGTTCAGAAAAAGAAGCCCTAAAAACAGAGCTTAATGGAATCTTAGATCAATTAACTTATGTTGAATTAGCTAAGAAAGATTCTGAATTGGTTAAGACAAACGACGAAATTTTTGCCAAGGTTCCAATGCCTATTTTCCAAGGATAAATAAATGCCAGACCCAAAAGACAAATGGGAACAACCCGCAGCACCGCCCGGTCCAGTCTTCTTTAACAAAAAGGAAAGAGACTTTGTTAAGCAAGTAACTGACGAAGTTACAGACAGAGTTGTAGCCCAGCCAGTTGCTTATTACCCTTTAAGCATTGAACATTCAAACTATCATCCACTTTATGGTGAGGCAATTGAGAAAACATTCCTACCACCCATTAGAGTCTATGCTCTTGTGACTTTTGAAGGAATTCAGACTGAAACCTCAGACTTTGGCGTGGATAAAAGAGCTACTATTAATGTAAAGTTTCACAAAAGAAGATTAGGTGAAGATCAAAATGTCTTTGTAAGAGAGGGCGACTTTGTTCTTTATGGAGACATCTTTTATGAGATCACAGAATTAAATGAGCCAAAGCAGCTATTCGGACAGATTGATTTCCGTTACGAGATCGAAGCTAAGTGTGTAAGAGCAAGAAAGGGGAAGTTCAATGCCGAATAAGTCTACAAAACAAAGAACACTTAGTCCATCAACCTTAGAGACGATTGATTTTGCTCTTTACAATTGGCTAAATGAAAAGCTAGACATCTATACGGATTCCAACGAGGGTCGTAGAAAGGTTCCAATCATTTGGATTACCGCAGAGAGAGCTTTTCAAGTTAAAAGCAACAAAGAATTAAGAGAGATAGATTCAGAATCAATTATCTATCCAGCGATGGTTGTCGAAAGAAACTCAGTTTCTAAAACAAATGCTAATGAAAGAGTAATTCCCGGTAACATCTTTGCTCAGATGGATAGAAAGCGAGGGGCCTTTCCTCTCTACAGGAGAGTGGTAAAAGACAAGACACAGAATTTTCAAAATGCGGCAGCGAAAAGATACACAAATCAGACACAAGAAACTTTTAAGTTGCCATTTGAATCTAGTGAAGTGGTTTATGAAACACTCTACACTGGTTATCCAGTGTTTCTAAACATGAACTACACAATTAAAATTAGAACAATCTACATTCAGCAGTTAAATGAGATTTTATTACCATTTCAAAGATTCACAGGTGGTATTAATCAGTTCTTAGTGGAACACGAAAACCATAAATACGAAGCTTTTATTGAGGATGATTACTCAATTAGCAGCAACGCTTCTAATCTAGGTGGAGAGGAAAAGAAATTTGACGCTGAAATCAAAATAAAGGTCTTGGGTTATGTTACTGCCGATGGGATAAATCAAGATACTCCTTATGTCGTAAGTCGTGAATCACCAGCCAAGATTAGATTCACAAGAGAGCGTAGTATGTTAAGAGAGAGGAATCCTGACAACGACGATGGTTTCTTTAGACAATAAGCATTTTGGCTTTTGAAAAACTATTTACATTAGACTATTGTCCGAGGAGTTTTAACACATGGCAGTTTCAGCAAAAAACTTTAGATTTATTTCACCCGGTATCCGAATCGAGGAGATCGACCGCTCCCAAATTCCAGCAGACGAGCCAGCAATTGGCGCGTGCGTAATTGGTAGAGCAGCAAGAGGACCGGCTTTTACCCCTGTAGAGGTAAGAAGCTTTTCAGATTTCGTAGCTACCTTTGGTGAGCCAGTAGCCGGTGGTAATGGCGGTGATGTTTGGAGAGAGGGCAACTACACTTCTCCAATGTACGCTACTTACGCAGCCCAATCATGGTTAAGAAACGGCGAAGCCTTAACTTTCGTTAGAACACTTGGTGTTAAAAACAGCGCAGTTGGCGAAACAGACACAGGCGCAGCAGGTTGGAGAGTCGGTACTGCCGACTTTAACGATGCGGCTGCTGAAGCTAATGGTGGCGCTTACGCCTTGGTGGTTTTTCCATCAGCATCAAATCTTAGTGTCGCAAAGCCAACTGGTTCTGTAGCAGCTATTTTTTACATGGGTGATGGCGCTCCAGTTTTAAGCGGATCTAATGCTGCTGGTGACGGCAAAAAAGGCTCATCAGAATTAATTAAATCTACTGGTGGCGAATTAGTAGTTCAGTTTTCAGGATCAATTGCCGGCGCTGCCTCTGGTTCATTTGGTGTTTCCTTTTCCAAGGGTAAGTCAAACTTTATTAGAAAGGTTTTTAACACCGATCCAACCCTAATTGGAAGATCAAGCGCCACAAATGGTAAAATCAATTACTTCTTAGGCGAGACCTTCGAAACAACTTACGAAGCAGAACTAACAGGAACAAACTCCACAACCGAGGAGGTGTTTGGAGCTATTGTTGGCTTGGGTGGATTTACCACTGCTGGCGCAGCAGGAAGTGATATTCAGGGTCACGATGTTAGAAAAGGCGCTTTAGAGTCAAACAGCTACTCAAAATCAGGTTGGTTCCTAAGCCAAGACCTATCAAGCGACACAGCTAGCTGGAGTTCAACAACTTCTACTAACTTAACAAATGGAAGACTTAAAAAACTATTCCGCTTTGTTGGCTTGGATGCTGGTGAATGGACACAGAACAACATCAAGGTTTCACTAGCCAACATTAGAGCGCCGATCAACGAGGATGTAGATCCCTACGCCACATTTACAGTTCAGCTTAGACAGATCCAAGATAGCGACGATAATGTTAAAATTGTTGAATCTTTTGAAGGCTGTAACTTAAATCCAAATTCAGACAACTACTTGCTAAGAAGAGTTGGTACAAGATACTCAGAGTATGACTACACAAAAGGTAGAATTATTGAAAAGGGCGAGTTCCCAAATAACTCTAAATATGTTAGAGTTGAAGCTGCTTCTGAATTCTCAGACGGCTTCCCAGCAGATTATGTCCCATTTGGTGTAACTGGTCCAACTAAATTCATTAGCAGTGTCTTTGGAACTGATAACGAAATTGATAGTGGCGTTCTAAGAGGTGTTGGTGATAATGCTTTCGGCAATGCTTTCGTAACTGCGATTCTATCAGGCTCTGGTCTTGTCGGCGGTCTTAAGATTAACTTCCCATCTGCTCCAACAAGAGCCAACACAGATAGTCTACTAGACTACAGACAAGCTTACTTTGGTGTTCAGACAACAGCAGACGGTGGTAGTAACTTTAAAGCAGACATCAGAGATCTCGTAAGAAGCAAACCAAGAGGCGTTAGTAATCAATACGATGCTGATTTATCAAACATCTTGGAATACCAGTATGTTGTTTCATTGGAAGACTTAACATTCAAAGACCAAAATGGAGCAGGCGCAGTCGGCGTTGGTAGTTCTTCCTTCTTAGACATCAACACCTCAGCTAGAGCAGGCGGCTACTCACTAACCACAACCGGCTCATTCCCAACAGGATTCCCTGCTGGTCCAGATGCCGATTCAGGCAGCTACAAGGTTGTTCTAAATGCTGGAGCAGGTAACTTAACTACGCTATTCTTTGGTGGAACTGACGGCTTTGATATTACACAGTCCGATCCACTAGCCAATGTTAACGTTGGAGCCAGTGAGACAGTTAGCTACGAGTTCAACTCATTTGAAAGAGCAATTAACACAGTTAAGAATCCAGAAGTAGTTTCTTACAATGTTGTTTCAATTCCTGGCATAGAGAACACAACTCTAGTTAGCACTCTTATTACAAACACAGAAGAGAGAGCAGACGCTCTAGCCGTCTTCGATATTGATAAGGGTTATGTTGCTCCCCACGAATACAAGTATGGTGGAGATAGTGAGTCCAATGGTGACGTAGTAGAAGCTGTTAAATTTGTAAAAACACAAAAGTATAACTCAAGCTACGCAGCAACTTACTACCCATGGGTTAAGATTCGCGACAATATTAATGCTAAAGATGTTTGGGTTCCACCATCCATCGCTGCTCTAGGCGCAATGTCCTACACAGACCGTGTACAAGCCCCATGGTTCGCTCCTGCTGGCTTTAACCGTGGTGGGCTATCCTCTGGTGTGTCTGGACTTCCAGTCGTCTCTACAGCCCTCAAGCTCTTCAAGGACGACAGAGATGATCTATACGAGGTTGGTGTTAACCCAATCGCTACATTCCCAAATGAGGGTGTAGTCATCTTTGGTCAGAAGACTCTACAGGTTGAGCGCTCAGCCCTAGATAGAATTAACGTTCGCAGATTAATGATTTTCCTTAAGAGGGGCATTTCAAGAATCTCTAATAGAATTCTATTTGAGCCAAATGTTCCAGACACTTGGGATAACTTTAAGAATCAGGCTATCCCATTCTTAACCGATGTTAAGACTCGCTTTGGTCTAACTGACTACAAGTTGGTTCTAGATGAAACCACAACTACACCTGACTTAATTGATAGAAACATCTTGTACGCCAAGTTGTTCATCAAGCCAGCAAGAGCTATTGAGTACATTGCTCTAGACTTCATCATCACCAACACTGGGGCATCTTTTGATGATTAATTTAAGGACAAACTATTTAGGTTTAGGAGACAAAAAATAAATGGCTACAGCAATTCCAGTTTGGGCAAACCCACTAACAGAACCAAAAAGAAAATACAAATTTATTCTTAACATTGCAGGCATTCCAGCCTATGTTGTTAAGACTACAGACAGACCAACAGTAACAGTTGGCGAAGCTAAGCATGAGTTTTTGGTTCATGATTTTAAGTTCCCAGGTAGAGTCTCATGGAATGATATTAGCATTAGCTTAGTTGATCCAATTGATCCCGATGTCTCAAGTAAACTGTTGGCTCTCGTAAGAAATGCTGGTTATGTCTACCCCGGTGACTTTAGTGCTACTCCCGGTGATCCTAACTACCTAAGAAAGTCAGTTGGTAAAGCTAACTTTATTGACCAGTTGGGTCAGGTTACAATTGATACTCTTAACACTGCTGGTGAGACAATCGAGACTTGGAGACTAAACTCTGTTTGGGTTAAGTCCGTAGCTTACAATCAAATGAGCTACAGCGATGAAGGCTTAATTGAGCTACAACTTCAAATTTCTTATGATTGGGCTGAGTTAGAAACTTTTAGTGCTACTGAATAATAATTTGTAAAATAAACTAATTATTACATGGCAGGCTCACTAGGCAATATTGCAAAATACACTGTTTACAATAGACAGTCTCAACTATTTCCTCAAGATTTAGCCATTAACGCACAGCAAAAGTTTCGCTTTATTGCTGTAATTGATAACATTCCCGCTTTTTACATTAGCAGAATTGAAAGACCATCTTACACAATTCAAACTCAAGAACATGTTTTATTGGATCATGTTGTTCGCTACCCAGTAAAAGTTAAATGGGAACAAATTAGTTTTACAATTAGAGAAATATTCGGAGGCGAAACAGTTGGCTCGGTCGGTGCCAATGTTATGAATAAGCTGTTAGCCCACTCCTACTACTATCCAGACGAGGTGAACAGTGACGTTGGCAGCGCTGTTTTAGATTTATTGGGTGGCGATGCTTTAGGGGCAACTAGAGATAGGATTTTTGGAGTTAGAAACTTAACTAAAGAAAACTTAACAAGAGCTTTAGGTAATTTAAAAATCCTATCGTTAAGACCAGATGGATCTATTTTTGAGTCTTGGACAATCTACAATGGCATGATAACTTCTGTCAAGTTTAGTGATAATTCTTATTCAGAAGATGGCTTAACAGATATTTCAGTTACGGTACAATATGATTGGGCTAAGTTAGAACTAGGTGCTTCGCCATTTACTGTAATTGGTGACGCACTACCACAATTTTAAGAGGTTAAAATGAGAAATAATGAGGGTAGAACTCAAATCCCTCCTGAGCTTTTAGATCAATTCATGAAGCAACAGGAAGAGAAGTTTATGGCTAGTCAGCCTCCACAGGCGCCAATGCCGCAAGCTTCACCAACAGGCTATCAAATCCCTACAGACTTTGTAGAATTACCGTCTCAAGGTTTATTTTACCCACAAAGTCACCCATGGCACAATAAGGAAAAAGTAGAAGTTCGTTTTATGACTACTAGAGAGGAAGATATTTTAAGCTCCCAAGCTTACGCTCAAGCTGGAGTTATGTTTGATAAATTAATTGAAAGTGTCACAGTTGATAGAGTAAGCTCAACAAGTTTATTGCCCGGTGATAGAAATGCAATTTTAATAAATGCTAGAAAGAACTCCTATGGCGAAGAATATGAGTTTGTTACAAACTGTCAAAACTGTCTTAAAGAATTAGAGTGTTCAGTCAACTTAGGAGAGTTAGGATTTGTTGAAGTTGATGTTAATAAAATAACAGAAAACAACACAGTTTCTGTTGAACTACCTGTTTCTAAAAAACAAGTTGAATTTAAAATAATGACAGCCGCAGAGATTAATGATGCTACAAAGGCGGTAGAAAAGCAAGCAAAACTTGGCATTGAAACAAATGAAACATTTGAGCTTCATAGAAGGATGATTGTTTCAATAGATGGAGATAGACAACTATCAACTATAGTTTCATTTTCACAAAACATGCTATTAAAAGATTCAAGGTTTTTAAAGTCACAGTATAGTAAATTTTCACCTGATGTTGATTTTACTTACGAGCAAGAGTGTGAATCTTGTGGGCATAAAAACAAAGGAGGTGTGCCTGTTGGGGCTAACTTTTTTTGGTCTTCCGAGTAAGTATTTTGTAGATGTTTACGAGCAAATCTTCTTTTTAGTGTTCAAGGGAAATTTTAGTTTTTCAGAAGTTTACAACTTTCCTATCAATTTAAGAAATTGGTTTGCGGAGCGCTTTATAAAGTTTCACGATAATTTAGAAGAATAATCTAATTATAAAGAGGTAAACTACATTGGCTCTATCATTAACAGATTTTCAACGTCTATTAGAAAAAGCACATAATAACGACACTACACCTCAAGCAATTAAAGGCTCAGGTGCTAATGAAAAACAAAAACGTCTATTATTAAAAACTCTAAGCGCCAGCAAATCCACGAGCAGTGCTAGTAAAACTGCTAGCACAGCCGCTAGCGGATTTGGTGAACTTACTAAGGGCGCAAAGGGCGCCGCAGGAGCCTTAAGTGATTTAGCAGGCGGCACCACTATTGCGGAAAAAGCATTAGTTAGCTTGGGCGGCAACACAGTAGATCTTATTAATGGTCTTACTAAAGCCACTTCAGCTAGTGATCTTTTTGGAACTGCTGTTGGAAAGGGCATTTTTGGCAGTTTAGAAAAAGCCCTTACAGCCATCTCACCAGTAATTGATGACATTGAAAAATATAGAATAGGATTAAACAAGTCTGGCGTCGATGGCAGACAGTTTATTTTAAATCTTCGTAAACAACAAGATGCTCTGGCAGCCTACAATGTAACTTTTCAAAGTTTAAATGAGGCTTTTACAAATTTTCAAACTAATCTAGCGGCAACAGTTTCTACTAGTTTTCCTCGTCAAAGAGATGAGCTATTAAAAATTGCAGCGGTTAATGAAAAATTTGGAGTGTCTATTGGCACATCAACAAGATTTATTAATCAGCTTGACACTGGATTGCAGTTAAGCGCCCAACAAACTGATCGTTTTTCTAGAAGACTAATGAAGTTTGCTATCGACACAGGACAGCCGGTAACAAAGGTCTTTGATGATTTTACCTCGTCCGCTTCTAATTTCTTTGTTGAATTAGATCCCGATAAAGCACTAAAAAAGTTTACTGTGTTTCAACAAATGGCTCGTAGGCTGGGAACTGAGGTTAGTTCTTTAACTCGCTTAACAGATAATTTTGAAACAATTGAAGGGGGAATGGAGTTTGGTGGAAAGCTAAACATGCTTCTTTCTAACTTGGGAGGCTCGTTCGACGCAGTTCAGGCAACTTTGATGACACAGCCAGAAAGAATGCAATACATTGCCAATCAAGTTGGAAAAGTTGGTGATAGAATTAAGGGCATGAGCGATTTAGGACAAAGGGCAATTTTAAGAGAATTGGCTAGCACTCTAAATGTCGATGTTGGAATGATCCGATCACTAATCAATAGAGATAAAACCGCAGAAATTGATAAATTTGTTCAAGGAACTACAGGCTTAATGGCAATGGGCGCCGAAGAACAGGCTCAACGCGCTAGGGAAATGACAACAAGAGCAGAGAAAGTTCAAATTACTAACGAACAATTAATGGGTAAGTTTACAATGTCTGCCGAAAGAGCGCTTCAAGCTGCCACGGATTTCCGTCAGGGCATGGTTAGAATTGGTCAAGCGTTTGCACTTAATAAATTAGATAGGCTGGCGCCAACGATAAATAAGTACGCTGAAATGGGTGAAAAAGCTGCTTTGCAAATGAACACAAATGTTAAAGAGTTTTCTAAAAAAACGGGTGAGGCAATTTATAAGCAAATTACAGCGACAGATAAAAATACTGCTGCCCTAAATCGTGTAACAAGAATAGCACGAGGTCAGAGCGCCTCGCCGCCTGCACCTGCACCACAGACATCCACAACAGCGCCAATGTCTGGTGCGCCTGCACAGACCATGACACCGGTTAGCCAAACAATGTCGGGAGCTAGTAACTAATGCATAATAATGCCGACGCTTTAAAGGTTTATAAAAAAACCCTACAAGAAGATCAAAAACTAAAATATTCTCCAAATGAAGAGAAAGAGCTAAGATTAAAGTATCCATTTGCCAACGTCTTCATTCAGTTCCCAACAATAGGAGATAGTGTTTCGTTCCCAGCTTATCTGAAAAACTTACAAGATAGTTTTTCACCTAAGTTTCAATCTATTGATGTCTTTGGCCGTGTTGATCCAATTCCTGTTTATCAAGGCACCTCAAGAGCAATCCAGTTTAACTTATCATTGCCAGCGTTTAAAGAAGAGCACGCTAGAGAAATTTTATCAGACATTAACACAATTGTAAAAAACCTTTACCCATCTTATTTAAACACTCAAAGCGATAAAACTAAAATTATCAACTCTCCACCACTCATAAGAGTTAAGTTTGCTAATCTTATTTGTGATTACACAAACCCAGCTAGAGGGTTATTAGGTTACGTTAATGGGTCACTGGGAATTACTCATGGCATAGAGTCAAACGGCATTTTTGTTGTAGCCGGTCAGGAGGGGGCTGCCAACTCTGCCACTGGCGACGGCGCAATTTATGTTAAAACCTATGAGCTTTCTTTCAACATCAACGTCTTACATGAGGGAACACCGGGATTTAATGAAAAGGGAGAGTTCTTAGACAGTGATCAATTTCCCTACGCTCTTGATGGCTCAGGAACAACGTTCTTTAAAGAACAGACAGATGGCTCTGCAAACCCTTCGGCTACAAGCACAGACACTTCTAGGCAGGCAGGAAGCACAGGCGGTCTTACTGGAACCGAAACTGGTAAAACAGCAAATAAACTCTTGGGAGGCAAATAATGGCAATCTCTAGATATAATAATTTGGTGGAGTTTATTAATGCCACCTCTGGCTATCGAAAAACATTCAAAGCTAGATATGGAGAACAAGGGATTAGACAAACGGGGGTTAATACTTTAAGCTATCCAACACAAGAAATCTATGATCAAATTGAGACAGCGGCTGTTACTTGGCAAGTAGGTGACAGATTTTACAAATTAGCTTCAAAGTATTATAATAATCCAGAATATTGGTGGGTAATTGCTTGGTTTAATAAAAAACCAACTGAACAACACGTTCAGTTGGGCGAGACAGTTTTAGTTCCTTTATTCTTAGACGAGTTGTTGAGCATAATCGGTTTATAATAATGTCACTTGAATTAGATAAATCTTTACAATTGTTTTTTCCTATTGCGCCTGGAGGCTTGAATAGGCAAACTTTTTTAAATGAAGTGTTTACTCCTCAAATTAATAGAGGAAACTCATCATCAAACAGGGGCGCCCTAGCAACTATTTTGTATGACGATGCATTTGAAAGCGGTAGAGTCAAAGGATTACCAGACGATGTTTACAAAAGAATAATTTCTGCTAGATCAAATAAAAGAAATAAAATTTTTAGCATTCATGCAGAACACCATCAAGACTTTGAACAGGGTTTTGTTCCCGGCAAGCCAGCAAACGCTGCGCTAGAAAGACAATATCAAGAATATTTAAAGTTCATGTCAAACATAGGATCAGAAGAACTAGCGTCTTTAACTCCTTTTGTTAAATTAATTTATAGATATAGAAAAAAAGAAAACGATCCATGGAAAGAGTTTGTTATTCCTTTTAAGTCTTTCTCAGAAGAGTCGGAATATAGTCCTCACACTCAAGTGCTTTCTCAAAAGTTTGCCAGAGGTGATGGTGCGGGAATTCAAACAGTTAGCGTAAAAAGAAATTTCCCAGCCTTGGGAAACATTTTAAGTGTTAATGTTGATATAAGTTTCTTTTTTCAAAACATAAACATTTTAACTAGAAAACAAAAAGTTCAAGACGTAGATGATTTTAGTTTTATTAAAGTGATGGCTTTTTTACAGCCAAAGTTTGAAGAGTTGGTTTTAGAATATGGTTATGGCATTTCAAGATTTACCGACCCCAGCATAATTCCACCAAAGATTCAATCTCAAATTCTATTAAAAGAAAAGAAAAGATTTATTCTTAGATACAAATCACATAATTTTAATTTTGAGCAAGATGGAACAGTTAAGCTAACTACATCTTACACTACTCAACAGGATCAAGATTTATTTAATAAAAAATCAGACATTTCAATTCCAAAAGGAAATTTTGAAATAGCTAGCTTGGCTAAAGAAGAGTCAACTAGAAAATTATTACAACAATATAGAGAATTAATAGCCAATTCTCAAAAAATTGATGATGAACTTAGAATTTTAAAGACAAAACAACAAAGAAGGCAACAAGCGACCAGAGTCGCTGGCAACTCTCAGACAAATCAGTCAGGACAAAACTTTGAAAGTAGGAAAAGAGAGCTAGAAGAAAAGTTAAGAAGACAAAGAAGAGTTTTAAATAAGCTAAATCAGCAACTTGCTCCTTTAATGAAACAAAACTTAATTGATAGAATTAGGGTAAATAAAGAGTTGTTTAAGTTAAGTTTTTTTAGTAACGCAGAAAAGAAAAACGACACCAGAAATTTTACCTTTATGACAAAATTGTTCTTGGAGGAATCAATAAAAGGAAAGCTTCAATCAACAGAGATAGGAAAAACAGCTTTTTCCATTTCTTCATCAGAAAAGTTTGACCAAAACATAGTTTTCGAAGAAATAAAGGGTAAAACGGGCGATCAAGCTTTAGAAGTTTTAGATAAAACAATAGGAACAATCTTAAATTGTCCAATTGGAAATGATAATAGAGCCAGTAATGACTCTTTTGGTGAAATTGTTTTCTTTTCTGTTCGTTCACTGATTACTGCCGCTTATGAAAACTTAGAAGACGATTTTAAAAAGAATCAAGCTCCATTTATTGGCTTTAGTAACATACACACCAATGCATTTGGAAAAAGATACTCTTTAAACATAGGTGACATCTTAATCTCGTCTGATGAATTTCAAAAATGGTATTACAAAAACTATTTGTCTCAAGGTAAAATTATTTACAGCTTCGGAGACTTTTTAAACGATGTTATGTCGGATTTAATACCAGAAATTCTAATAAATAACTCTATTTCGTTGTTTGGAAGAAATAATATTGGAAGAATAAAGCCGTTCTTTTATTTAACAAAGATGACTGGAGATAAAAAAGAACAGGCGCTCTTTAGATCTATCTATGAATCTAATTCAAAAACAGATTTAAAGAAATTTCAAAGTAAATTAAAAACTGTAAATCAAGGAGCTACCGGCAGCAACTTAAAGACCGTTGTTTTGTATACAACTTTGAAGGGGGTAAGCAGTCCCACAACTAGTCCTTACTTATTAAGAAACCTTTCGTCTGTAAACCCGCCATTTGACGAGGTAAAAGACTTAAAATTTAATGCACCACATGTAAAGATAGGCGCAGATTCAGGATTGTTGAAGAACATTTCTTTTAATGCACAAGATTTCCCCGGCTTAAGAACTGCGCTGTGGGCTGACTCTCTAGTTGACTCAGCAGAGGTCTTGTTAAAGTATAGATATAGTGCTAATGTAACTACAATAGGAAATAACATCTTCTTCAAGGGTGGTTTTTTTACTATTCCTGCCAACCCTTTGGGGATTGATAAGGACACTTTTGACCCCGGAATTGTTGGCTATTATGCAATTCAGAATGTAACTGACTCTATTTCATTGGGTAATTATGAAACAAGCATTGCGGGAACGTGGGTGTTTAATCCGGCAGCACAAAAAGGAAAGTCTGGGACCGATGTTACCCAACAAAATGTTGAAGATTTAATTCCACCTACAGCGTTAAAGCTTTCTGTTGTTCAATATTTAGAAGATCTTTTTAGACTTGACGCATCAGTTCTTGCAGCAAATGGACTTAATAGCGACTTCAGCCCAAGTAGCAGAACTAACGTCGGACAGCCGCCACAAAACGATGAGTACAAAGACTTTAAGGAGCCAATCTAATGGCAAATTTGCCCTCTGCCAATAATAATTCAACCACAAAAGAGTTATATAATAGCAGACAACTTTATGATGATCTTTATGATGAGGACGCAAGCCAATTTGATTTTTGGTATGACATTCCCTTTTATGGCAAAGTAGATACTAATGGTAGAGTTATCTATCCAAGAGAGTCATTTTTAGAGCAGGTTTCAAAAGACACCAATGAAAATTTAGTTTTCTGTCTTAACTTTGTAGCACAAGCGTTTAAAAAAATGAGACTACATTATGAGACGCTTTATTTAGATGGTTACATTAATAACAATTCAGAATTTTTTCTAAAAAGCATTGATCCAATAAAAGGGTGGGTTAGCGCAACAAAACAATATAGTGAAAACCAACAAGCTATTTATGAGCAATTATTTGAATCTCAGCTTTTACCACAAAGTGAGTCTGACAACATTAAAAACTTTGAAGACTTTGTTCAAGTTTTAAAACAATTTGTCAAGAACAATAAAGTTTCTTTTACTAGGGTTGGCTTTTCTGAATCTAATAATTTATCAATTAACAGCAATGGACTTACGTTAGAGATTTTTGAAGGTGAATATGGAAATGATGAACAAGCTTTTGAATTCATTAGTGACGCCAACTTTCCTGTGTTTGAAGAGTTGTGTAAGAGGTATGGATTTAGAATAGATCGAAATTCACCTTGGAGAATTACATTTAATTTATTAAGTGATAATGCAAAGCCTTTTATCACAGAGCAGATAACAGAAGATAGCGAAAAAGAGATCCCCTTAAAAGAAATTTTTGATTTATTTTACCAGAAACTAAATGTAGTAGACTATTTTGAAGAGTTTTTTAACTATGTTTATGCTAGCTATATTACTTTTATTCAAGCTTTTCCAATTTACAAAACTAACAAGACATCTAGTTCTAGTTCTTTAGTAGGCTGCTTTTATAACTATAAGGATCGCTTTTTACCACCAGTAAGAGAACAATCTAACGACAAACAAAATCTATTTTTACTTGAGTTGTTTTATGACATAAGAACTTATGAAGCTGGCTTGGAAGTGAACGATTCAAGAAGAAGCTTTCATCTTAAGAATGTTGCTTCAATTTATTACTTTAATAAAAAGAAAAGCATTAAAAAGGGCCTAGAAGCTTCTCTTAACTACATTCTTTATAATCTCGGAACAGTAACTTACAGAGAGCCTACCCTCAGCGAAAACAACTTGACAAGGTTTGACGACGGTGTTATGATGTCCCCACAAGATCAGTTCGACAAGAGGACTGGTGAGGACAGCAGTTACTTAAATGATTTTTCAGATTCTTGATAACAAGATTGAGTGTGTCGGCTACTATAGTGACGGCAAAATCTACAAAGAAGATGTTGGACATGGCTTTACCCAGACTTGGGATTGCTCTCCTAACTTTATGTCTGAGACTGTAGAGTACGCCAAGCTCTACGCTGGAGTGGATAGCATGGATGATGTCCCACTACCGCACCACCTCCACTCTAGGTGGCAGCGCTCTACCAAACGGATGAAGTCTTTTATCAATTCGCTAGGCAAGGCTAAAGTGAGCCTGGACGACCACTGTTTCTATGACTTGGTACCAGATAAGTTCCTTACAGACTTTTATGAGGACAAGACAGAAATTACAAAATTTGTATTTGAAAACTTTAACAAGCCTGCGAATTACTCTTTCTTAAAAGATGTCAACCTTCTTCTAACCAAAATCTCAGGTCAGAAACTAATCCTCGATAAGGAGAAACTAAACCAACGGTTTATAAAGAAGGCTGACTTTTCTGCTGTTCAAAAGTTCCTAAACAGTACTGATAGAATCAACTACAACATTTTCAAGTCAAAGACAGGACGCCTTTCTACTCAAAAGAACAGTTTTCCGATTTTGGCTTTTGATAAAAGATTTCGTCACATTCTAAAGCCGCACAATCACTGGTTTTTAGAACTAGACTTTAATGCCAATGAACTTCGTGTCCTACAGGCTCTAAACGGCGAAGAGCAGCCGAAGGAAGACATCCACGAGTGGAACATTAATAATGTCTTTAGGGGGTTGGGAACCCGAGCAGAAGCGAAAAAGCGGGCTTTTGCTTGGCTTTACAATCCCAACTCTGAAGATAATCTAATGTCCAGATTCTACAACAAGGATAAAATTTTGTCAACCTACTACAAAGATGGCTTCATTACTACCCCTTTTGGTCGTAAGATTCCTAGTGATGATTTCCATGCTCTAAACTATCTAATTCAGAGCACAGCTTCAGATGTGTGCTTAACTCAAGCAATCAAGTTAGATGAACTATTAAAATTCAGAAAAAGCTACATTACAGCGGTCATTCACGATTCAGTCTTAATCGATTATAACGAGGAAGACAGAGATCTTTTGAAAGATCTTGTAGAGACTTACGGCAACACTGACTTTGGTGAGTTTAAGGTTAACATCGCTGCTGGTGTGAACTATGGAGAAATGAAAGAACTATGCAGATAATCGGAATTGGAACTGGCGGCTGTCAGATTGCTAATGAATTAGCTCGGCATAAAACCTATGATGTTCTACTGATAGACACAAGCTTTCCCGACGATTTGAATAGTGTTGAAACTGTTTTAATTGAGAAGCAAGAAACAATCAATGAATACGAAGAGAAGACAGGCCTTGACATTAGTAAGAAAGTGGGGCATAATGATGTTCACGTCTTCTTGTTCGGAGGTGGCAAGACTACCGGAGCAACACTTAGAATTTTGGAGAAAATCAAAAACAAAAAGATTACAATTCACTATGTTAGGCCAGAAAAAAACTTTCTATCTAACAAACAAAAGTTAAGAGAGCGCATGACTCGTGGTATACTACAAGAGTTGACTCGCTCAGGCGTGTTTAGTAGAATCTATCTTTATGATGTGCTGGAGCTTTTCAAAGAGGTTGAAGTAAGCTTCTTACAGAAAAAAATTTATGTTGCCAGCACAATAGCGGGAACTTTCCACATGACAAATTACATTAAAAACACAGAGGGCTTATTCACAAATCTAGAGAGTCCATCGGAAGTCAACAGAATCTCTAGTTTTGGTGTGGTAAACCCTAGCAGCGGAGAAGAGATGTTGTACTTTCCGCTTGACAACATCAGAGAAAAGTGTTACTATTTCGTTATGAGTAAAGAGGCACTGGAGACACCCGGTGTCGTAGAAAAAATAAACTCTCAAATACAAGAGAGTAGTCAACAAGCTTCATTCAAAATTATTGATTCAGAATGGTCTTCTAATCATGTTTATGTAGAAGCATTTACGAATGTCGTTCAGACAACCCAACATAAAACGGAGGAATAAATGGGTATTGATCTTAAAAAAATGCGCCAGAAGCTGGCAGCCCTACACAGTAAGGGCGGCGCTGCTGCGCGGTTCTGGAAGCCAGTAGATGGCGAGAATGTTGTTCGCATTCTACCAACTAAGGATGGCGACCCCTTCAAGCACTTTCACTTTCATTACAACTTGGGAGAGAAGGCTGGTTTCCTGTGTCCAAAGAAGAACTTTGGAGAGGACTGTCCAGTTTGCGATTTTGTGTCAAAGCTTTATGATGATGGCGATGAGGACTCACGCCAGCTAGCTCGCAAGATTGTAGCGAAAAGCCGATTCTTCTCACCAGTAGTAGTTCGTGGTGAAGATGCCGAAGGTGTTAAGGTTTGGGGCTACAGCAAGACTGTTTACGAGAACTTGCTACAACTAGTCCTAAATCCAGATTACGGTGACATCACCGATCCACATAACGGAACTGACTTGGTTCTAACTTATGGTAAGGCTCCAGGCGCTATGTTCCCATCAACTAACATTACTGCTCGTCGTAAGACCTCAGCATTGTCCGGTGATCCCGACCAGATGAGTGAGTTCCTAGATAGCGAGCCTGATTTTGATAAGCTCTTTGAGGTTAAGTCAAAGGAAGATGTTTCAGCTATTCTAGATAAGTTCCTACTCGGTGAGGATGGCGATAGCTCCGATGGAGTTGTTGTTACAGACAAGTCCAATGGCTCATCTGTAGATGATGCCTTCAAGGATCTACTCGCTAGTTAATTGTTTGGTAGGGGGAGCGAAAGCTCCCCCTCCGTTATTATGGAGAAAAAATGGCGAAAGCAGCAACTGGTCGGTTAAACTTAGCCGACATGAAAAAATTAATTAATAAAAAAGCAGGAACTAATGTTGCCTTCTCTCTATCGGAGGACAACCCAACAGAAGTAAACCAGTTTATTCCTACGGGGTGTAAGTGGCTTGATGGGATTATCAAACGAGGAGATTGGGGTGGCATCCCTGTAGGAAAGGTAAGTGAGATTGCTGGCTTGGAAGCAACTGGTAAATCTTACATGGCAGCACAAATCGCTGGTAATGCCCAACGAATGGGCATTGATGTTATCTATTTTGATTCAGAAAGCTCTATTGACCCAGAATTTTTAGCTAATGCTGGCTGCGACATTGAGAGATTGCTTTATGTTCAAGCTAGTTCGGTAGAGTTTGTGTTAGAAACAATTGAGAGCCTACTTGCGAACAATGATAGCCAAATGCTATTCATTTGGGATTCTATGGCTCTAACACCATCTGTTTCAGACATTGAGTCAGACTTTAACCCGCTATCAACAATGGCCGTGAAGCCTCGTATCCTATCAAAAGGAATGGCGAAGTTGATTCAACCGATAGCAAACACAAAGTCAACTCTACTAATTCTAAATCAGTTGAAGACAAACATTACTAGAAGCACGGCAGAAGCTCTTACTACACCTTACTTTACCCCAGGTGGTAAGGCTCTAGCTTATTCTTACTCGCTTCGCATCTGGCTAACTGCTCGTAAGGGTAAGTCATCTTTCATCTTTGATGATAAGGGATTTAGGATTGGTACAGAGGTTAAGGCAAAGATTGAGAAGTCCCGCTTTGGAACTCAAGGAAGACAATGTAACTTCAAGATTCTATGGGCTGGTGATGAAGTAAAGATTATGGATAAGGAAAGCTGGTTTGAAGCAGTTAAGTCATCAGAGAAGCTAACAAGTGCTGGTGCTTGGTTTACTCTTCACTATGAAGACGGATCTACAGACAAGTTCCAAAGCAAGCAGTGGATGACTAAGTTAGAAGATGAGAAGTTCTGCAATAGAGTTATGGAATTGTTGGAAGAGGAAGTGGTTATGAAGTTTGACAAGAGGATTGGCAACTCTAGCGATTTTTATGAGGAAAAGGAGGTAAATGATGAGTAAAAAGAAGGGAGACCATAAGAGCCAAAAGAAGAAGACGAATCAAGGTGCCGGAACCTTTAGTAAAAAGTTCCACAACAAGCGCTCAAAGAGATACAAGAAACCCTATCGAGGTCAAGGAAGATAAAAACTACTTGACTTCGCCTCCAGCCCCTGCTAGAATGTGTTCTCTAGCAGGGGTTATTTTATGGATAGAATTATGATCGTAGACATGTTAAACATGTACTACAGAGCCTACATTGTGGATCCTTCACTGTCTTCTAACGGCCAGCCAATTGGAGGAATCAAGGGCTCTCTAAAGATTTTACAAAAGCTGTGTAGGGAGGTTAAGCCAACACAAGTCTACATTTGTTGGGATGGCCGCGAGGGTTCATCAAAACGAAGAAAGGTCAACAAAGGCTACAAGGAAGGGCGAAAGCCTATTAGATTAAACAGGGCTGTTAAGAACCTAACAGAGCAGCAAGAAGCTCAAAATAAAATTTGGCAGATGATTCGCTTGGCTGAATACTTCAACCAGCTACCAGTTTGCCAGATTAACATTGATTACTCAGAAGCGGACGACATTATTGGAGCTTTGGTGGCTCGTTTTAAGGGTAAGGAAAAAGTTATTGTCTCAAGTGATAAAGACTACTTCCAACTCCTAGATGACTCTACACTCCTTTATCGTCCAACACAAAAGCAGATTTTAAACAAGAACAACATTATTGAAGAGTACAAAATTCACCCATCAAACTTCGCACTTGCGAGAGCCATTGTTGGAGATAAGAGTGATAACCTGCCCGGTGTAAAAGGTGTAGGTCTCAAGACTGTGGCGAAAAGAATGCCAATCTTGCTTGAGAAGGAGGATTGCCTCTTGCAAGATGTGTTCGACCTTGCTATAGTGGAGAACCGATTCTGGGATAAGATAACTGAAAACAAGATGCTCATTGAGCAGAACTATCAGGTGATGAACCTATCAACGATTAACTTATCGCCACAGAATAGTAGAGTTATCAAAGAGTCGGTAGAGAACTACCCATTAGAGTTCGCAAGAACAGAGTTCATCAAAATGATGATGAAGGACGGCTTTGCTGAGCTAAATTGGGATGACCTCTACACATCAATGAACCGCATAAGGATTGCTAATGCTAAATAAAGATTTTTCAAAATTTGGAAAACACTTTCAGGAAAACCTAGTCCAGATTATGTTTGAGGATAGAGCCTTTTGTGATCAGGTCGGTGAGGTTTTTAAGGTTGAGTTTTTGGAACAAAAATACTTACAACAGTTTGTTGAGAAGCTGTTTGAGTACAAAGAGAAGTACCAAACCCACCCATCTTCACAGGCCATTGCAACAATTCTAAGAACAGAGCTAGACGAAAGTAATCAAGTCTTAACTAAGCAGGTTAGAGACTTTTTTGCTAGAATTCATGCTAATCCGTCCGTTGAGGATGAGGATTATGTGAAACACACTTCATTGGACTTCTGCCGCAAGCAGAAGCTCAA
>Ga0070749_10000990_pt1 | contig 19233 bp, 24 predicted proteins | sample VirMetDEL_Nov_18_FD_75180 | JGI IMG/M metagenome (GOLD analysis project Ga0070749, IMG submission 75180) | Aqueous microbial communities from the Delaware River and Bay under freshwater to marine salinity gradient to study organic matter... | ecosystem: Environmental > Aquatic > Marine >...
AATTAGATATAGTAAGCAGTAATTTTTCCACAAGTATTAACAAAAAGATCAAGAATGGAGAAATAATACCAGTTACCGAACTTCAAACTATAGCTCCAATAGACTTATACCCAATGTTCATAACTAAGAAAGAGCTAGAATCTTTACGCAATAATTCTTTTTTTAACGAAAAAGGCGAACTATCTATAGGATACAAAATTTCTGAAACAGAATATGATAGAAATTAAGGAATTAATTAACTTGAAAAGGCATTATTTGATAGATCTAGAATACAGATTATCAAAACTTAGGTGGTTATTGTGTAATGTACCCTTATCTAATAATCTTATGCACTTATTAAAAGAAATATTGATGGTTGAATTAGATTTGTGTAAAAATTTTATATCAGAAGAAAAAAGATTACAAAAATTAAACAAAATTTATGACAACTATTAATCTATCTGAGCAATCTGCTAGACAGTTAGATATTGAGAAAAGAAAACTAGAGGCTAGACTACTTTCAGATATAAAAAAAATCTTCCGTAATATCTCAATAGATGCTAGTAATTTATATAAAGCAACTGGCAACTTACCCACTAAAGAATTAGCGAGTAATTACAATTCAGATTTTATAAAAGAGATAAGAGACATTTTCAGAACTACAATTAAAAAATTCGGCTTTCAGATTAGAAAAGATATTGAAAAAAAACACGGTTTATTTTTTGATGCAGAATATAAATCAAAGTTATTAGGATTAGAATTAAAACAAACTATAACAATAGAAGATCAGGAAGTTAGCGAAAAACTAGAAGAGGTAAATAATAAATTTGCACAAGAAGCAACCTTTTTTATTGCTAATCAAAGCGAAGAACAAACAGAATATATAGAAGAAACTAACTCAAAGATGTTAGAATTAGCAGTATTAGCAGCATCATTTAAATATGATAAGGATTTACAAAAGTTAAGGGAGGACGGACAGAGTGATTTAATATTTACTAAAAATAAAAACTCAATAATAGCCAGCAACATAAAAAAAGAGTTAAGCAATAAAATTGATAGTAGATCACAAGTAATAGTGGATAATAATGTTGGAATTGCAGAAAGTTGGTCAAGACAAAAAGAGGCAGAACTAATTGACGATGCAGAACTAATAGGAACAAATCAACAGATTATAAAATTAAATAAAAAGTGGATCAGTATTTTAGATGCCCAAACTAGGACAGGGAGGTTTGATCATGTAGCACCCGATGGGCAAACGGTAGGAGTCAAAGATTTTTTTTTAGTAAGTGGAGAACAATTATCAGTACCAAGAGATACTGAAAGGGGGTCTTTAGGAAATAAAATTAATTGCAGATGTATCGCTTCTTATGAAGTTTGAAAACCCTCCTTTAAATCTTTTAAATTAGAATCTTTAAAATTTAATAAACCTTTAAGCCTCAAAATTATTAAATCTTTGTGTAATATATTCCAAACTCTTGGAGGAACTCCATTAATTGACCAACTATATTTTAATTGAGATGCATTATTCCATTTATTAGATTCTATAAACTTTTTAACACTACCATCATATAAGTAATTTTTATGCTTATCTAAAATGAAGCTTAATAATTGTAAATCACCAGAAAAATTATAATCAATAAATATCATGTAAATTTTTTTTATTTGACAGACAGCTTAATCTTATTTATATATGATAATAGTTATTTTTATAAAATCAATTAACAAATTTTGCCAACTGATTACCCTAATGCAGGAGATGACAAGAAGATAAGTTTAAATAATAGTAAATATAGTCAATTTGATTATGATTTTTCTTCAAGCTTAAAAGAAAATTATCCAACATTGTGGGGTAAATACTCAACAGGAGGACAAGGAGAAGATAGAACATCTTTTACTGGTAGTGATGCATTTAATGCTTGGGGTAGATATAAAAAGGGAGATAGAACTGAATCTGTATTAAATTGGATTAAAAGAAGAGAGAAGTATTTTGATAGATTTAAAAATTCTGATAATTCTATTGCTATTGCAGTAGGATTTTCAAAGTGGGGCGGTTTTACTAATAAATTTAGTCAAAGCCAAATAAAAAAAGTTATTAATCAAGAAAAACAAAAGATTGACGACAAAAAACAAATTAATATGAAAAAAGAATTTAAAACGGTACTACCTTTTGAAATAAAAAAAACTGAGGAAGATGACCTTTATTATAAAATTGAGGGATATGCCTCAACTTTTGGAAATATCGATTTAGGAGATGATATAGTAATATCAGGAGCTTTCAAAAATACTTTAAAAAATACGCCTCAAGTGCCAGTATTATGGCAACATGATTTAAAAGAGCCTGTAGGAAGATCAACAGAAATGTATGAAGATATTAAGGGTTTATTTATAAAAGCTAGATTACCTAAAAATGATTCTTTCGTTAGAGATAGAGTAATACCTCAAATGCAAATTGGCAATATCCAAGAAATGTCAATAGGTTTTAGAATTAAAGAATCAGATTATGATGCTGACAAAGGAGTTAGACTAATAAAAGAGGTTGAGTTATTTGAATTTTCATTAGTTACAAAAGCTATGAATCCACAAGCAGTAGTTACTTCTTTTAAATCTTTTAATGAAATAAAGACAATAAAAGATATAGAGATTTTGTTTAGAGAAAAGGGTTTTTCTAGGAATGAGAGTAAGACCGTAATTTCTAAAATAAAAGAATTTGCAAATCAGCGAGATGCTGAAGAGCTTAAAAAACAGCGAGAGGCTGTGTTAATGAATGAAATTAATAACGAGTTAAAAGGTTTAACTCAAAAATTTACCAAATTAAATAATATATAAAATGCCTGAAATTAGTTTAAACGATGTTCACGGTTCACTAAAAGAACTTAGAACAACTTACGAAAAAGGAGCGGAAAAATTAGATGCTATTGACCTTAATAAGATTAATAAATGTAATGACTTCCTAGATAAGCACGAAGAGAAAAATCAAATACTTGTAAAATCTTTAGAAGCTGAAAAAACTGCTAGGGAAGATTTAGAAAAAAAATATGATGCCTTAGAAGCTCAAATTAAAGCACCTAATGTATCTGGCGACCAAAAAGCAGAGGCTAAAGAGGAATTAAAATCTTTTGATTTATTCATCAGAAAAGGCAATAGTGCAGTGGAAAAATTAGAACTTAAAACTTTAAGAACTGATATTGATGCTGATGGTGGTTTTTTAGTACCAGATCCACTTGAAGGTGAAATTATTAAAAAAATTACTGAAATTTCTCCAATAGAATCACTTGCAAGAGTTGTTACTATGGGTTCTAAAACTTCTTCCACTCCTGCTAGATCTACTTTAGTTTCTGTTGGTATGGTTGGTGAGGCAGTACAAGATGCACTTAGTAATTCTCAATATACAGAAGAATTATTGACTGCTAAAAAAGGTCAAGTTACTGTTGCTACTACTGTTGAAGAGTTACAAGATTCTTCATACAATATCTTTAATGAAATTTCTACTGATGTTGCTGAGGCTATGGCAAAACTTAGAGGTACGCAATTTGTTAATGGTTCTGGTGTTGGTAATAATATTGAAGGCTTTATGACAAATGCTAATGTTTCTTCAATTAATTCTGGAACTGCTAACTCTTTTGATTTTGATTCATTAATCGAGCTAACTGGTGAGTTAAAAACTGGTTATAATGCAATCTATGGCATGAATAGAAAAAGCATCGCTCATACTAGATCATTAAAAGACGGAGCTAATGCTTATATTTGGAGAGCTGGTAATTTAGGCGCTGGAGTACCTAATTCAATTAATGGACTATCTTATGCAGAAATTCCTGACTTACCCGATAAAGGACCTGATAATTTTCCAGTAATTTTTGGAGATTTCAGAAGAGCTTACAAAATTGGTAACAGAATTGGCATGACTATAATTCGTGATGAATATAGTAGAAAAAGAGAGGGTATTATTGAATTAACTTTTTACCAAAGATTTGCAGGTAAAGTTGTTCTTCCAGAAGCTCTTATCAAATTAAAGTGCGCTGTTTAATAGCAATTTAAAATAATTTTTTTTAGATTAAAAAAGAGGGGTAAATTTTACCCCTCGACAAAATTAATTTATTATGTTGATAAAAGTAACAAAAACAACGAAGGCATCACTTGATAATACAGGACGCTTTAATAAAATTTATGAAAGCAATGAAGTTTATGATATTTATAATGAGTTAGCTCAAGTTTTTATAAATAATAATTGGGGTGAAGAAGTTGGGACAGAAAAGAAAGCAAAAAAAAAGAAAGAGATAGAAAATAAAGCTATAGAAAATATAGAAAACAAATCCCCTTTTAAAAAAAAAAAATAATTAATTATGTCGGTAAAAAATATAAATTCTTTAAGCGGAAGTTTACCACTATTTTCCCGTAATATTACATTATTAAACGGACAAACAGAAGCAACTGATATTATTGACTTACAAGGCACGGCATTATTAAGTATATATATACCAACTGGATTTACTGGCAATAGTTTAAGTTTTAAAGTTGATAGTAATTTAACAAGCGACAACTTGAAACAATTCAAAGCATCTGATGGAACTGAAATAAATATGGCTGTAAGTCCTAATACTTGTATCGGAATAGTGCCTGTAGATTTTGCTGGGGTCAGATTCTTACAAATAGTTAGCAATGTCTCACAAGTTGGAGATATTGAATTTATAATTAAAGCTAGAAGAGTGTAATGGTTAATAAAATATATAAAAATAAAACTATAAGATTAAAAAATTACATTTTAATTACTCCAGCCGCTAGTTTTCCAGTAACATTACAAGAAGCTAAAGACTATCTAAAAATAACTGGATCAGATCAAGATAACGAAATTAACCAATTAATAGCAACAGCGACAGATATTGGAGAAAAAGTAACAGGCAGAGATTTTATCAATAAAACATATAAAGGATTTTTAGATTGCTTTCCTAATGGTTGTACAGGCATAGAAATAAAAAAAAGTAGATTACAGACAATAACTTCTTTTCAATATTTTTTAAATAATGTATTAACCAACTTTAATTCATCAAATTATTACACAACGCAAAGTAATGATTATTCTACTATACTTTTAAACAGTGGCTCAAACTATCCTGATGCAGACGACAGACAGCAAGCGGTAGAGGTTACTTTTATTGCTGGCTATGGTAATACTGCCAATGATGTACCGAACACAATTAAAAAAGCTATTTTAACTCATATAGCTTACCTATTCGAGAATAAGGGCGACTGTGATACTTGCGGAAATGATGAAGTAACTAGAAAAATATATCAAACTTATGTAATAGCTAGTTTATTTTTTAGAATAATATGACTTGTAAAAAGATAACAAAGCAAGCTAATAAGGTATGTATAAAAGATTTAAATAAAAAAATTAAAATACAAATTTCAACTTTTATTGACTCTAATACACCCAATCAGCAGTCGCAACTAGGATTTACAGACATATTAGACACTTGGGCTATGATAAAAACATTTAAAACTCCTAACTTTGAAGGCGGAACTAATATCAGCAACTCAAATACTCATCAATTTATAATTAGATATACTACTATTGATTTAGAAAGAGAAATATTTATTGAATATAACAGTAAAAAATTTAGAATTGACTCTATAGAAAACATTGATGAAGAAGATAAATATTACAGTTTAATTTCTATTGAAAGGGGTGATCAATCCAAAAATGCAAATTTAAGATGATTAAAGTTATTGAGAATCCAGAAAACAAAAAAACAATGGACGCTTTAATGAGATTGCCAGCAGAAACAGAAAGACAAATGAGAAGAGGACTTTATAATAGTGGTAAGATGTTATCAGATGATCTTAAAAAAGAAATAACAAAAAAAGGTAGATCAGGAAGAGTATATCAAATTTACACTGGGTTGGGAGGAAGATTGCTAAAGAAACCTAAAAATCATAGAGCCTCAACACCAAACGAGATGCCAGCAGTAATATCAGGAGATTATAGAAAGTCTATCGGCTTTAGGGTGTTAGGTTCTTCTAAAATGGAGTTTGGCTCTGGGGGATATGGAAAAGCAGTGGATTATGCAGAATATTTAGAAAATAGAAATCAACCACTAGGAAAAACAGTAAGAAAATTAAAAAATCAAGTAAACACTAATATTTATAAAGAAATAAATAAAGGTATGAAAAAATTTAATATAAAAGTTAAGAAGTTTTAAAAATGCGAGGACAAGAAATAGTAGACAGATTAAAACAAACATTACCATTATACACTGATGATTTTTCAATTATTGGTAATATAAATACATTATCCAGAAGTGGTACAACTATCACAGCAAACGCAACATCGCACAACCTAACAACTAATGATTATATTATAGTTAGAGGAGCAAAAGAGCCTATAAACCTATTGTCTATTACAAGAAATGGAAATATAGCAACGGTAACCAGTGCAACGGATCATAAACTATCTGACCCTAGCAAGTACGCAATAAATCAATTACCATTATTTATTGAAATATCAGGTGCAACTCCATCAGAGTATAACGGATTTTTTAAATTATTATCCGTCCCTAACTCAACAACTTTTACATTTAAAATATTAACAACACCAGTAGATGCGACTGTATCAGGCACTTTATTATTGAACGATTTTGACGGATACAATAGATTTCATAAAGTAACTGTTTTAGATTCTGATAATTTTACCTATACAACAACCAACTCAAATTTAGGAACACCAGCACAAGGAACAATAGAATTTTCATCAGCTAGTAGAATTGATAACGCGGCAACACCAGAAAGGGCTGAGCAACATTTTATAGATGTTAGTAATAATAATAGAATGTATATTATTTTGGGTGATAAACTTTCTTACAAAGACGGAACTATAGCAACTGATATTACGGCCAATAAATATAGTGAGCAAGATTTTTACTTAGATACGCAGCAGGAATTTTCAATCTTTGTCTTTATACCATCTATAAATTGTGTAGCTGGTGGAAATCAATCAGATTTAGCTAGAAGTTATGAAAAATCAATTTTAAAGGCAATAGCTAATTATGAATTTACTAGTTTACTGCTGGAAGAAAAATATAACTCTACAACATATATAGGAAATACTATAGAGCTATATGATACAGCAAAATATGTTCATAGATTTGATTTCTCGGCTAGGGGTAGAATCGTAGCAGAAGATACGGCAGAATTTGATGCAGGTGTTCCATTGCAGTCAATAGGTGGAGCATATAAAGAAAAAGATTTAGATTTTTTAGCCAGAACAAGGTAAATTTTTTTTATTTGACAACCGTTACATTTTATAATATCAATATAATATATAATTTAATATTTTTCAAATGAGAATAAAAATTCTAAAAAAAATAAAAAGTAATTTAGAAATCGGGAAAATTATTGAAATTGAAGATAAAAAAGGCATACCAACAAATCAATTTTGGAGGGCTAGGTTAAAAGATTCTAAAATTGATAATTGTATTGAAATAGTAAAAATAAAATCTAAAAAATAATGGCTCAATCAAAACCAGTAGTAACAGCAAACATATTATCAGCTAGACAAAATCAAGGAGTTGATGAAAGATCTATCCTTGTTATAGGGCAGTTAATCAATGGCACTGCTTCAAGTGGTGAATTGATTGAAGATTTAATTAGTGAAACACAATTTAATAATGCTTTCGGAAGAAAATCGCACATTGCTAAGGCAGGACGAGGATTAATAAACAAGTTATCAATTTCAAGAATAAAACCAAAAGTAGACGCTATAGGTTTAGCAGATAATGGTACGGCAGTTGATGCAACTGGTTCAGTTGCTTTTTCTGGAACTGCAACAGAGGCAGGAACTATTACAGTTTACATTGATTCGATTAAAAATGGTAAATACGAGCTAGCGGTTGCAAGTGGAGATACAGCAGACAGCATTGGCGCATCTTTAGAGGCTAAAATTACAGCTAATTTAGATAGCCCTGTCAGTGGATCAAATACCACTGGTACAGTTACCATAACAGCTTTAAATGGTGGTACGGAGGGTAATGATATTGATATTAAATATAATGGAGTTGTTGCAGGAATAACAACTACTTTATCTGCCATGTCTGGAGGAGCTACTAACCCAGTATTGACCACTTTATTTGATGTAGTAGCAGATAAAAGATATACAACTATTGTTTATCCTGCATCTTATGGAACAGCGACATTGACAGATTTCTTAGAACCTAGATTTAATGTTGATGATAATATCCTAGATGGTGTTGGTATAGTTTCAAAAAAAGATACTTACGCCAACTTAAACACAACTTTAGACGCTTTAAATTTAAGAACTTTGATTTATAGACCTAATAAATTAAATTCTGATTCTGATTATAAGGGTGGTGGTATTTTTGAAAGCTCAATAGTTATAGCTTCTAGATTAGCAGGAGCAAGAGAATTGAGATTAACGACGGGGTCAAATACTTCTTCAATAGTTACTAACGGTCAAGCAACTGGCGGGTCGTTCTTCTCTTCAATTCCTTATGCAAATACTCCTGATATTGGTTTACCAGTAATTCCAACAGGAAAAGACTTTACAAATGCTGAATCTTTAGAATTAAAAAATAGTGGTGGATTTTTAGCTAGAAATAATCCTAGTAATACAGTTTTAATTGATGGTGAAGCAGTAACGACTTACAAGACTGATATTTTAGGTAATTCAGATAATACTTTTAAATTTTTAAATTTTGTAGATACTCTTTCTATTACTAGAGAATATATTTTTAATAATGCAAAGTCAGATTTTGCACAAAGAGTATTAACTACTGGCAATATTCAATCTGGATCAGCTCAAGTAAATGCTCAATTAATTATAACTACTTTTATGGGTTATTATGCTAATTTAAGTGGCTCAAACGGCAATACAAATTACTTAACGCTTATAAATAGCGAAGAGGCTAGAAAGTCCTATAAGGAAGAAATAGAAAACAGTATTGAAATAAACTTATCAACTGGAACTGTAACTATAGATCAAATAGCTAATATAGTTTCTCAATTAAGAAATATAATAATTAATATAACACCAACTTTTGAATAATGGCAAATAATAAAATACAAGTAGCAATTAACGGTAATGTAGTAGCTTATGAAGGTAATATTACATATTCGTTAGGTAAAAATACAACAGTTTTTAACCCTCAAACGAATGGTAAATTATTAAAAACAGTTGATATATCAAGTGCCATTGGTTCGGTTACAATACCAGTAAGATGCACCCCTGAAAATGTAGAATTATTTAGAAGTTTTGAATCTCAAGAAAATGTAGTGCAAGTAGGCGATATTTCTTTTTCTGGAATGGAGTATGAGATTTTTCCTGATATTCAAGATTTAGAAGTTATTGATTTTGTTTTTAAAGGTAATCCAGCAGTATAATGAAAGATTTATTTGAGTTTAAATTATCACAGTCAATAAATACATCTATTGGCAATGAATTAAAAGATATTGATACTCTTTATTTAAAATGTTTTAATATAAAAGATCATAGATATACTACCATCTCTTTAAGGAATCAATATCAGAGAATGATATTAGGTGTTTTTACTGATCTTCAAAAGATAGTTAAAGAAAGCAACTCCGCAAGTGATGAAAAAGAACAAAAAGCAGAAGATATAAAAGCATTATTTCCAATGTTTGAGGCAGATAAATTTATTGAATTTTATAAAAAGTTTGTTGAGTTTTTACAAACAGGTATATCTTTTAAAGATGAAAATTGTAGTTATAAATTAATTCAGATAGATTTTGACAAGATAAACCCTGATGATTTAGAACTTTTAATTGCAAAGTATATAGAGGTTTTTTTTGTCTCGCTTTGGAGCAAATAGATAAAATTGATTCTTTAATTTGTTATTTAGCTTATTTTTATAAGGGGTCAGCATCTTTTGAATATCTAGAGTCTCAACCCTTATCCAAAGTTTTTAGACTTGGTAAAGAGGCTGAAAAGATTAGTAAAGCAATGAAAGTAAAAGAAAGATGAATTTTAAAACAAGTTATATATACGATTTAGTAGATAAACTAAGCCCTAAACTAAGCAAAATAAATAATAATCTTAAAAAGACAGCTTCACAGGTTAAAAAATCAGCTAGTAAATCAGTAAGTGCATTTAAAAAATTTGGTAAATCTATTGATACGACAGCAAAAAAAGCTAAAGATTTAGGTAAATCATTATTTCTTAAACTGACTTTACCAGTGGGCTTATTGGGCGGGGCTTTTATAAAGGCGGCATCAGATGCAGAAGAAATATCATCTAAGTTTGGTACAGTCTTTCAAAATATATCAAATGAGGCAGATCAAACAGCTAATAACCTAGCTAAAAACTTTGGCTTAAGCTCTGTAAAAGCTAAAGAACTATTAGGAGATACTGGCGATTTATTGACTGGCTTTGGATTTACTGGTGAATCAGCACTAGATTTATCAAAAAGAGTAAATGAATTAGCAGTTGATTTGGCATCTTTTACTAACTTTTCAGGTGGTGCAGAGGGTGCAAGTAAAGCTTTAACTAAGGCATTATTAGGGGAGAGGGAGTCAGTTAAAAGTCTAGGAATATCAATATTAGAGGAAGATGTAAAGGCAAAAATTAAATCTTTAGCAGCTACTGGCAAACTAACAGGAATGACTGAAAGACAAGCTAAGGCATACGCAACCCTAGAAATAGCGGTAGGACAATCTAAGAACGCTATAGGAGATTTTGCTAGAACTTCAAAAGGATTTGCCAATCAGTCAAGAATATTAAATCAAAGGCTCTTTGATCTCAAAGTCAGCTTTGGAAATGTAATTTTACCGTTAGCAACAAAATTAGTAGAAAAATTAACAATATTATCAGAAAAATTTAATAAATTATCACCAGCAAATAAAAAATTAATATTGATAATAGCAGGATTAGCCGCTGTATTACCTCCTTTATTGATAGGATTAGGAAGTATCATAATAGCAGTGATGGCTTTATTATCCCCAATAGGCTTGGTTATAGGTGGCATAGTTGGGCTTACAGCTACAGCTTTAATATTTAAAGATGAATTTATAGCAGTTTTTGAATTTGTTAGTAAAAAAATAGATTCCATAATAAATTCCATACAGAGTAGAATTGACTCTTTAGGAAATACCGTAGGAAAATTTGCAGAATCTTTGGGGTTTGATTTTGGTATAGGTAAAGAAAGTGAGTTGGATAATATTTTAAAACAACAAAAAAGAGAATTAGCTTTAAGCTCTAGTATAAATGTTGGAGGCACTTTAGGTATTAATATTGCTGCACCTACTGGAACTAATGCAAATTTTACACCAGTTAACAACAATCCTATGAATACTAATATAAATTTTACACAAGTTAATCCTAATTTATGACTTTTAATATATCAAAATTACCAGAAGCCAGTTATAACGATGTAAAATTTTTATATCAATCATCATCAATAGGAGGCGGTAGAAAGACTGTAACTCATGAATATCCAAACTCTGATATTAGATTTGTTGAAGATTTGGGGGGCTTAAGAAAAACATATAACATAGAGGCAGTTGTTGATAATAACAATAATAATAATCAGAGGGATCAGTTAATTAATGCTTTAGACTCTAAAAATATATTAGGTAAATTTGTACACCCCGAATATGGAGCAAAAAATGTGAAATTAATTAACTACACAATTAATAACTCTAAAAATCAATTAGGTATTACAACTTTCTCAATAACCTTTGAGGAGGCAGATTTACCAGTTAAGGGAGAAGTAGAAAGTAATACTGGATTTTTAAGTAATTTAAGAAATATAGCTGGGGAAAATGTATCTAATAAATTAGCTAAAGGTTGGAAAACTTTTACAACAGTCAAAGAGGGCTTTGATAAAACTAATAAAATTATAAAAGATACAGGAAGAGAAATAAAAAAAGTTGCTGGATTGGTTGCTGGTGCTGGTGACGGTATTAATGATTTTACAACCTCTATTAATGAAATTGTTAATAATTCTCAAGCGTTAGTTAATTCTCCTTCAATTCTTGCACAAAGACTAACAAACTCTTTTAATGCTTTAGAGGTTGCTTTTGATAATGCTCAAAATGTTTTTGATTCTGTAAAGAATTTAATGCAATTTAAAAATGACACAGTACCAACTGGTAATAGTAACACAAGAGATAATATTTTAGAAAATCAAAGACTTACTAATAATTTAATTACCGTCAATAGTTTTGCCATTGCTTACAATCAAGCATCTCAAGTAGATTATAAAAATCAAAATGAGCTAAGTAATAATATTAAGATATTAGAAGATAATTTTAAAAATATATCAGGATTAGATAGAGACAGCCTCCTAGAGCTACAAAGAATAAGAATTGAATTTCAAAAAGTAATCAATGATTTATCAATATCACTAACTAAAGTATCTAACTTTGAAACTAATAAAATCCCTTTAAATGTTTTAATATATCAGCTTTATGGATCTTTGGATAAAAAAGAAGATTTAAAAGAACTAAATAAATTTAAAGATACAAGCCAGATTGAAGGAACTATTAAAATATTAAGTAATGAATAATGTAATTTTTTATGAAATTAATGGTAAAAAATATGAGGGTGTAACTTCTTTTCAAGCTACTGACTCGGTTGTTGAGTTTGGTAAGTCTTTCTTAATAACAGTTACCGTAACTAGCGAAATTACTCCAAGTTTACTAAATATATCAACTCAAGATGAAATAAAAATATTTATTGATGATAATTTAATTTTAACAGGATTCATAATAAATAAAAATATAAGTTACGATTCTTCATCTCATATAATAGCATTTGAGGGTGCAGATAAGGCGACTGATTTAATAGATAGTAATATTGTTCAAAAAAGCTATAAAATAAGAAACTTCCCTAAATTAATAAATCAAGTTTTAAAAGATAATGGCTATAATTTAAAAATTATTAATAATGTTATTAACTTGCCTTTATTAAGCGAAAAAGAGGAAATACATACAGAAAACCAAGAAACTATAATTGATTTTTTATTTAGATACGCGCAGAAGGTGCAAGTATTATTAACAACTAATCAAAATGGCGATATAGTAATTACTAGAGAAGATAAATTAGGTAATATAGGCAATGCCACTAATGAATTAAGCGGCACTAATAATAATATTATTTCTGCTTCTTTTAGAGACTCGACAAAAGATAGATTTAATATAGTTGAAGTTTTTTCACAAGACACAAATGAGTTTCACACAGAACAAGCATCTAATCAAAAAGGGCATGCTACTGATAATGAAATTAGGTCACCAAGAAGAAAAAGAGTTATATTTTCTAACCCAACCAAGACAAAATTTTTAAATGATTATGCTAAGTGGTTTATAAACATAAAGAAAGCCAAAGGCAAAAAGTATAATATTAAGCTTCAAGGTTATTATGGAAAAAGTTTATGGAGATCAAATAATCTAATAAAAGTAAAAGATGATTTTACTGGATTGAATGGGGAGTTTTTGATTGAGGGTGTTAGTTATTCAAAATCGATTAACGGATCATTTACAGACTTAATAATTGTTGAAAAGGGATCTTTAGGAGTCGATCCAAGTTTATCTATTTAGGCTTTTACCTTAGATTGACCAGCAGAGTTTATATTTACTGAATAAGTGCCTGCACTACTACCACTAGGGATAACAACTTCCATATTAGCATTTTCATTTAATACAAAAGAAGTAGCGTCAGCCAGATCAATTTGATTTGCATTAATTGTAATATTACTATTTGCAGTAATATTAAAATTTTCCATCACCTGACTAATATTTTGGTTAGTAGTAATTTCTATATCTCCATTCTGTCTAAATACTATTTTACTATTTTCCACAGATGGATTTTTTATTTGTAATTCACCGTCAATTAAATCTGTTGGCTCTAATGGTACATTATATGGGATACCAAAAATGTTAGCTTTACTGCCTAAAGAAGATAAAAGAATAATTTCACTTGTTTCATTTAATTTAGCTTTAGAGTAATAACCGTAAGGATACAGGATTTGTACATTATTAAGAATTTGTCCATTGAGCGTAATAACTTCCCCTTTTCCTTCTTTGGTAAATCTTTTAAGAAACCCCTTTTGAATCATGTAAATTTTTTTTATTTGACAAAGCTACTATTTTTTAGTACTAATAAAGTATAAAGAAATATTTTTTATTGTCAATATGACGCAAGATATAAAACTTTTCCAAGATGGAAATAACAACTGGGATATAAGCTTTGAAAATGGGGACTTTACTCTAACGCAAGGATTAGATACCTCAATTTATATGAGTATATTTTGTGAAAAAAGAGCTAGTAACAATGAGGTGTCAAACTCTATTTTAAGGCGAGGGCATTTTACTAATGAATTTTCAAGAGTAGAAAATTTTGAAGTTGGGAGTAAATTATGGCTTTATATTGAGCAAGCTAGAAATACTGAACAAAATACATTTTTAATTGAAGATTCTTTGAAAGATGGATTGAGATGGTTAATAGATCAAAATATTGTTAAAGATATAAATATTTCAACTAATTTTAAAGGTTCTAAATTACAAATAAATATTGAGGTTATAGGTAAATCTCAAGAAAATACAGAAAATTATAATTTATTAATAAATACTAATTAATGCCAGTCGCAAGAGATACAATTACAGAAATAGTAGAAAGAATGGTGAGCGACTTAGTATTATCTATTAATACTGGTCAAATAGATACCTCTAAGCACATTGACCCAACTATATTAAATAGTTTTTCAAGGGGTCTTGTAGAGTCTATTGCTGGTGGTATTGATAGTAATAACGATTTAACAGAGCAAGTATTACAACAAATATTTATACAAACCGCTACAAATCAATTTTTAGAAAGGTGGGGAGTTATTTTTGGTATAACTAGACAACCTGCAAGTAAAGCCGTTGGCACTTTATCATTTACAGGATTATCAGGCGGATCAATTCCAGTAAATACATTATTAACTAGATCAGATGGACAAGAATATATAACAACTTCATCAGGTACTATTTCAAGTCAAACTATAAATATTGTATCAATTACTAGAGTTGGCACAACAGCGACAGTCACTACAGTATCTAATCATAATTTAGGTACTGGTCAAATTTTAAACTCAATTCAAGGAGCCGACCAAACACAATATAATCTTTTAAATGTTGCTATATCAGTTATTTCTAATAATCAATTTACTTATCAAGTTTCAGGATCACCAGTAACACCAGCAACAGGCACTATAACAGCTACAGAAGTTTATACATTTATTCCAGTGGAAGCTGGTAATTTTGGAAGCTTACAAAATAGCGGTTCTGGATCGAGTTTTACATTAACAAGCCCAATATCTAATGTTGATGATTCTGCTATAGTAACTTTTAATGGAATAGTTGGCGGTATTGATATTGAATCAGATGAAAACTACAGAATTAGAATTTTAGAAAGAACTGCTAATTTTACTGCACCATTTACAAAGTCAGGATTACCAATTTTTATAAAACAATTTATAACTGGCATTACTAGGATTTGGATTAAAGAAGCAACTCCAACGGCAGGATCAACAGAGATTTATTTTGTTAGAGATAATGACACAAATATTATTCCAACTTCTCAACAATTAATAGATGTTAAAAATCTTATAATTAGTGGTAATAACTTAACTGACGGTATAAAACCTGCAAATATGTCAGATAGTGCAGTTTATTTATTAGCGCCAACTGCCGTAACCGTCGATTTTACTTTTTCCAGTCTTTCACCAAATACTGAAAATATGCAAAAAGCAATAACTAATTCATTAACTGACTTTTTTAAATCAGATCAAATTATATTAAGTCAAGATGTTTTAGAGAATGAATATAGTAATGCAATATTTAATACTTTAGATAGTAATGGTAATGTACCAACATTTACATTATTATCTCCTACAGGGGATATTTCAATAAATAATGGAGAGTTGGCAATTCTTGGTAATATAACTTATTCATGACTATATTTAACGAAATAACACAGACACAGCAAGCAAACATTTTATCTCAATATGTAAGAGATGATAGATTACACCAAGCTAAAAATAAAGACAATTCTAATTTAAGAAAAATACTATTAGGGCTAGCTAGTGAATTTGTAAGATTTAGAGATAAAGCAAATCTTATATATGATGAATATAACCCTAAAAGTACAACGGATTTTATAACAGAATGGGAAACGCAAGTAGGTATTCCTGATGACTGCTTTAGTAATACAGGAACTTTAGAAGAAAGAAGAACTAATATATTATTAAAATTAGCTGGAATAAACACAACAACAGCAGAGCAATTTAAAAATATAGCTTCTATTTTAGGATATAATATTTCTGTCAGTACTGGTATTGATACTTCTGTATTTCCTTTACAACTTCCTTTCATCTTAATTGATCAAGTAGAAGCACCTTTTACAATAGTAATTACTTTACCAGCTAGTGAGCAGGCTGACGGTCTTCCTTTGGAACTGCCTTTTACTTTAACAAGTGAAGCACCAGAAATATTGCAGTGCTTGTTTAATAAAATAAAACCTGCTCACTGTAATATAATTTTTAGATATAGTTAATATGACAAAATTTGATAACAAAATAAACGGCAATACTGTAAGTGCTGATGAATATAATAACATAGTTGGAGCTTCAAAGAATTTAATTGAAAATTCTGGACAAACGATTGACTCAAGTAATACCCAACTATCAAAGGCAGTTGCAAACTATGTAGCATCTGGTTCTTTTTATACTGATTCAGGTATTGCAAACGCTTATGTTTTAAATACCACTGGTTCTTTTCAAGCTCCTACAGAGCTTGTAAAAGGTTTAGAAATTAGGTTTAGAACTGCAAACCCAAATAGCGGAGCATCTACTGTTAATGTAGCAGGGTTGGGAGCTGTAAATATAAAATTAGGAGATGGAACTTCTGATATTCCAAGCGGATTTATTACTAGCGGATCAGATGTTAAATTAAGATATGACGCTTTAAATACTGCTTTTATTCCTAGTAATGAAATAACGCAAGTAAATGATTTAACTATTAACAATAAACTAAACACACAACCAAACACAGCTACAATATCATCAGGAGCTATTGCCTATACTGGTACTTATATGGTGGTAGATACAGAAGGAGCAGCAGCTAGTGATGATTTAGACACTATTACGGGTGGCACTCTAGGCGATAGGTTGCTATTGCAAGCGACCGCATCTGGTCAAGATGTAGTGTTGAAAGACGGAACAGGCAATATAGCTCTTAATTTGAACTTAGATGTAACATTACAAAAAATACATGGGGATAATGTTGAATTTATTTACAATGGTTCAACTTGGGTAGAAACAGGTAGGAATATATATAATGATTTCCTAAACTCCAAATCAACCAACGGCTATACATATCTACCTAATGGCTTGATATTTCAATGGGGGAATGCTTCTGTATCATCAGGTGCGACAGTTACCTTACCAGTAACATTTCCAAATAATATATTTAATGCAAGTGTGACACATCACAAAACATCTGTAAGTGGGGCAGAGTCTGTAGCTTTAACTTCTACCTCTCAAATAAGAATATACCATAGTGCTGGCGGTACAGAGATCTACCTTTGGACAGCAATTGGATATTAATTTAATTTTAAACAAAAATGATAAAAGTAAAATATAATCCAGAAACAACCTTAGTAAATGGATATTTTCCTGCTAATATTAATTATCCATCAATAACTATTGACGAAGTAAATAAAACTATAACGGATCAATCAGGCATATTTCCATATATAGAAATTAGCGAAGAACAGCGTGAGGAAGGAATGGGTAAAAATATGGTTGTTGTTAATGGTAATTATCAAGAATATGTAAAAACTAGTGATGAATTATTGCAAGAAACTAAAAATAATAAAATAGCAGAAATACAAACAGCTAAAGAAATAGATTTATATTTAAACGTTAGTTATAACAATAAAGATTTTATATCTAGTGAAAAAGCAGTAAGTAATATGACTGGGGCAATAATATTGGATCAAGATAGTTACAATTGGTTAGACGCTTATGGTAATTCAGTTACAATGACAGTAAATGATTTAAAAAGTCTTGTAGGTATAATTGCTACACAAAGAAGTTTAGTGTATAACAAAGAAGCTACGAAAATAAAAGAAATAAATGAGGCACAGACAATAGAAGAAGTCAATCTAATAGATTGGAATTTGTCTCTTGCTTTTAGTCCTGCTTTCAATAGCGGTGTAATTGATTCTTAATAATTTGGTTAAATATGTCTTTATTAAAAAGTTTATTAATTACAGGAATTTCAGCTCAGCAGTTAATAAAAACTTATAATACTTATAGTGACTTACCAGATCCTACAATAAACAGCGGTAAAATATATATTGTAGAATTTGATCAAGGAATACCCTTCATAAACAAAAAAAGGGCAGGATTATATAGAAGCGATGGCACGAGTTGGTCAAGATTAGGAGATTTGGCGAATATGTTAAAATCAACTGATGTAATTGATAATCTAATCTCAACAGATACAGATAAACCACTATCAGCCAATCAAGGCAAGTTGCTACAAGATACAAAATTAGCAGATGTAATACAAGACACAACCCCGCAACTAGGAGGTAATTTAGATATAAATTCTAATAATATTACAGGTACAGGTAATATAAATATTAATGGAGAAATTGAAGCTACAACATTAATAGGAGATTTGCGAGGAGCGACAGAGTTTCAAGCGAAGGCAGGAGAAGATATAACAAAAGGTGATCCATTATATATATCTAACTTTGATGTTTCAGGCAATAAACCAATAGTAGGAATAGCAGATGCAGACGATTCAAATAAGATGCCTTGTTTTGGATTGGCTAAAGATACAGCTTCTAATAATAGCAATGTAAATGTAGTTACTTTTGGAACTTTGGCAGGATTAAACACAAGTAGTTTTTCTTTAGGGGATATTTTATATATTTCGACTTCTGGAGCTTTAACAAATATTAAACCTACGGGCGAGTCAGCAAAAATACAAAATATTGGAAAAGTACAAAGGGTTCATGCTTCTAATGGATCAATTAAGGTAGGTGGTGCAGGAAGAACAAATGATGTTCCAAATTTAAATCTAGGCAATGTATTTATAGGAAATGCAAGTAATCAAGCGGAAACTAGAGGGCTTACACTAGATGATATATCAGAAACAGCAACATATAAATTACTAACAACAACTAACAATACAAAATTAAGTAATATTACAGTAACTCAAGCAGTAGATCTTGACACT
>Ga0070749_10000991_pt1 | contig 19231 bp, 20 predicted proteins | sample VirMetDEL_Nov_18_FD_75180 | JGI IMG/M metagenome (GOLD analysis project Ga0070749, IMG submission 75180) | Aqueous microbial communities from the Delaware River and Bay under freshwater to marine salinity gradient to study organic matter... | ecosystem: Environmental > Aquatic > Marine >...
CTCTAGACGCTCCACACTGGTGACCTCGCCACCGTGGTAGAGGACGGTCCCAACGCGCACGCGCGAGGCGGTGATTCGGTTGTCTGAGACTCGCTTGTTCATGTCTCTCTCTCTTTCTCTCTGATATCAGACTACCAAAGGGGTCTGACATTTCGTGGCCGATTCGGGGTGGTGGCGATGTGACTTACGTCACACGCTGAACGGTGTGAGTGTAGACCGCGTGGCAGTTGGCACACAGAACACGGCACTTGGCAATCTCTGCCAGAATGGTGGGCAGGCTGTACCTATTGCCCTTGATCATGTCGGCTAGGTGGACAGGCTTGCCCTTGCGGGTGCGGTACTTAGTGGCAGGGTCTAGGTGGTCGAAGTGCAGTCCACTAGGGTGAACGTTCCAACCACACAGAGCACAACCACTAGCAGACTTGATAGCGTCGGCTACCATGCGCGCGTTGCTCATGTCTAGTCCTCCCAAGCCTCAGAGAACATCTCATGCTCTCGGCACATCTCGATACCCTCCAGAGCCTTAGCGTGGCACTGGTAGTGCGGGTACTCGGGCAGGTCAAGGGACTCGCACAGGTCGTTACCCTGAGCGTCCTCATAGACCGTGACGAACCACTCGCAACGCATGGAAGCCATTTCGTTCTCCTTGTTCTCTCGCTTGCTCATGTGACTATTAAAGCATGGGGGGCCGACACCTGTCCAATCGAGACTCGGGCGAATCGGACATATGGCACCGCATTATGCTGTGATCTACGTCACATGTGCTCACTACCAGAACCGCATTATGCTGCGCGAATGCGTGTATCGTACATTTCGATTAGCCAATAACATTTTCAACAAATTAAATGTGAATGATTTTATGCTAAACTTATTAACATGACAATAGATGCTAATAGAGACATTAAGACTTGTGGTCGGTGTGGTGCTAGGAAGAGTCGTTCAGGTTTCTACTCTGATAGACAGCGAAAGGATGGCATGAGCGCATACTGCAAGAAGTGCTACAACGAGAAGAATGAGCAGTGGCGAAAGAACAACCCAGAGGCATATGTTAGATCTCAGCGCAACACTAGGAGGAAGTGGCAGTATGGGATAGACAGCGATCACTTCTACAAGATTCTTGATGAGCAGGGTGGCAAGTGTGCAATCTGCAAGACAGTCGTTGACGAGTCGGCGCATATTGATCACTGTCATGACACTGGTACTATTCGTGGAATTCTGTGCAGAAACTGCAATGTTGGAATAGGGATGCTTCAGGATAGTGTAGAGATTATTGGTTCTGCTGTTGAATATCTGTCCAAGTAAAATTTGAAATTTTATTCACATTTTGTACAATTTGAATGTTACTCTGCGTAGTCGTCAATGTGACAATTTAAAGGTATCGTCACTCTGGGTAGTTGTCTGGCATCTCAAGGTGCCATGGGAGTCGGCGGTGGAGGGCATAGTGGGCGTATGTGGCCTTGGTGTCCTCAACAACCTCTATCGACAGGACGGAGTTTGACTCAAAGTACTCTGGGTCGGGCTCTATCCATGCTCTCATGAGTGGGTCAACTCGGCGTGGCAGTTGGCGCAGAGCACATCACACTTGTTGACCTCTTGCCACACGGTGGCCTCACCGTATCGTGACCTGTTCTTCCCCTTGATCATGTCTGATGGTTCAACGACACGTCCTGACGCGGTGCGATACTTGGTGGTGGCGTCACGATGCGCCAGTTGGAGCGCCTGTGGGTGCTTGCGGTATCCGCATATCTTGCATCCCTTGCGAAGTTTGTACTCATTTATCTGTGCTCTCAGTTGGTTCATCGCTCTCATCTCCGTTTTCACTGCCATCCATGGCTATGGATGGCGGCGGTGCCATGAGTTCTCCTGACTGGTGCAAGGCGATCAGACGCAGTGCGTCCTCTCCCTTGCCCACTCCATCGGCTATGAGAGCCAGCATATCATATATCCGTGCGAGCATTATGTACGAGACTATGCCGAAGTTCTCGTTTATTTCGCTGATTGAGTCATCGTCCACGACTGCTCCAGTGCTTGTGAGTGACTGGGTAGAGAGATGACACGATGCTGTCCACCGCCGTCGCGTATGCGACAATCTCGGACTGCGCGGTGTCATGCGTGCGAAGGTCGAGGAAGTGCAGCGCCCCGTTCAATGAGACAGTCCACCTCCAGCGCACATACAGCGCGTAGGCGGGCAGAAAAATACGAGCCTGCTCTGGGGCCACCCCATATTTCAGAAGGCTCTCATAGATCTCCAGAGACTCGTTGACGATGCTTTGCATCGTGTCGGTGATGAGTTTGGATGGTTCCTCTGGTAAATCGTCGCCGCTTCCTTGCTTCTTGTTCTCTGGCGAAGAGCGCCAGACTTTGGGGACATAGAACTCAGGGGTCTCAGTGACGTATCTGCGCGAGGACTCGTTCCACCCCATCTGAGTGTCAAGATGGGTAGACGCGACTGCATGCTTGTACCACTGCCTTGCTACCATCAGGGGAGCATATACCTCAAAGGTCAAGACACAGTGACGAAGGGTAGAGTCATGTCTATGGTCAACTAGAAACTTTATCAGTCTATCATCATTGTCAGAGAGATCTGACACTTCCTTGTCATATGAGACTCTTGCGGCGTTGACAACATCTAGGTCAGTGCCCATGTTGTTGATCAGGCGAATGTAGCCCTTGTCCAGAACATCAATCTTCATAAGGTCAGGAATCCTGTCATGTCGTAAGTACTTATTAATAGAGAAGAAGTATACTGTATCTGTATATAGAAGTTATAGAACTTCTTCATATTCTTTATATATAAGAACATTGTACACACCAACAATTATTGGTGTCAAGGAGAATGGAGATGATTTTGATGAAGTGGTTGAATGAGACTAAAGCAGGCCGCGCGGTCCAGTCATATGTGAAGGTGTTCGTGGCAGTTGTGCTTGGCCTGTTCCTCGCTGACGGCGCTAATGTGTTCAGCGTGTCAGTAACTGAGTTGCAGACATGGCTGGCAGCAGGACTTGCATCAGTGCTTCCCCTTGTGGTGACAGCGCTGAATCCGAATGACCCAAGGTTTGGAAAGGTTGCCGCAGATGAGTGATCCAACAGAAGATGGCCTTGTTGACGCCGCCGATGTTGAGAACTGGGAGCCAGACCCAAACTGGGTGCCAGAGTTTGAGGACGAACTAGAACCGGAGGTCTACGATGCCGACTAAGACACCGACATACGCACAGATGAAGCAGGCATTCATCGATCATGGCGTTAGGTTCACTGAGATGAATGGATGCACCACTGTTGGAAGACCATGGGACGACAACAACCCACTTGTTGGACATGTGCATCACCACACCGCGACTCCAAGCGCAACAGGAGACACAGGCTGCCCATCACTTGAGTGGGTGATGACAGCATTCTCCAAGCCAGCCGCCAACTGTGTGGTCGGACGAGACGGAATGATCTACATCTGCTCATGGGGATCATGCTGGCACTCTGGCAATGGTGGACCATGGCCATCAAGGGGACTGGGAACTGGTAATGTCGGACACTTCCGACTCTGGGGAACAGAGATTGATGATCCCGGTAGAGGACAGACCATAACCGCCGCTCAGATTGAGGCAGTCGGAAGAATGGACGCAGCACTCATGAAGTTGTGCGGCTGGGACAAATATGCCCTGATCACGCATGGGGACTGGACGGACGCAGGTCCGTGGCTGATGAATCCACAGGGCCAGCCCGATGGCGGGTATGGGCCATATCGCTACCGCAAGAACGACACACTCAGGGACTACTACAGCGCAGAGTTCTGGAGGGGCAATGCCCAGAAGTATGTCATAGTTGACAAGCCCTCTCTTCCTGTTGTCTCTGTCAGTGGTGTGAGAAGGAACCAGTGGAAGGATGTTCGCCAAGTCCAGATAGCCCTGAACAGAGAGTTCAAGTCTGGTATCGTCATAGATGGCAAGTGGGGTCCGAAGACTGAGGCCGTGTACAAGAAGTGGCAGGCGAAGTTAGGCGTCCCAGAGAATGGTGTGCCAAACCTCTATCAGTTGAAGAGGCTGGGAGACAAGCACGGATTCCGGGCTGTCGCCTGATGCTGAGGTTCATCAATGGGTGGGTTCCGTATTGGCAGCATGACGTTGCCCTGTCTGCCATCGAGAACAACAAGAATGCCTTCAACGATGTACTGCTATTCGGATGGTCGTGCAAGGCAGACTTATCGGTGTTGTCACAGTGGTACGATCCAGTTCCAGTTGCTAGGCTGAAAGCCCTTGGACTGCCGTATTGGACGACGTTCACCTCTGCGATGACAGGGCCAGCCGCCGCCGACCTGTTTGACAGCAATGAGAAGTCTCAGAAGATGATCGATCGTATGGTCGCCACTGCCACTGGCATCGGTGCAACTGGGATCGATGTTGACTTTGAGTCAATAAACTTCAATCACTCAGGCGACTCATTGCCAAGGACTCAATCTGGATATCCAAGGTTCCTTGCCCAGTTGAAGGCATCGGCAGGATCTCTGAAAGTCTCGGCCACCATCCCCGCCCGCATCGCTGATGATGACCCAGACTGGAAGACGTATGACTTCAAGAAGATTGGCGAGTCTGTTGATCTTGTCAGAGTCATGGCCTATGATCATCACACCGGATCGGACTCCATGGGGCCTGTTGCCCCAATGGACTGGTACGTCAAGGTTCTGTCCTACTCAAAGACGAGGGTGCCGCCATCACGACTTCAGATGGGGGTGCCAGCCTACGGCTATAGGTGGCCAGACGGCAAGACGATATTCTCCAAGGATGCCACATCTCTGGCATCAGCCAATGGCACATCCGTTGCCTACGACGCCACTGCCAAGGAGGGCACCTTCTCATACGGCAACAGCACGGTGTGGGTGGCAACTCCGAAGAGCATGGCCGATAGGGTCAAACTCTGCAAGGTCGCTGGCATCAATGGGGTGGCCATCTGGTCAATAGGGGACGAAGACCCAGCATCATGGCCAGCGATGAGGTTGCAACTTGTAGAGGACAAGCCCGTAGTTAACCTGAAGAGAGTCATCGCCGCAGCCAAGAGAGATCCAGCCCTATTCTTCAACAGGAAGACATATCCAAGGGATGTGCTTGTCCTTCAACGCGCACTCTATCAGGAGGGCTTGCTGGTGCAAAAATTCGTCAATGGCTCGTACAACAAGAAGACGGTCATCGCATACTCAGAGTGGCAGAAGAGACTTGGCTACACGGGTTCGGATGCCGACGGGATTCCCGGTCTAAGAAGCCTAAAAACTCTTGGTAGCAAATATAATTTTATAGTGGTGTGAATCACAAGTTTGATATAATCAAGTTATTCACAATTTAATATCGGACGTGATACCAATGGCAGACCTGTTCGCAATAGACAGTGTTGTTATTCTTGCAAGCGCGATCACCGCTATGACGGTGATAGTCGTCTTCTTCGGGAAAGGATTCAAACTATTCAGGAGATTCGTTCACTTCTTGGATGACTTTCATGGAGAAGAGGGTAGGCCCGGAATTCCCAGCCGCCCCGGTTTCTCAGAAAGGCTTGGCAATGTTGAAGAGTGCATGTCAACGATGCGAGGCAGGTTTGAGGACATGGACAAGAAGGTGTCATTCATAGAGCAGGAACTGCACCCCAATCACGGCAGCAGCATGAGAGACGCAGTGGATAGAATACAGATGCGAATAGACATATTGGAAGAGAGAATGACAAAGAATGTCAGTAATTGATGTCACAGTTCAAGTTGTCGATGGCGTTGACACCATCGCAATTAACTATGACAATCAGGTCACATCAATGACGGTGACAGAGGTAAGGCCAGAAGTTCAAATCATTCAGTCTATCAGTCCATTGGATGAGATATCGATAGGCTATGATGATCAGGTCACATCAATAACAGTTACAGAGGTTATGCCGCAAATACAAGTCATAAATGTTGATGCTGGCGAAGCCACCCTAATTTACTCTGTAAATGACCTGATAGGCTCAGTTAACCTGACCTACAAAGAGGTATTGTCCTACGTTCAACAACAGGGAGGCATATACACCTATCAGGTAAGCCACAACTTAAACTATGACACCCCAATGGTTATGGTGTATAATAATGAAAATGATGTAGTTGTTACTGAAGTTGAAATTGTAGACAACAATACAATCAACGTAATATCAACTGGAAATCTTAATGGATTCAGGGTAGTGGTGCAAAGATGAGCATGCCAGCGAACACCTCTTTTCAACTATGGAAGGGTGACACTCTAAGATTTAGCCTATCACTTCAGAATAGTGGTAGTGCATATGCCATTCCAGAAGGAACAGTCTTCAAGGCAGGAGTCAAGGAGAAGAACACATCAAACGTATATAGCATGAACACAGAGATAATATCAGCCTCTGCTGGAAATGTTATGATAACTCTTCCCGCCGACACATCGGCTCTTCTTGTTGCCAAGAAGAACTGGGTGTATGATGTTCAGATGACTACAGCATCAATAGTGACGACTCTGCTGTATGGAAACATATTTGTCACCGATGAAGTAACCATTTGATCTGCTCGATCTGTCTAAGCCCCAAGTAGGACTTTGATCCACATGCCAAGCACCACATGCATGGCTCATCATTGTCATCGGCCCAAGGAATCATTGTTCCATCAAGTTCATTTATAGGACAGGGGATGTCAGGCGCAACCCCGCTCATCACCAGTCTGTGGTATGCGTGCAACTCTTGTATGGTTATCATAATGATAAATATATCACATCAAAAAGTGTGATCCATAGAACTGTGAGGCGATACAATTGTTCAATGCACACACAAAATTTCAACATAGGAGATGCTACATATGACAGTTTCACTTCCCACCGCCTACCAACAGGTGATTCACAAGACAAGATATGCAAGATGGATAGAAGATGAGAATAGAAGAGAGAACTGGGATGAGACTGTAGCAAGATATGTTGACTATTTTGTCTCTGCGCTGAAGAAGCACAATGACTATGTGGTTGATGCCTCCGTAGCCACTTCAATACGCAAGGCCATTCTCAACGCAGATGTGATGCCATCAATGCGCGGCCTAATGACTGCTGGCCCAGCGCTTGAGAGAGACAACACTTGCATATATAATTGCTCCTATCTGCCAATAGACAGCCTCAGATCATTCGATGAGGCGATGTACATTCTCATGTGTGGAACTGGTGTTGGCTACTCTGTTGAGTCTCAGTATGTAAATCAACTGCCAACAATAAATGAGCACTTTGAGAGATCTTCTACCACTATCGTAGTGGACGACTCAAAGTCTGGTTGGGCCAAGGCCCTCAGAGAGTTGATAGCACTCCTGTATCAAGGTCAGATTCCATCATGGGATGTTTCTCATGTCAGACCAGCAGGATCAAGGCTGAAGACGTTCGGTGGCCGTGCCTCTGGGCCAGAGCCACTGGAAAGACTGTTCAAGTTCACAGTTGAGACAATAAGGGCAGCAGCAGGCCGAAAGTTGACTCCGCTAGAGGCCCATGACATCATGTGCAAGATTGCTGAGGTTGTCGTAGTCGGCGGCGTCAGAAGATCAGCAATGATCTCACTGTCCGATCTTGAGGACAGAAATATGGCCGCTGCAAAGTCTGGGTCATGGTGGGAGTACAACGGTCAAAGGGCACTGGCAAACAACTCTGCCGTCTATGCACAGAGACCGTCTATGGAAGTATTCATGGCAGAGTGGAAGTCATTGTATGACTCAAAGAGCGGTGAGAGAGGAATCTTCTCTAGAGAGGCTGCACAGAAGGTGGCAGCAGTTAATGGCCGACGCGACCCGTCGTATGACTTCGGGACTAATCCATGTAGCGAGATTATTCTCAGACCATATGAATTCTGCAATCTGACAGAAGTTGTCGTGAGGCCAGAGGACACATTGGACGACCTCCTGAACAAGATTGAGATTGCCACAATACTTGGAACATTTCAATCAACATTCACAAGATTCAAATATCTCAGAAAGATCTGGCAGAAGAACTGCGAAGAAGAGAGACTTCTTGGCGTGTCCCTGACAGGACAACTTGGACACAAGGTTCTCAATGGAAGTGAGGGAATAGAGAAGTTGGAGCAGTGGCTTATCGCAATGCGTGAGCACGCCGTTTCCATAAACAGCAAGTATGCTGCTGAAATTGGAATAAATCAGTCAACAGCAATAACATGTGTGAAGCCATCAGGCACAGTATCCCAACTGGTCAACTGCTCATCTGGAATGCACCCATGGCACAGTCAGTTCTATGCCAGAACCATTCGTGGCGATAACAAAGATCCAGTCACAACCTTCTTGAAGGAGATGGGTATCAAGAGCGAGCCTGACGTGATGAAGCCAAACGATACGACTGTCTTCACCTTCCCAATCAAAGCACCAGAAGGGTCTCTCACAAGAACAGACCTGACAGCCATAGAGCACCTTGAACTGTGGCTGACGTACCAGAAAAACTGGTCAGAGCACAAACCATCAATCACAGTGTCTGTGAAGGAAGACGAGTGGATGGAGGTTGGTGCTTGGGTGTTCAGGCACATAGATGAGATATCTGGAATATCGTTCCTGCCGTACTCTGATCACGTCTACCAGCAGGCCCCATATCAGGAGATCTCAGAAATGGAGTATAATGAATTATTGTCAAATACTCCACAGACTCTGGACTGGGCTTGGCTTCCATACTACGAGTCATCAGACGGCACAACTGGCAGCCAAGAACTTGCCTGTGTCGCTGGAGCATGTGACATAACTCAGGTGTAGCGGAGGAAAGTTGTCATACAGCAGACTTATTTGGAGAGATCTTCCAGACATAGGGTGGCCTCTGGATGACACAACGCAATCCTCCTCCACATCCAATGCCGTCAATTTCATAAGCCAGACCCTCACGGAGTATTCTGCATCAATAAATACTGCTGCTAGTGATGTAATAGACATACCAATCATAAATGGCGGCAGCACTGCCATAAAGTTGACCAGTTCGTCTGTCGCTGGCCTGAGCATACCGCTCCTGAATAGATTTTCTGAGAGGTATTCAAGAAGATACTCAAGCCTATCATTCTGGTTGCGATGTGACAAAGTTCCATCTGGAGAGATAACAATAGCGAAGAAGAGAAACTTCGACAAGATAGGACTGTTCCTAAGAGAGAACTACCTGATCTTTCGCTATGGCACGACATCCTCATACTCAGAGGTATTGTATGGAATGAACGACCTAACCCTGCCGACGCACATAGTGCTCAACACATCTCCAGCGGGAATCGAGATGCTGGTCAATGGGCAGTCGAACAAGGCAGCAGGCCGAAATGGATTCTACCTGCCAGAAGACCCGTCACACACCTCCAATGACTATATGGACTTCTATGGGCATGAGCAGTTCAACGTGATTGTTGACTGCCCAACGATATTCCCCTATTTGCTGAGTGATCTTGTCGCCAAAAGGCATTTCATGTATGGGCTGGGCAAGAGCACAAGCGAGAACATATTCTTCAGCATGGCGGGAGACATGTACAACATGTCAACGGTTGACACACAGAAGTCGTACCATGCCTACTATGACTTCCCCACCGACTGGAGTCTGACAAGGTACGACAACACCGTGAACTCAGTGGACGGGGGCATCAGCATTCAGCCATTGCCTGAGCCAGAACTGTTCTCCTATGATCAAAATGTAACAAAATTGTCAAACACAGTAAGGTTCTCATCTTCGTCAGTGACCATTGGATCATACATATCGATACCATACATATCAAAGATTTTTGAGAGAAATGAAGATGTTCATTTCTTCGCAAAGTTCAAACTGGACGGACAACTGCCCAAGATTGGAAACACTCAGACGCTGCTGTCATATGGTGACCCGCCACTGAATGAAGCGCTGACAATAGGAATATACAACAATTCTGGAACATACTCACTGGTGATGGCAGCCGCCGCAACTGGCGACACCGCATCAATAGCGTTTCCAACAGTCTCATCAAGTCCGACAATATACGTCGGCTTCAAGCACGATGGCACGTCAAAACTGTACCTATCAATGTCTGGGTCGCTGACCCTAACAGCATCGTTCCAACTAAGCGCAGCATCTGCCACATTCGACCCCCTTCGATCAAGGTTCCCAGTGTCACAGAACAGCCAGATACGCATTGGAAGCAGGATGCTGTATGGTGACACAATCTCTCCAACAACAACGTCATCGATCAATCAATTCTATGGAACATTCATCAAATTCATAACCGCCACTGCCAGCATGAACACGGCATCATACTCATCCATAGACTCATTCACGCAATCACAATACTCATTCACTCACGACACTTCTGAAGATAGGTTCAAGGTTCGGGCCTTTGGAAATGCAAACTTCATCATCCATGGTCCAGCCATCGCCCATACCGACTCAAGTGGCAGCGCCCGCATATCTTCGAATAGGGTGGAGTTTGGATATCCAGATGTTGTGTCAGGATCTCAGGTCAAGACATATCTAACGGTATACGACTACTCAAACAATGTCATAAACTCAAGGACTCAACTGTCGAGGGTGAACCACATCGATTGGATAAATCAGACAGACCTATCCCAGAGATATCTGTACTTCGACATAGATATAGATGCCACTGACGCGACAAGGTATCCACCATTGGTCAGAAGTTTCTACATGGAGGCATATCCATATACCAGTTCGTATACCGACGTTGTTGACGATGGTGGTCAGACAATAAGAATATATTCTGCATCAAACTCAAGGATGTACCTTCCAGAGATGGTCAACACTCCAACAATCGTCATGAAGGATGATTCAGGAATACGAGTCTCAAAGAACTATGTGGACTTCCAGTTCTCTCCAGCACAGAAGAGGTACATAATGCCATCTACTGGATCTTTGGTGCTCTGGCTGGACGCAAGGCACATGAATGGATTCTTCAAGACACCAAACCTAGATGCATCAGTGCTCTCATCATGGGCGGACCTTTCGGCCAGCAACGTCACGGTCACGTCCAATTCATCGACATGGCCACAGTATAGGGAGCAGTCGCTGAATCTGCTACAGATGTCACATGCACAGGGTGGAGAGACGGCCAGCCTCAGAAACATAACAGATGGAAACCTGACAACATCAATGAGCGACGACACATCGGTGTCTGGAGACTACTCGTTCAAACTTGTTCCGAACGGCAGCACCAATGTCTCATTCACCTACCTTGGATCAAGCACCTACTCCTTTGATGAGGGAATACTTCCCGGCAGGCAGTATACCCTTGTTGGAACGATCACCCTGCTGAAGCCACAAGAGAATGCGTCCCTTCACTCAAATGCACGAAGAATAGTCGTCGCCGCATCTCCAACCATTGCAGCGGTGACCAGCAATCAGCCGCCCAACGAAATCGGATCTCATCTTGCGTCTGTCACATTCACGTCATCGGCCACCTCAATTGGTCATAGCATCAGAATATACAATGGGTCGGCATCCCCAAGTGATGTGGTATACTGGGACAATTTGGCACTCTACAGTGGCTCTACTGTCTCAGGATCGCCAATTGCTTGGTATGGGCCTTACGACCACGACAATGATAGACAGGCGGTTCGATTCTATTCATCATCAGCGGTTATGACGGCAGCCATGTCACTCAAGCAGCCAATGACAATATACATGGTAGCAAGGTCATTTGGAAACGGTGGATGGATCGGTGGAGCAACAGCATCTGCCCCATCAATATATGTAGAGTCTGGGTCTGTAACAATGTGCTCGGGGGCTAAACTCAGGGGTGCGCTCAACAATGATGACTTCAACCTCATTGTTGCCGTCTTCAACAACAACAGCAGTTCTCTCTTTGTCGGAAGCCAGTCATACTCTGGTGCCACTGGAACTGGATCATATTCGGCAGCAGGGGCCACGCTGGGTCGAGCGCTGACATCATCAACGGCATCAGCGTTCCTGAACGGTGACATCTCAATGATATCCATATATAACTCTGCTCACAGCAGAATCACAATAGATGACATATCAAGCAGCATAAGGGATGATTTCAATGTCACATAGGAGCAACGATGATTAGGGAACTAGGAACACTTGGATTCTTCATAAAGTTCAATGAGTCAGCCTCTGCTGCGTTGAAGTTTGTTGAGGTGTTCTCGTCCTCAGCAGTGAGCACATCATTGTTCTCGGCCAGCACAGCATCGTCAAACGCCGTCTCGCTCTCGGCATCATCAACCATGTATGTCAACGGGTATGCGTCGTCATCAATAACTGGGCTGGAGTGGAACCATGTCACGCTGGCATTCAATCCAAAACTCTACACAGACTCAGCAAACAGTTTTGTCATAAGGTTTGGAAACCAGTCAAAGGGTGACTTCAACATACAGAATGTCTACGCGCTAGACTACTCACTTGACTCAATCGAAGCGCTCTCAATGCACATGGCATTCGTTGGCAACTACATTGGTGCCACAGCCAGTTCTGACACGTCATCAGTCTCGCTGGTGGTCGTTGACAAGAATGAGCAGTTGCACTCATCAAGCACGACGGTTTATCAGCCTCTTCAGGGCCAGAGCAAGTTCAGGTTCGACATAACCGCCACCGCGTCATCGAGCCTTTCAACCTATGTGTCCAATGACATGCTTGGTTCTGCCCAGTTTGTTGATGGAGTCAGGCTTGTTAGCGGAGACTATGTTCTGTCGCTTGTTGATGGCAAACTTTATCAATTGTCAGGAAACCGCCTTGTTGAGGTATCTACATCAAATGGGGACTATGTTAAGGTTCTGTCTGGCATAGAGTTCAAGAATAGGGTGTTCACAAAGTCTGGTGGAGTGTTCACAGACTCCAGTTTTGTCGAAAAATTTGTATATCTTGGCACACAATCTTAAGAAAATAGCGTCAGTGTGATACAATCATGGTATGGCTTTGAAAAATGTAAGACTGTCTGTGGTTGAAGATCAAACTCCATATGGTATATATGTGTGGTTGCTGCCAAGTGGTGAGATATTCAAGGATGATGATGGCAATGTCCTCAACATACCCTCTATGAAGGGCGACCTTGAAAAGATGTCAAATATCAGACAGGCAGCAGCATACTACGGCCAGCCAGATGGCCAGCCGTCCTTTATAGCAGGGGTCGGAAGAGTAACTGAAGAGGAATATCAACAAGACCTATACAGAATGTCTGAGGGTCACACACCATACGGTGATACAGGAGCGTGGAAAGATGCGGCACGAACAAGAAGAGTTACTGATAAAAGAAATTAGTGTTTCTGGCACTAAGAACAGTAACCCAGTCCCAACTGAGAAAGATGACTTCAAGCAGTCCTCAGAGAGCGCGCTTGAACTTTCTGGTCTGTCACAAAACTTCAAGCGGAACGCCAAGAGAAGGCTGACCAAGGCTATGGTCACTGTCGGTGGTCAGGTAGTGGAGGCCGACAACAATCAGTATTCTGGCGATGACGCATCGTCCAAGCAGATAATCCCAGACAAGTTCGGATATGGCATATTCGATGTTGTTGAGCCACAATACAATCCACTTGCCCTTTCTAAGATATATGAACTATCCGCTCCAAACTACGCTGCCATCAATGCAAAGGTGGCCAACATAGTTGGGCTTGGCTACGATCTGATGCCGACAATTGATGTCATACAGAGGCTTGAAGACATAAGTGATCCAGATGAGTTGGCTAGGGTACGAAAGAATCTTGCGAAGGCCAAGGCTCGCGTTATTGAGTGGCTAGAGTCAAGAAACGACGAGGACACTCTCACTGCCACTCTAATGAAGGTCTATATTGATGTTGAGTCAACTGGCAACGGCTACATTGAGATTGGTCGTCGTGCAGACGGTCAAATAGGATATATAGGACACATTCCGTCATCAACAATTAGAGTTCGTCGTCTCCGCGACGGCTTTGTCCAGATAGTCTCAGGACGTGCCGTATTCTTCAGAAACTTCCAAGACACTGAGACAAAGAATCCAATAACTACTGACCCAAGGCCAAACGAGATAATTCACATAAAGGAATACACTCCGACTAACACATATTATGGAGTTCCTGCCATTGTTGCGGCTAAGAATGCCATGGCTGGTAATGAGTTTGCCTCAAAGTTCAATCTTGAGTACTTTGAGAACAAGGCTGTTCCAAGATACATCTTCTGGCTCAAGGGCGCTAGGATGAGTCGAGAGTCTGAGGAAAGACTGTTTGAGTTCTTCCAAGGAAATCTTCGTGGACAGAATCACCGAACCGCGATCATCCCATTGCCAGCAGACACCCCAGACTCAAAGGTTGAGATGAAGATGGAGCCAGTTGAGGCGTCAATCCAAGACTCATCTTTCAACAACTATCGAAAGGGAAACCTCCAAGAGATTCTTATGGTTCACAGAACCCCAATATCAAAGGTTGGTGGGGCAGAGGGCATCAGCCTCGCCGCCGCCCGCGAGGCAGACAGAACATTCAAGGAGCAGGTATGCCGACCAGCACAGGACTCACTTGAGAAGAAGATAACAAAGATAGTGCAAGAGAAGACCAATGCTTTCAAGTTTGAGTTCAACGAACTAACATTGACAGACGAAGAAACCCAGTCCAAGATAGATGAGAGATATCTTAGGATGAAGGTCATTGTTCCGAATGAGGTAAGAAATAGACTCAAGTTGCCAAGTATGCCCAGCGGCGATCAGCCAGTGCAACTTACTGGTCAGCAGGCAGCAGAGATGACTGCTCAAGCAACTGGAAATAGGCTAAGAGATCAGGAGAGATCAGCAAATGCTTCCGATTCTGGAGAGAACCCAAGAGCGCCAAAGGGTGAGGGAAGACAGCAGCAATAAAATAAATTAAGATTGGAATATAATAGAAGTACTATGACTGATATAATAAAGGCTCATTTCTCAAGTGATGGCGACGACATCAGATTCAACATGCCAATCGCCAAGGTTGACCAAGAAAAAAGAGTAGTGAGTGGCTTTGCCACTATGGACAACATTGATCGTCAGGGTGACAAACTTACACCAGAGTCATCAAGAGAAGCCTTCCAGAATTTTCGTGGAAATGTCAGACTCATGCATCAACCAATCCCTGCTGGCAAAGTTCTCTCATTCAGAGAGAATTCATTCTATGACCCAAAGACAGCCAAGACATACACAGGAATTTTCGTTGACGCCTACATATCAAAGGGTGCCGACAATATCTGGCAGATGGTTCTTGATGGTACACTGACTGGATTCTCGATAGGCGGAAGAATCATGGATTCAGAGCCAATGATAGATGATGAGAGCGGTGAGAGCATTCGTCTTGTCAAGAAGTACGAACTCATGGAACTCTCCCTAGTCGATAGCCCAGCCAATCAGTTTGCCAACATACTTTCAATACAGAAGGTTGACGACACAATCGTGACATCTGGAATAGCCACCGAATTTTCAGTTGAGAATGTGTTTTGGTGCGAGTCGGACTCAATAGCGACCACATCAGTAGAGGACTCAAATGAGTGCGCCATGTGTGGCGATCAGATGATGGCTGTTGGGTGGGTTGAGGCAGAGGATGAGAACAAGCAGGCTGAGATGTCAAAGATGCTTGAGCCTTTCATGTCAAAGTCTATGCATTCAAACGATGACGATGAGGATGAAGGGGATATTCTAAAGGAGACGCTTACCTCAGACAACGTTCCTTCAAAGAATCCAACTCAGGGAAATCGTGGCAAGGTATCTGAGTCAATGAGAAGAAAGAAGAAGAGGATTCTCAAGGCAGGCGCTGGAGACATATCTGTTGGAGACTTCGTTGCATATGCAGTGAACAAAGACCCACAGCCAACTCAGTATGCCAAGGCTAAGGTTGAGTCCGTAAGAACTTCTGGAAGAGTCAGGATCAAGGGAACCAATGAGATTCTTGAGGCATCAGAGAAGAATCCTGTGATGATTCTGAGAGTATATCGTGAGGCTAGTGACAACAAGTTTGTTCCGACAGACAGAAGGGTGGCCAAGCCTGTCTCTGGTCTGAGGAAGTTGAAACCACTAATGACGAAGGCTGCATCAGGAAGAGATAGCAGACTCAGAGAACTTGTTACGCAGCATAATGAAAAATATGGTAATGTTAATTCTAAGAAAGTGACTCTTGCAATGTTGCGCGCAGTGTACAATCGCGGCATCGGAGCATACAGGACAAATCCCGGTTCTGTGAGGCCAAATGTCGCGTCAGCAGAGCAGTGGGCATTTGCAAGAGTCAATGGCTTTCTGTATGCTGTAAGAACTGGAAGGTTCAAGAGAACAGCATACGACACAGACCTACTGCCAAGTGGACACCCACTTGCGTCAAAGGGAAAAAAGAGTGAGAAAGTGATAAAGTCACTTGTCACTGACAACGAGGAAGGAGGTGTTGAAGTGGCTGAGAACATAGAAGCCCAAGATAATCTTGAAGCCGCCGAGGCCCCTGTGGACACAGACGAGGTTGAGTTTGAGATAGAAGAGTCTATTGAGGAAGTAGAGGAGCCTGCTGGTGACCCAGAAGAGTCTCCCGAAGAGGCAGAGGCAGAACTTGCTCTTGCTAAGGCCGATGGCGATGTCGAAGTACAGGCCGAAGACACTTCCGAAGTAGATTTTAGTCTTGAGAAGGCTCTCCACGATATGAAGGAAATGTTGGAGACAACAATTTCAAAGGCATTTGAGTCCAAGGAAGATGAACTTTCTGGAGTATCAGATGCCATATCAGAACTTGTAAAGTCTATCGATGAAAAGGTCGGTGGCCTACAGGCAAAGTACGAAGAAATAACCAAGAGTCTTGCTGACCTCAACGGTGCGACAGAGCAGTTGGCTGCAAGAGTCGAAACCGTGGAAGAGGACACAGCAATTAAGAAGTCTGGCGAACTGGAAAACAGTATCCCAGAGCAACCCATAATGAGAAAGTCATTGTGGGGTGGACGTTTCCTCAACTCCGCAGAAATATTTAACTAATTAAAAATGAAAGAGAGGTGTAACAAATGAGCGACATAATCAACAAGGCTGCCGTCGATGCTGGTACTGGTGCTGTTATTTCCGACGTTGCTAACGCAAACATGGAAAACTTGACAACAAACCCACTAACTCAGGGTGGTGGCACACTGCTTCCAGAGCAGTCACGTCAATTCCTTGACTACGTTTTTGACGAGATGGTTCTAGGAAACGATGGTCGTAGACAGATCATGCGCGCCAACACTGCTGAATTCGACAAGATTCAGGTTGGTACTCGTCTGATCCGCAAGGCTGCTCAGGCTAGCGAAAACATCTATGACGCTGGTGCTGGTGAGACAGGATATGTCAACCGTGGTGCTCAGTTTACCAAGGTTGAGATCGTCACAACCAAGTTCCGTCTTGACTACGAACTCTCAACTGAGGCACTTGAGGACAACATTGAGGGCGCTGCTCTTGAGGACCACATTGTGCGCCTGATGGCTTCACAGTTTGGTAATGACCTTGAGGACATTGCTATCAACGGTCTGGCTGCTCAGGGTACTGCTTCATACGCAGGAACCACATATCCATACACAATCGATGGATTCGTGAAGTTGGCTGATGGGGCTGCTGGTGGAAACCACTTCGGTACTGCCGCAACAGTCACAACAGCGTCAAACTACTTCACAGCAGCAACCACATCAGGTCAGTTGAAGTCTGGTTCAGCCATAGTATTCTTCGAAAGTCTCTACAATGCCCTTGGACGTAAGTACAAGGCTCGTCGTGGCGACCTGAAGTTCTATGCTTCAACCAAGAACGTTCAAACCCTTCTGACAGATCTCCGTGCAATCGGTTCAGGTGGTGTGCCAGAGGACATCGCATCCGGTGTTCTCCGTGGTACTCCAGCCCGTGTCGGTGGTCCAGCAGGAATGACAACATCTATCTTCGGTATCCCCGTGATGGAAGTTCCTCTGTACCCAGACCACTACGTTGACCTGACATTCCCACAGAACAGAATCTGGGGATTCCAGAGAGACGTGACCGTACACCGTGAGTTCCAACCAAAGAAAGACACAATTGAATACACAGTGTATGTCCGTATGGGCATCAACGTGGAAGAACTCTCAGCACTAGCCAAGGCTAACGCCGTAACTGGCTGATAATATTCCAACAGATCAGGGACCAGCAAACGCTGGTCCCTTTTCTGTTTATCAATTCTGTAGTAGAATAGACTTGAGGTGGATCTAAATGATTGAGTATCTACGCTCTGACAACTCTGAACTATCCATAACGCATTCAACAGTTCAAGGTATGAGTGGCGTAACGTTTGAAATATATGATCTTGACACAGACGAATTCGTTCAGTCTGGCAACACAACATTGAGCGCTTCCACAGCCTCATCATCTTCATGGACTGCCACCATAACAGAAGATTCTGCAACATATGATAGAAATGTAAAGATAGAATGGGTAAGGACAACCGCTTCTGGTGCCAGCGCCACAGTTGAGTATGCCTCTCTTGTCAGACCATTTGCTACTGCATCAAGAATAAGATCGCTTGCAGACATAGCGTCAACAGAGACAGATGCAACACTAGTCAAGCAGGAGAGAAAGGCAAGATATTTCTTGCAGTCTCACATAGGTAACAAGTTTGCCAAAGAATACACAAATATTGTTGTCTATGGAAACAACAGTGACATACTCTCGCTTCCAATACCACTAATAAGGCTTGATAAAATATACGAGGATGATATCCTAATGTATGACATGGTGTCAACGGCATCCGTCAATGACTTCGACTATAGCCTTGAGGCATCTCAGTCAAAAACTAGAATAAAGATAATCAACACTGAAGATGAGTTTGAAAGAGCAGTCCAAGAGTTTCCAGAGGTTCACATACTGCCATTTGATGGCGTGTTCAAGAAAGATGCTCAGTACAAGATAGTAGGAATATTTGGATATCAATATGTTCCAAGCAACATTGAGCAGGCGACCGCGCTACTTGTTGAGGACTATCTGTGCAATGACTTTAACATAAGAAACAAGAACATATCAAAGTTATCAAATGACTCCTATGATCTGACATATGCCACGAATGCTGCAACTGGGACTGGAAACCTGCTGGTTGACAAATTGATAGCAGACTATGTGAACTCTCCAAGATTTTTGGTGATATAAATGGCAGGATGTATTGCTGGAACGGCATACAACATGGAAGCAGATATATATCAGCCAACAATAACTCAAGATGCTACTGGCGCTGCTGTTAAGTCTTGGACATTTGAAAAGACACTGCCATGCGTAGCAAGAGGAACGCTGAGAAAGGGTGTTGGTGAAAACTCAACTGCTGTAGAGGTA
>Ga0070749_10000992_pt1 | contig 19229 bp, 16 predicted proteins | sample VirMetDEL_Nov_18_FD_75180 | JGI IMG/M metagenome (GOLD analysis project Ga0070749, IMG submission 75180) | Aqueous microbial communities from the Delaware River and Bay under freshwater to marine salinity gradient to study organic matter... | ecosystem: Environmental > Aquatic > Marine >...
AAGTTGGGGTAAGTTCCTGTAGCACTGATGCCAGTTCCAGATGAAAGAGTAACAGTTTGGTCAGGAGCTGTGTTTGTGACAGTAAAGTTGGGGTAAGTTCCAGTAGTTTCAATTCCAGCTCCATTTGCAATAGTTACAGTCTGATCAGGAGCTGTGTTTGTGACAGTAAAGTTGGGGTAAGTTCCAGTAGTTTCAATTCCAGTTCCATTTGTAATAGTTACAGTCTGATCTGGAGCAGAATTTGTAATAGTAAACACAGGATTTTCATCTAGGACGCTAATTCCAGTCCCTGCATTAATAGTAACAGGAGCGACCTCAGTGTCAACGTCAAGGTATATATTCCCCGCGTCCTCTGTGACATTCACGGTACCAGTCGGTCCACTTGTGATTGTTTTAAATGATAGGGACGGAGGAGTCGCGTCTGAAATGACACTTTCCCCAGTCCCTCCTACAGCGTCTACAACAGTCAAATCGCCGACAGTGAGCCCAACCTTATTGAATACAGTGTATATGTTAAGGGAGGTGGGGGTGGGGACGGCGCCATTTTTTTTCCAGGTCACTTTCACGTAAGGGTAGTTTAGAGGTTCTCGCCTGAAAAGAGGGATAGAGGGGGCTGTGGCGAAAACGGCGCTTGTAATATCGGCGTCGTCTTCTCCATTAAAAGATTTCTTGATTGTGGCAACTCCAGGCCTGTCGGCAATGATTGTGATAACGATAGTGTTGTATTGGGTGCATTTGGTGTAGACTCCCTCAAAGGAGTCGGCGGGGGTGGTGGTGGAGTTTTCGGAAGAGACGTAGTTTGTAAGGAGAGAAGTAGTGGATGAGAAGAGGCGCTTTCGCTTAGACATAGTGTTGTTTTCTCAGAACAACGTGGATCCCGAGGTTCCCAGAACCTGTAGGGTCGGAATCAAGGACGAGTCTGGCTCTAATGTATCGGGATTGTATATCAAAGGTGTGGTTTGATATCCCAGGGGCACCGTCTAGTGCGATCGCTTCAGTAAATAGGAGGTTAGTGGGGGTGTCGTAGTAGTCAATAAACAGGTCTCCGTCAACGGGGTACTGGACTGCGGCACTGGCGCTTATGTAGCACTTGCAGCGGTTGATAGAAGAGCTGATAGACTGGTTGTTAGAGGTTGGGGTGGTAGTAAAGAAAGTGAGGAGCACTTCGTTGGTAGGGAGTACAGAAGCTGGGTTGTTTAAGAATTGTTGCGCGAGCCCGTTAAGATTTCCACCAGAAGACTGCAAAGACATTGATACCCGAACAACAAGAGGAGAACGATAATAATTCCAAGAACTTTCAGGAGAAGATTCTTGGAGTATTCAAAAAGGGAGGCGGGTGGTGGTGGTGCAGTTTCTTGATTTTCAGTTTGTTCGAAATCCAGAATTTTCGAAATGGCATCTTCCTCACTGCTGGTTGCGAGGCGGGCTAACTGGATGGCTGCGCTCGCACATAAAATTTCAGCAAACTCATCTTCTTCTTCTTCTACCCGGATAGCTGACAATTTTAATGACTTAGTCGGGTTTATGTCTGTGATGAAGTTTGGGAAATTTAAGTCAACGAAAGCGTCGGTACTGAACGCTGTCCTGGAATTTGAGGAGAAGAAAGTCACGTGGACTACAGGAGACGCCTCTATTATAATGGGGCAGTATGTGGGCGCCATTTCTTTGCTAGGTTCCAATTGTTTAATTGTGGAGGAAGTCAGAATGGAGACCGACGAGGAAGTGGAGAGTCGTATTGAAAAGTATGGGGTTGAAGGGGGAAAAGAGAAGAGAATGCTTGTAAAATTTTTGGGGCTGGAAAACGTGTATGATTCAATGGGAGTCACTGATAGGGACGCCATGAAGCTGTGGTACACAGTTCCTGTATTTTGGAGGGAGACATTCAAGAACTGGAAGCCAAAACACGAGGATGAGGTTATTATGATTTATGTTTACAAAATAACGACGTTGGAATTAGCCGGCGCCGCCGCAGGAGATAAGAAAAAGATTCTGGTTCTTGGGAAAGGGATACTTACAAAGTGTGAACACACTAAAGAGCTCCCTTCCAAGCTTCCTCCCAACCTGCTTGCGGAGATGTTTCCGTACATACCTACCCTCTGTCCCCCCGAACCTGTTGTTACTACAAGGAAACGCAAGGAGCACCCAACTTCCTCAAACCCCAAACAGAAAAAAGTGATGATGACTGATGATTGTGTGCTAGAGGACATTGAGGAGGAGATACAATAATAAAAAATTTATTCTTCTTCATCCTCCAAAACGTCTTCTCCCATATACGTTTTCTTCCCTAACATGCTATCCTCCTCGATTTTCATACACTCGTAGCATAGAGGGACGCCCTGAAGCAGCGATTTCCCGACCACCACACCTGCCACATTCCCATTCCCCCTTCCCTTGTTGTTAAGACATCCTACACATTTCGTGTGGTGGCGGAATAAGTATAGGGATCCAAGCGCCTGGATTTTCGTGCGGGTAGAAGGGGGGTAAGCGCCGTTCGCGATAACAGCTCCAATAGTGCTGTGGAGCTCGTCGGTTGCTTTCGCTTGGGAGTCGGTGAGTTTCTGGAACATGTCGGATAACACCATCAAGTTTGCGGCAATGTACCCGCTGGGGTCGTCCTCTATTTTGATGTTAAGGGTCTTAAGTGACTCCAGGTACTTAATAAAAACGAAAGCCAGGTTCTGTCGCGCCAACCAGCTGTGCAGTAAAAAGCACTCAACATGTCTTTCGATTGAAACAAAGTCCGGGGACAGGAGGTCTTCTTCGATCAGGACGGTTTTGCTGAATGGCATTCGATGAGTCGCACTTGGGGCGACTGTCTTGTCTTTGAGGGTCTCCACAATAGAAGTCACTGCAGGCTCGATCTTTTTCCTGATTTCCTCGTTGGTGGTCACTGAGAAAATGGGGGACTCTTTGAGTTCTTTAAGCATGTACTCAATCAGCTCTAGAGAATCAGACGGTTGTTCGTTTTTGCGGGGGTGTTTGTCTTGTTGCAAATCCATATTTCCTGCTAACCGAAAAACAGCAAATGGCAGCTGGGTTTAGTGGGGGAGGGGGGTACCCTGGTGTGACACCCTCGAACGTGATACGCGGAAAAACGCGTCGTGACCCCAACTGGGAGCTACAGAACATTTCAGAGGAGCAGACGTCGGTATACACAGAGTCAATACCGTACAGGATATTGACTGCGGTAGGGTACCTTAAACCGAGTCGCGGGAGTGACGATGTTAGCTCCGTAGAATTTTGGAGTAGAACTGGAAACACATATGGAGAGGTGGAGCTTCTGTTCTATTTTGAGGACGTCGACATCCAGAACTGTTACGGAATTAAAGTAAAGTCCATCATGCTGGAAGCGTACTCTGGGGCTGTTACAACAAAAGCAAAAAGGACTGTCCCATTAGACGGGGAGCTCTGTGGGGATGTGGTGGACGACGAGATTTCTGGTGATATGAGACTGTATGATTTCACCGGGGGGAAGAGCAGGATCAAGATCAGGGAACGGATCAGCGGAACTGTGCACACTATAGATGTTTTCGACAACAATGGGTATGAAAACGGGTACTATTCAGTGGAGGAATTACTGATCGCGCTGAAGACGAAATTGAAGACGTACCTGGACAACCGATTCTCCCCGAACACAATCAATGTTGAGATATTTGTGGACCCCAACGACGGGAGGTTGGTGATTGCGTGGAGTGGGGTGAATATTCACGCTATCACTGGAGGATTCGATATTGATTTGAATGCTGTGACCTCGCCCTTTTTTGCGATAATAAGGCGCTACTTCGTGTATGACAAGTTCAAGCGAAACGCATACACTTATGGCTCAGTTTCAGACGGGGACGGGGTCTCGTTTTTAAGAAGTGTGAGGGCCAACACAGGAGGAGACTCTACTGTCGGCAACACCAACACGATTGGAGTGGCCATATCGCCGGAGCTCACCCAGTTTCAAAAAAGTGATTCCATCACTCCCATAGCGGCTTCAGGGGAAATCGCGACGTTTGCTATGGTGGAAGTTTCTAACAGTTTAGGTGATCAGGGAGGGGGATACGCGACATGGTTTTCGGCGGAAGAAAAGGGGACGTTGAACTCGCCGAAAGTAGATTTCGACCCTAACTACACTTTAAGTTCCTTCACTGTGTTAGTGAATGTTTCAAGCGTAAACAAATACTTGAAGACTGTGGCTTCGAATTTAGCAACCATAGGTACCATTCGTGAGGATGCGGAGCAGCGGTTTCATTGTATTATTACAGCAATATTGTACTAAAATAAAAAGGGGGAGGCTGGTTAATTCAAATTTCCATTTTTAGTGTGAAATTTTTTCATTTTAAAACATGAGTTCCACACTTGGGCAACCGGGCTTTGTCCCCTCCAATCGGACGGGGCAGAGCGGTGTGGGTGCCTCCTCCATTGGATCGCTGGGGAGCGGGGTGCTTCAAACAATTGAGGAAGGGGCCGGAGCACAGATAGTAGATCCGTTCTATTACGACAAGTCAGTAGGATACTACCAGCTTCCATCCGTACAGAGAGCTAGAGGGGACGACATCAAGACAATCAACATCACCAATTTCGGGTCCAGGGGAACCGTCACGCTTCCAAGACGCTACTTCAATTTCGGCCCAAGCGCTATCCGCTTCCGACTCCCTATCGAGTACGCATGGAGCGGGTGCGAGTATATGATCAACACCTACAATGCTTCGGTGGAGCGGGAGGTTGTGACTGGGAATCTCGCGCAAGCTACTATATCTGATCCCGTAACAAATGTTCAACTCGTAGCGCTCGCTACCTTAGTTTCGACCTCGAGAATACCCGATATGGATATCAGGAACGCTGGTGGGACTGAGTTCTTCTTCGAGTCTCCTGCCTGTGATACTATGCTCCCTACCTCTTTCATGTCGGGTGGCGTAGCGTTTGCGTTCCCTACTCAGATAGAGCTCAACATGGGAGGAGGCGGAAACCTCACTTTTGACCGATACTCGAACTGGGTGGCGATCATGGCGTCTGCGCCGTACGTGAACATTCGGAAAGATCTGATGAGAATGGCAGGAGGTGGACTATGTCTCGATGACCCCGACGAAGTCAAACAGGCTCCTGTCCGCTGGGGAATGAAACCATGGTTAAACTCTGCCGCACATTCCAATTCTAAACTGCCGTTAATCACACTTAATCAAGATGGCGCCATTGCCTCAATGGTGACCCAGTCGTTCGATCGCAAAAAGCTTGTGCCAATTGAGTGGGACATCCTGCTCCCTATCAAAACCCCAGACACGAACTTCATGTACGCCCTAGAGCGCAGGAAACCGCTCGACACATCGTGCTTCTCGGGAGACTTTCAAATGACTTTTACATGGAGCAACTTCAATGAGTGGGCAGATACTGGAAAAGGGTATCCAAATGCGCCAGTATATCACGCCCAATATGGCAGATCAGACGGACTTTTTATCCTAGATAGTAACTTCGGCGGGGACAGCGGTCGTAGAGCCCCGTTTACTGGGGTTGCTCCACAGGGGTATCAGGCTGCAATAAGTGATACGCGACGCAAAGTGGTTCATGCGGGAGAAATAGGGGCCCCAATGTTTATTCACCCTGAATTTGGTAGAGCTCCTAACATCACTGCTACTGCTGTTGCTGCTGATGTACCAAAACAGACATTTACTCTAGCGCCTGTCATTGGAGTGAATCCGTTAGTGTGGACGAACCACTATCGGGTAGCTGCAGGAGCGGACTTGGTACAGGGTGTTCACTACGCGACTGATGATCTATGGGTGGCGTTCAATCAGAGTGACGGCACCATTCTTGCTAATGGTCCTAGATCTAATGTGGGGAGACCGAGATATCCACAATATCTGAGTTGCGCTAATGGTCCTGTTACGTTCAAAAGTTTACAACAGAGCGCCGCTCATGTGAATTCATCAATCACCTACCCTCAAAAATTCACGAGCGTCGAGTACATCAACTCCAACTTGAAACTTACCAACCAGGCGCTGGGAGCATACAATGAACTTAGGGTTAGTAAGGAGGCGGTTCTTTACTATCCTTTCCAGTACTTTTTCAGCCAGATATACCGTGTCACCACCTCTAAATGGAAGGATCTGAACGTTTGGAAGAACAGTAAACTGAGTGACGCCAGCATATCGAACGCGCTAAGTGATATTTATTCCGAAAACAACAAGATCACACAAATGATCCAAATGCCGGCAAACCCGTGTACTGCGATGATGGTGTGTATTTTCAGGGAGAAGGATCGAAAGACGCTCGTTCAGTCGAAAGCCAATTCGTACTCGCCTGTTCTTTTCTGGAACGCGTTGAACCCTGAGAGAATCGACTTGAAGGATGGAGGAAACACTTTGTTTTCGTACCGAAACTCCATCGACTTCGAGTACTATTCGCTAATGGATCGTCCTGATGCGCTCAAAGTCCCTTTCCGAGGGGGTCATGTGAAAGTGCAGCCTAAGAACATATATGGACCAAGAAAAGTGCCAATTGGAGGAGGAGGAGGCAATCGGGGATTGACGCTGAAATCGAATGGGATTGCTGCTAGTGTTTATACGGCTGCTAATTTATACGCTCCTTTAGAAATAGCTGATGGGTCAAAAGTGATGCCATTTTGGTATGTTACGAATGTAGCAAACAACCCCGATTTACCAGCATATGGAGTTGGATTTCAAGGAACAAATGGGCTAAACGCGGGGTTGTCACAGGATGCCACTTCTGCGAATGCGTTCCCTGCCGATGATTTGTGTGAACAACTGTCAATGCTAGGACATGGAAGGTCATTTTTCCCGTGTCATACAACGGAATGGTACGAAGCCTCCATTATTGAGTTCCCATTCGTCATGAATGAGCCGATCACCAACGAGAAAATCGTGCAGCAGACTCCTTCCTTTGCAAAAACACAGCTCCAGCTCGACTTCTGGATAAACCCAAAACTCAAACCAGACAACGGGCTGGACGACATGTACAATTTAACATATGGGCTTACCAGAGCGGCTCCTGAGGGGTTGGGACCTATTGGAGGCAACCAGGCTAATTCGGGGAATTTCGCTGCTTTCTCATACGTCGGCCCCCTCTCTCACCCTGTCCCTGACTGTCTCCATGAATGTGGAGTCAATCCAGACCACTCTGCAGACATGTTAATGAGGGAGTATATACCTGGTGGTGCGGCTGGAACAGGTGTTTCAGCAGTTTTAACTAAGGGTGCATACGCAGACGGATTCACTTTTAGCGACAGCACACTTGATTCCTGGAACATCAACAACGGCGACCTCATGCTCCACATTACGTTCTGCCAGAATCAAATTTGGACGCTTTCTCCACTCAGAACTGCACTTCTGCAGGCTAGGGGATAAGAAGATAAATAAATAAAATAAATTGTTTTTGCTCTTAATTCAAATTTCCAACTATGGCAAAACGCTATGTGGGTCAATCGACGCTCATTGAGTCAAATAGAGCTTCCAGTGGGATGGTGGAGGGGAGTCAAATAGGGAAGATGCTCCCTGGTAAGCTCGAGTCTCTCCAGGAGTCCGCGTACGCGAAAAGCTCTAACAGTCTGTATTATCCTGAAGCCCTCGGGCAATTTAACGCCCCATCCTTCCAGCGATGTTTCGGAGTCAAAAACTCCCGAGTTGACAATATCGATAGATGGGGGTCCAGCGGCACTTTCACTATCGACAATGATATTTTCTGGAATGGGCCCGCCGCCCTCCAAATCAAAGTCCCGTTGAAGCAAAGGTGGGCGGGCCCTCTTTCAAACCAAAATATCAATTATGTCGTCCCTTTCCGACCGTCATTTTTCTACTCATGGGGAGCGGGGTTCGCGGCTGTAAAGTACTTGCGCATGAACATGGGAGGTGCTGGAGAGTATACGCTCGATCGGTACGCTAATTACGTTGGCGTCATGTGCTCCTGCTTTTCTGTAATGCAGCGATACGAACTCATGAAACTGTCGGGAGGCGGTGTGATTGATGATACGGCTATGAGCGGGTTTTTCGGATTAAAATTTGAGACTGCGACATATGGCACTGTCACAAACAAAGGCAGGTTTGGAGAGGATGTCTCAACCCAAGTCTATAATGCAGTGATTCAAAAGAAAGCCAGAATTCCAGTGGAGGATAATTGGATTGTTCCGTTCAAAACGCCGCATACCAATTATCAGAACCCCAGAACCAGACGGCTTCCTATTGACACAAAGCTTTTCTCGGAGCATTTTACCGTGGACGTCTGGTTGTCAAACTTTGATGAAGTGTGCGATTCTGGCACCGGTGTTCCAATCGTTAATCTTGCTGCAAATGTAGGAGGAGCTACTGGTTATCAATTCGCAGCAGCCGATTTGGTTGATTTGGGTTATGAATCATCACAGCATTACAGACAGTATCAAAACATCTACGGGAATCCGAATTGGGGCAATGCCGGAGAAGTTCTAATGAAAAAATTCGATGGAACTGATGTTGCTTCATTCTTAAACACAGATGGGTCAGAAGTAGGAGATATTTATTTGTATCCTTTAGACAGCGAAACACTCAGCAACAATATAGGATCTTTATTGACTCCCGAAACATTGCCAGAACTAGAAGTGTCGACCCTCGTATCTTCGATGAGGTTGACAAATGATCTACTTGGAGCCTACGACGTTCTCAAAACACGCACTGACCAGGCAGTTTATTACCCTTTTCAACATTTCACTACACAGGTGTATAGCGTGCGAAACGGACAATTCGGAGGGTTCACCCTCGATGACATGATTAAAATGACTGATTTGTCAGCATATCCTGCTAACGAGAGAACATCAACTCCCATCACACACCCCATTAACATCCCTGTGAATCCTATGAGTGCCATGTACATTGCAGTGGCACGTGAAAAGGACCGGTACGGGCTTGGAATATCAACACCTGGAGGATACTCCCCTTGTCTTTTCTGGAACTTGCTTGAGCTTCCTTACCTGGAAGTCACTTACGGAGCCACCCCGCTACTGCGCTACTCAAATACAGCCGAGTACCTTTCTGAACAAACCTATGAACACTGCTCACCGCTCCAGATTCCATATATGGGAGGTTTATGTCTCCGAACAGAGCAGACTGCTGAAGATGTGTTTGGGAAGTACAAGGGAGTTCTCCGAAACTCTTGGATATACGAAGTGTCCTTTGTGGAAATGGAACCTCTCCGTGACGAGTCTTTTTTTCAACAAACCCCCTCGTTCCAAGGAGAACAACTGAATGTCTCGTTCCGCATCAATCCTTCAACTTTAGTTAAAAATAACTATGAGCCAAGCCTTGAGATGTCTTATATATCAAACTACAAGGGCAATCAAGGTCTGGTGAACGCCATAGCGCTTAGAAACTTTTCAAATGATATGATTGGCGCACAAAATGCGGTTAACGGATCTATTCCAGGCATCCCCAACACTGAGCTTGGTACTTTTTCCAACACTGCCAATGTGTGGCACCTAAACAATGACCAGAACCTGATGCTCATTGTGGTTTACGCCCAAAACGCCCTCTGGCAGCTCAACCCAAACGCTTCAAAAATAGTGTTCGCACGTGGTTAATAAATCTCAATTTTCCATTTTTGTGTACTATGGCACTACGCTTCAAAGGAAAACAAAACATGCAGATGGGAGGAGGAGGGGGAGGGTCTGCTGCTGGAACTACTGCAACACCTCCAGGAGACGCCCTCACCTCCCAACTCCCCGTCAAAGTCTTCTCAGGGAACAAAAAGCCGTACCTTCCAGTCGCCCGCGAATCGCTCATTCTCGCAAATTCCGCCCATAAAGGATACTTCGCCTCTGCCATCGCATACAATGGAGCGAACCTACGACCTCTCTCTGAAAACGCCAAACCGCCTGGTGGCGCGCCAGGTGGAGGGGTGGATCGCGGGATGTTACGGAAAAGTAGGGGGTCACAAAGGAAGGTGAAAGGGTCTAAATTGGAAGCAATCGCCGCACTCCAGGGACGGGTTGGAAGAGGGTCCTCCGCCAGAACATCCATGGTGCACAAAGTCCCGAAACGGCTTCCTGCTATGGTGACTGCAGCTAGACGAAACAAGCGCCCCTACAAACCTATTTCTCTTGGAGGAGGGAGACTCTTACGGCTCCCAACTGCAAATGTATCATAAGAAATAATAATAAATAAACACCATCTTTTATTTTATTAGTTTTCAGGTGGCGAATCGTATGTTTGAAGTTCTGCTGCCTCCCACATCAAATCCATCTTTTTATTCTACTGTTTCAAATACTTAAACATCTTTTTCGGGTTCTCCAACGCCTCATCCTTGGTGACTTTCCGCTCCTCGTCCTTCTTCTTCCTGACACGTTTCAATTTCTTTTTTCCCCTTACAACAGTTAGCTCCACCTCGTGCCCGCTTTTCTCATTGAAGCACAAGTGCGGATTGTTTGCGCCGTACCCTCCCATTGGAGCCATCTGCTTATATAGATACTCGTGCCCTCTCGGCACGTCAATAATCCCCTGCCACCCGCTCATCTGCCCATTTAGCCCTAATCGATCATTTCCAGAAAAAGCCATGGATGAATCAACCGCCGAAAAGCTGAAATCTGCAATTGAACCACAAATCAACCGACACAGTGGGAATATCATGCTCATGATAGGCTCCTCAGAATGCGGGAAGTCAACCATGCTAGCCAACATACTCCTCCCCATCTTCTCCAAATCAAAGGGTTTCATCACGACTTTCATGTCCCCCAACTACGACTCCCTCCCCATCCAGCAAATGATCATTAAATCGTTAGCGGAGTCGGCGTCGAAGAAGGCCAAACTCGCAGAAGACGCTGAAAAACTCGCTAGTGGTAAAGGCGACGCCAGCGTCCACTTTAAAATAGATGACTTGTACAAGACCAAAGAATGGATATTCACGAAGAGGGGGTTCGACCGGGCGTTCTGCGAGAAAGTGTACGCCATGCGGCTCCTCCTCAACAAACATTATGGAGATTCTAACAAAGTCAGGGATTTCCGCTTCGTGCTCGCGCTCGATGACGAAATTGATGTGGGGGGCGCCCTCATTCGAAAAGTGTGTCTCACATGGAGGAATAGAGGCATTTCATGGATCCAGCTCGTCCAAGATATCACAAATTTGGACTGCGCCGTAAGAAACTCCGCCCCCCTCGTGTTTTTCGGGTACATGAATTTCCCCCATAGGAGGGAACAGATTGTTAAAGGGTACCTGGAGCCGTACCTCCCTGGAGCCAATGTGAAAGAGAAAATGGACGCATACTTGCGATACACACAGAATAAGTGCTTTATTTTCATGAACCACAGGCTGCGAAAGGCCTTCCACCTAAACACCGCGAACGGCCATGTTGAGGAACTCCGTGAACTCACATCCGTCATAGACCACGCTCTCGGGTCCACTGAAGAAAAAGACGCTCAGTGCCTTACAAACGAAGGTACGGAAGAACCACCTTGAAAGATAGAGGACGGGGTTGTTGACATGTACATGTTCCTTTTGTAATCTCTCATTGTCTGTTTGTGTAACACGCTCTTCGCCGACTTGTTCATCCTGGACGCTGCTGCTACAACATTGCCCCGGGCCGACGATAAAGAGAAGGGAGCACGCCGCCCAGACACCAAAGGTAAGTGCGAGGAGCGAGATTGTAATGCACCTAATAAATTTCGATGTGCAGTCACACTCGGAGCGCCACCGGCCCCCGCGGAACCCAAACCCCCGAAAAAGAAACGGCGAAGGAAGGCTGAATTTCCAAAATCTCTCGGTTGAGGTCTTATTTGTTGTTGTTGTCCCGTCCCCCCTTGGGGTCGATACTTCGGATCCAACAGAGATGAAATAAACGGGGTCGCTTCCTCTTGTCCCATTTTCTGTATCTGCTCTGTCGCACTGATCATTCTCTCTATCATATCCTTCCTCATTATGGACTTGAGCTCCCACTTTTCCTTCTCCTGTGGGGCTAAAGTACTTGGGTTTTCTCCAACTCCTTGATAGACTGGAATAGGATCTACGGTTGTGTAATCGTCCGGGAAAATCTGTTTCATACCGATCCCCAAGTAAATCGCCCACCCTTCCGGCGTGTCCAAATTCGCATGGGCTAGCATGTATCTGTCCGCCTCGTTGAATGTGAAATATGGATTCACCCCCGCTTCTTGTAGCTGGTTGTACTGCCAGTCGTGGATGCGGGCTAAATCGTCCATCTGAGAAGTCGGAGCCCCCGGGTTTTTCTCTAGTGGCGTCATGGGGCCGATGTAGTTCGCGCCGGGGTAGTGGTACCCGTGGCCACTCGCTCCCGACAGAATGATTTCTGGCGCATGGGTAAAGAGAGTCCCGATTGCGTTTCCTGCCGCATAGATCGGGATCAGACTCTCCGGAATCCATTTCGGCGCCTCCGTCCCCGGCTTCAGGTTCTCCCATTGAAGTTTCTGGGTCGATTCTAACGGTAACGGTCGGGACGGTCTGTGAACAAAAGCAACTTTTTTCAATGCGGTATGGTGTCTTTTCAGTTCAGAAGGAGTGTAAGATTTTTTTGCTGCTTCTGCTGATCTAAGCCTTTTTGGAAATTTGAATTTTGCCATATATAGAGAGCTGGTTTATTTCAATTTACACCATAATCGGTAGAGGAGGTGCAAGACCTTCACCACCACCACTACCACCCTGACTCTTCTTTTTCTCTTCAAGCACTTGTTTACGTCTTTCTCTTCCAATACGCAAACTCTCCAGCTGTTTTTCGCTCATAACCCGTTTCGGCTTTGTTGGGTGTTGTTGTATTGGTAGTGGTGCGGCTGCTGCTGCTGCTGGCTGTGCGACTGCTGCTGCTGCTGCTGCCACTCCTCGAGGCGCTTGTTGTTTCTTGTTCTTCTTCTTTCCAATGTTTTTGTGTACAGGCTGCACTCCTAACTGCTGCTGCTGAGTCGTCTTATGCTTCCGATACTTCGATTTCACGTACTGGAATCCATTCTTATCTAATGGAACCACTTTTTTCAGCTCAGCCTTTTTGTATAGCGCCATTTGGTACCCACCATATCCTTCATCACACTCCATTTCTACAAACCCCCCATCACCCATTTTTGTTTTTTATTTTTATTCTTCCTGAGGAAACTCAGAATTACCACCATCACCACCACAACCACTACTATTAGGCCAGAAATAGTCAGAGGGGAGGATTTTCCCCGCCTCATTAAAAATATCCTCAAATGGAAGGTCCTTTTCCTCCTCCTCTAAAAGAAGAAGAAAGTGGTCGTAATACCCATTCACAAACTTCACCACCTTCTCTTTATCAATCCCGCACTTTGCTCTCAACACCTCCCTCCTTTTCTCCATATCTTCCGGCTTGACCATATTCTCAAATGGACAGTGTGGCTCCTCTTCCAGCTTGTTGAAAAAAGGAAATTCCACCTTATGCACTCCCATAGCACCCCCTCCATGAGGAACCACTCTCTCTATCCACCCTCCTGACGCACCGGGAACCCTCGTAAGGTATGTCCCTTTGCCGCTCGCCCCAGTGAAGGACTTGAAAGACGCAGAAAATTTAGCCTCCCTGTCGATTTGGACCCCTTGATTTAGCGTCCGCCTAAACTCCGTTTGGGTCGTCTCCTTTACTTCCCCATCGAAATACGCATCCACTAACGCTAGCACCTTCTTTCTATGTAGTTCCATGATAGAGAACCGTTTTCCGCTTATATAGTCTACTGCGGAGGGGTTGTACCCTTTAAATGTTGGGTAAATTCTAATTTCCCCTTCCGCATCTAGCGTGAAATGCACCTTCACTTTCTTGGCAATAAAAAACGACAGGAAGATGATCTCCCCTTTACCTCCCTCATGGTCATTCTTGTAGGTTCCCATCGGGGCTTCTGCTGACTCATTGTACATTCCCGACACCTGAGCGCCTGTGTCCTTGAAGTGCAAATCAATCCCCAAGGCGTGGATTGCCATAGAGTCTGTATCAGTGTACCCCACATGACCGTTAAATGCTAATTTGTACATCGCCAAATTCATATGATGTCGTGACACTGCTGTTACTGCAGCTCCTATGTGACAGGGGGATTGGGGAGCGTAACACTCACACGCACCAGGCACCTTTTTCTTCTTAATCACCCACTGGTTGTTTTTAAGCTGGTGGGTGTATGTGTTATACACAATCTCCTCATCCGGGCTTAATTTCCTGTCACCCCTCAACTTCTCCTCTGTCGCTTGTGCCTCGTCCACCACAATCAGTGTGTCTGTAATGTCCCTCTGCGCATTAATCCCATACCCTCCGTTGTAACACAACTTATAAAATGTGGACATTGATTTCGGAAGCCCCATCTCTTTTTCTCTCTTCTTTGCAGCTATTCTCTGCTGGAATAACGCATGGGTCTGCTCCCTGAATACATAGGAGGTAGGAAACAACACCCCACCTATCATATCGAAGAAAAAACCACACTTCCCCATCCAGTAAATGTCATACATTGTATAACAGCTGATTTCAGGGAATTGGGGGATCGACCCTGAGAAAGGGTTAGAAAACCCGTCCTTATACTGCTGGAAAAGCTCCTCATTCGACTGATACGAGTACACTAACCCCATGTTTTTCTGTAGCTTCCTTGGCACCAAATTCATAAAGTACCTCCCTATCATCATTTCCGACCCTGCAAAACGGACGTTCTTCACCATGATGAACGCAATACCAATATTATTCAAATCCTCACACCCTCCACACCGATGCTTATAGCACAACCTCCACCCATCCGCACATGTGTCACAATGTAGCGCGTTTACTTTCTGCCAACATTCCTCCGGGGTTAGGTACTTCAGAGGCTCCCTCTCAGACGTCACTGTGGGCATCGGATACTCAAACATCCCATATGGATACAAAGAGGTGACATCCCACACTTGACAGTAATCCCCACGCTCCTTCATGTCCTTATACACACCCTTGAGCTCTTCTTTTGTAGCAGTTGTTGTCCCACTCTCCAACAAATAGCTGATGTGGTCACAACAAAACATCCTCCAGTAAGCAGTGGTCCTTCCTCCCACGTTCGCATAGGTAATCCACTTGCGTAATGCTGGAATGTCTACAGGAAGTGGGGAGGGAATCTTGTACTTCTCCGTAAACAAGCTACGCTGCATGCACTTCACAAGGGACATTACGGTGACGAACTGACAGATGGGAGGTACGTTCTCCCCATATTTTGGGTTGCTTTTTCGAAGGAGACTTCCACACCCTCTGTCACTACTGAATTTGTTAAGACCCTCTATCACCTTATTTATCCCTGCAACCACATAAGCAAGACACACCACATCATTCACCATATATTCCCCGGCAGCCCTAAGCACCCCCTCATTATAACAATTCCTGGCGTGGATCTGTGTGATTGGGAAATCAGTCTTCCTATACTTCTCCGGTACTGCGAAAACCGAACACAATTCATGTAGAGAGGAAGAGAAGAATGGTCTGGTGTCCCTAAATATCACCACACTACCCTTATCTAGTTGCACACTTATTGACAACAACCCTCTCCCTGTAAGCAACAAATCTTCCACCGGATACTTTGTGTTAAACTGCTTAATCATATACGCATCAAAACCTGCTCCATTGTGCGCATAAGCATAGAGGCGCTTATACCTCCCACTAACACACAACTCCTTCAGACTGTCCAGGAAATCGTCCACACATTTTCCAAGCAGCGCATCTCCAAACTCTAACTTTACATCTTTTGGGTCTATAGGAAGCTCCTCGTTGTCTGTCAACAAACCCCACTGTACTACATAAGGAATCTGCTCCTCCGGGACCGTATACCAATTAGGATCGGAAGTGGGTGGTATGATAAGTCCCGGTGTTGGAACAGGTTTCACGAGAGGTTCGTACACAATAGAAGAGTCCTGTATCCCCCTCATATTCTCCACAGTCTCCATATCATACACCACAATACCCATTCTGTATCGATCCACTACAGGCTCCACCACCACCATCGCATCTTCTCCTTCTTCTTCATAATTTTTTCTCATAAATTTAGAAAAGGGCAGTAGCGACTCCTTATGTCTCTCGTTCTGCTCATCCACCAACTGCTTCAGGTGAGCAATCGAGTTTCCTTCAAGCTTATCGGTAGTACACATTTCCACAAACCCATTCACCATACCCTTTAACTTTTCAGTAAACACACTACTGGTGATCACCCTCTTTATCCCTTCACGACTGTCTCCAAACACTGGTGTAGGATAAACGCCAACGGCATGTATTAAGGGAGAAGAAGAAGAAGCTGATGATGACTCTCCCGCAGAACAGACAACACCACCATCTAATCCTACTCTAACCACACACAATTCCGTGTATGGTTTTTTGCGCTCTAGCTCCGCATTTGTCATATACGATCTGACAAGATGGGCTCCATCCTCTGTTAGAGAGACTACATTTAAATAAATCATGTCGTTCTCCAACAAAAACTTCACAAATTGCTTTAACAATTTCGGCGAAAACCCGTGTTTCGTCCTCTCATAGAACTCTCTCTCAAACTTAGCCCTTGCCTGCTGGTACCCCCTCTCCCTTATCACCACTGGATTTGTCTGAAGCCTCGCATTCACCGCCATCTTCTTGAACTCTTTGAAAGCTTCCTCTATATGCGCCTCTGCACACGCAAATAGAAGCTCGTCCCTAACTCCATCACTCCCATGACTCTCTAATAAATCAGGTCTCTGATTAACGTCGTCCACCCAGTGCATCCCTAACGCCCAAGCCGCTGATTTTAGCACACAATTCATCTGACCGCCAGGTATAAAGATCCTGAACCTCACATCCGCATACTCCGGAATGACAGTCGATAACGATAATACTGGAGTGTCAAGCACTCCTTCAACATCCCACGGTATCAGTTGATCAAATCCCGCAATACGATACTGCACCCTTTGTTGTAAAGCAGCATTCGGTAACGGATGGGTTCTTGTTAATGTCACTCCTTCATATAAAATAAACGAGTTGACAGCTTCCCCTGAACCAGCTCCACCATATGGATACGCGTCTTTAGTGCCCATATATTCAAGAAACCCCATCATATTATCTGCAGCTAACGAATGCCCAACATCCTCATCATCCAGATATGCTGGATCTACATTAGCGTCTCCCAGGCAAAAGTTCCTTAGCGTTATGTTGTTCCAAGTAGCAACCACACGATTCCCCTGATAAGGCAAACCATACCACCTTGTTACTTGGATCCCCCTGCCACTCACGTAAAACTGATTGACATTGAACCCGTTCGCCACCACCGCCGCAATGATTTCACGTACAGTAAGCCCGTTCAACCAGTCATAGTTTTGGAGCGTGTAGCCATAAGGAAACCCAGCTAATCGCGCTACCAGAATATAGTACCCTCCCTGCGCCTGATTCTGTTGGCCAGGTAACGGAGCTCCTTCTCCTAACCACATCCTAGTCGCGTCAATATCTCGACTCTCCCTACTCTCCACATAATTATAGCTAAGCCCTCCTCCTTCGAATCTGGACGTTAACAAGCGTCTCGCCCCCATGTCCACATCATACACTATAGGAGCACCTCTCCCTGTCGCTACACCAGTTCCACCTCCATACCCATGTCCTCCCCTATGAGGATCTGCCCATATTTGTGCTGGGGTTAAAGCTCTACCCCTCCCTCCTCTCCCTCCTCTCCCTCTCCCTCTCCCTCTACCTCTTGCTCTACCCCCACCACGACCACGACCTCCAGCTCTAGGCATGCCAACTGACTGGAAGAAAACAACAAAACACACCAACACACCACCGCTTTATTGAAAGTTCTAAGAAAGTTCCAAGAAAGCTCCCGGAAAGTTACGGGAATTTTCTACTACCCAATATAATATTTAGTTCTGTACCGTCTCTTAAATGGTTTGCCCTTCGCCAATGAATCTGCCCTTGCTTGCTTCTGTGTGCGTAAATGTTTTATTACGTTTGAGCCCGTAGTTGTGATTCTTCTAGCAGGATATAACAGATTTCTCGCACCAAGCTCACCACCAGGTCTCTTTAAATTTTTCCCCTCTTTTAAAAAAACTCTGCCTGGTCCGACACAGTCGTTTAATCCCCTTTCAGTTGCATGTGCCAAATTCTTCTTACTCTCATTCGCCCTCCTAATATTATCTGCTGTCCTTTGACACATCGCCGCTTCTTCGAAACTACGAACTACAGTAACACGAGGTCTTCGACGTCTTCTTGGCCTAATTCTTGGTGATGGTGGTGCTTGTACTCCCGGCATTGTCCTTGTTGCTATTCTTCTTACAGTTCTTGGAATTGTCACAGGTGGAAGGCCTGCTTCATTCCTTTCATATACAAGTGGTGGAGTCCTTGGTCTTGGAGGAAAAGGAACACCTGGACTCATCATAACAACTTCGGTTGACTTCTTCCTTGACCCTTTCCTTTTCGACCATCCATACCCCTTCTTCTTCTTTGCCATAATATTCTTTTTTCAAAAAAGAAAACAAGAATTTACACACGAAAATTATTTTATTTTTATTCGCTATCATCTCTCAACTCTTCTTCATCCCAGAATATTGGAGAGTCCGGAGGATTCACACAATAAATTTCTTCATCTTCTTCCTCTTCAAATACCAACTTGTCTATCATGTTGTTGGACTCCACTTTTTCTCTGATGTAGATCCGCTCCCAAAAATCGTAGTCAAACAAGAAGCACTCCAACTGTTCCTTCTTTCCTCCACAACCGTCCAACACTGTCGCAAGTGATGAAGATGGAGGACAAGAGAAGGCGCACTTCATCGTGATTTGAACCACCCCATTAATGTGTCTCTTGTAAAAAAGAGCTCGTTCATAGCAGGATTCGTCCATATAATAAAACGCCGCCAACCGATAGACTACGTCAGTTCCGTAACCCATAACCGATTCGATATTGTATGCGTACTTCTCAGAAACATCCCTTTCAGATGAAAAAACACGGAAAGCCATGGGAAAATACTGAAGGAAAACGAAAAACACACCAATTCACTACTGACTAGCTCCAGGAAAGGTAGCGGCTTTTTACAGCCGTTCTCCCAGTACAAAAACACCCACCTTAACGCGGGGAATCAAATATTTACCGGCCCGCCGTGCGGGTGGACACTTTTAATAAAAAGCCTAATTAGTCTTTTCCTTTTTGGGAAATATTGCCTTTTCGGGAAAGTGCCATGGCGGCGCCGTTCAGCCGTCCAAGAACGGCCGGCCAATATCCCTAAAGGCTGAACCCGGCCCGGGGCCCAGAGTGGGGCTGCCGCGCGGCCGGCCCCACTATAAAAATATCCACTAAGGCTGTTGTAAAAAACGAGTC
>Ga0070749_10000993_pt1 | contig 19223 bp, 34 predicted proteins | sample VirMetDEL_Nov_18_FD_75180 | JGI IMG/M metagenome (GOLD analysis project Ga0070749, IMG submission 75180) | Aqueous microbial communities from the Delaware River and Bay under freshwater to marine salinity gradient to study organic matter... | ecosystem: Environmental > Aquatic > Marine >...
CCTAAGTATTTTTTCTTTGTTTCTTCCCAAGTAGTACCTACAATATCTCCATAGAATAACTTCTCTGGCTTTAGTCTACCTTCATCAAACAACTTAGAATATCTTTTGATTGCTTTTGGTTTCCACCAATTCATAATGTAATCTGTATCTTCAGCATATTTCTTTTTCATCTTCAAATCTTTTTCTTCTATCTCTCCACGCAAAAACTCTCTACCATTCTCATAGATGTCAGCAAAGTAGATACCTCTTTTGAATCCGTGTTGGTAGTCTGATGGCTTTACTCCTACGACTTTGAATATCATATTTATTACTCTTTGTTTCACACCAGTAGGAGGACCAGCAACACCCTCTTTTTGTGTAGTAGCCGCTTTATATTCGTCTTCCTTATTTTCTTTCAACCATTGGTGCCATACATCATATGTTTCATCGTCTGGCTTCAGCGCAATCCTACCTTTCGAACTTCCCATTGTTCTCCATACTGGTATAGAGTTATACATAGAGTGAATCCCATATAGCGATGTTGTCGATAATCCAACTAGCGTCTGTCCGTATAATTTCTTCCAAGCATCCCTTACAACCGATGAGGTGACTAAAGCGGCTACTAACTTACCCCCTAAAAAATTGAAACCTAAAGGTTGAGCACAACAGATAGTAGTTCCGATAGAAGTATATTTCAACTTACCATCTTTGAACTTATTATCTTTACTCCAACCAATGTATTCATCCCTAGCTCCCAACGATGTTACATCAGAACCTAAACAGATGATACCTAAAATCTTTTTACTTACTTTATCTTTTACATAAAATTTTATGTTTCTGCCAGGATTAGCAGTAAACTCCATAGTATGAATTAGTCTACGAACCAAAGTCCATTCTTCATTGTCTTTAGCATTACCTTGTTCTGTCATCTCAACATAAGGTTCTAATGCTTCAATCTCTTTTATGGTTTGTTCTTTATTATTTATATCGGTAGGTGTCCAAATAGCCTTTTCTAATCTTGGAAAGTTAGTTGCTTTTTGTGTCATTGAATACACATCAGCATTGAACTCTAGCCATTTCTTATATAATGTTTGTTCCTGAACGGACATAGACTTTAGAAAGTCTAAGTTGTCGATAAACTTCTGTTTCTCTTTATCGAAGTCAAACTGTGGTTCGTCAAAAAAGTCGTTGAAACCCATAATAGTCCTCTATAATAATCAATTAGTAATTAGTAAATAGCCTTCGATGGCCAAAATTTTTGAGCGGTGGGTAGGAGTCGAACCTACATCTCTTCGATGGAATCGAAGTGTGTTTCCTATAACACTTCCACCGCAATAATATATATCTATATAAAAACCCAAATACAAATTTATTTTTAGTAATTTTCATTTACATAGACAAACTCAATTACTGGGTTCTCATCAACAACCTCTACCTTTACTGAATTACAATTAGTAGTAGGAAGTTTCTTAGCACCCTCAGCAATCAAAGCCAATGTCTTAGCTTCTCTCTTATTGTTGTTCTCTAACAATGTATCACAAACATAATCTGTATCAACTTTCACAATAGCGACAACATCACCACCATAGTGAATTGAAAAGTAGTGATTACAATCTCTGTATCTCTCAATACTTTCAGTAGAGTAAGCACCATTGTAAACACCTGATATCTTCAGAGTAGTCCCACGAGGATTGTTACCTAAGAACTTATCTAACTCTTTAGAGTCTAAAGTAACAGACTTATACTCAGCTTTAGAACCATCAGCCTCATGAGCGTCAGCTCCAAATGTCTCATCATTACCACCACCATTTGAAGCGCCTTCGAACACTGTGTGTCCTAAAATAGAACCTACTTGAAGTTCTCTGAATTTGTATTTATCGAATGGATTATCGATACCCATTGATTGAGCTATTCTATAAACCTCAGAAATGTGAAAGTTTATGTCTGATTGATTTGAATTCATATTTTTTTCCTTTATCATTATACACGAAGCTAACAATAAAAACAGGTATGAGTCAAGCTTTTTTTGCAATTATTTCTTGTGGAGCTGACAGGATTCGAACCTGCGACCTCTTCCGTGCAAGGGAAGCGTTCTCCCAACTGAACTACAGCCCCATATTTTGCTGGGGTATAAGGATTCGAACCTCAACTGCCTGGACCAAAACCAGGTGTCCTACCGTTAGACGATACCCCAATTATTCCTCAATGTCTAGATGGTATAAAGTTACGATGTTTATCTTCATGCGCTAAATCTTTGAACTTTCCGTTCTTATCAACATAGAACAATAACAATTGCGTACACCAATCAAACTCTAACTCATCTCTCCAATGTACAATCTCATGCCCTTTGTATACTACACACTCTCCTAACTTTGTGATTACTTCTACATCATCCCCATCTTCAATCCATAAAGGCCAGTCTCCACCACTGGTTCCTGTTGTAATACTAACAGCGTACTCACTAGCCTTCCTATCTGTATGTTTTTCAAGCTTATCACCTTTTGTGTATAACCTACCATAACAATAGCTTGGTATCAACTCTACACCAGCAATATCGGATATTGACTTCACAATACCAGGATTGTTTAGTATCCTCACACCAACTGCTGGATTGTAAAAAGCAGCTGAATTGGGTACTCTCCAAACTTGGTATTGTTTCATTCTCCTTAGTGTAAAAAACTCAGTAGTGATTTTATCACACATAGGTTTATCTAATAATATTCTTTTTCCTAACAATGTAACTCCTTATACTTTTGAACAGCTAGTTCTTTCCGTTTAGCCTCAATCATAATATCTATCGTATTGCCATAAGTATCAATGTAATCATAAACATAGTCAGAATGTGCTTGTGGCCTTATCTTTTCGTCAGCTTGTTCGATACTACGACTTTCGCTGTAGTGGACAACTGGTACAATACCTTCCGGCCAAGTTGAGATAGCCAACTCCAAAGCTTCTTGTTCCGATAGTCCACCATCGCAAAACCTGTGGTGATGATAATCGAAAACGATAGGTATACCAATTCGTTTGTATATTCCATCATATAACTCCTTTACTGAATACATTGATGCTTTGTCGTCATTCTCCACAGTCAATCTGTTCTGAGCTGATTGTGGTAGTCTCTCAAAGTTCTTACAGAATCTTTCCATTGACTTTGGTTTGTCTCCATAAGCACCACCAATGTGTATGTTGATTTTGTTGTAGGGCGTCTCACTCAATCCCATCATATCGAATGTAGCTGCATGGTCAGTCAAATCACCAATACAATTTAGCACCACATGTTCGTGTGGAGATGTCAATACATTGAAAGGACCTGGATGAGATGTAATTCTAATTTTATGTGTTTTAGCTTTTACACCAGCAGAATGTAAATACATTCTAATCTGTTCTATATCTTTCAAGTCATCCCATTCATACTCAGACTTCCAAGGTGCAATGCCTGATGTCATACGGAAAAAATTGTAACCATTGAGTATGTTCCAATCTACAATCTTACCTAAGTCTTTGGCGTTATCTAATGCTAGTTCACTAGCATAGTCTACACCTTTATTTAGAAATGTTCTCTTTATCATACTCCTACCAGTCGTTATTGGTTTCACACCTTTAGGTTGTCCACCATACTTCTGCGGGTACGACAATTGCATGTTGATACAAGCGTATCCTATATTCATTACCACTCCTCTCGTCTACCGAAGTTATTCTTTTCTATTCGTTTTGCTAAATGTCGTTTATACATCCATATAAATATTATATTTTTAAATAGTGATATGATGTCCTCAAACCACCAAAAAATTTTCAGTAAAATGTAGGACATCAAAAATCACCAGGAGCAACTTGGAATGTATTCAATCCTAAGTCTCTCCACATCTTCACAACCTTATCCCTATCATCCACAACAAGAAAAACATCATCGATATCAACAAAGGTATCTAACATTTTCTTTTTGAGGATTTCATCTGGCATAAACCTCATATCAGGCGTAGCTGGATTTCCATCAGCGATTGGCCATGAATCTGATTTGAACTTATCAGGCCTCAACACTAACAAATCAAATGGTACATTGTGAATCTTCAACCAATCTTTGGTAGCAAAGAAACCCCTATCGTTTCTACCTGAGAAGATTACAATTTTGAAACCATCAGCTTTGAACATCTGAGCCATTTTGATTACTGGTGCATTTGGTTTATCCCAATCCATAATGGAAGAGGGAGAAGCAAATATATCCCAATCTAATTTACCATTCGGTTTGAGAGACTTATCCCTACGGACATCAATGTCAGCAAGAGTTCCATCCAAATCGAATATTACTGTTTTTTTATCTTTCATTTTTTTACCCTTTATCATATACAAAGCTACGAATAATTATGCTAAGATACAAGGATTATTTCTAGTTTTTCTAAATTTGTTGTGGTACAATAAGTCCTACACTTATAGCGGCTGATATAGCAAGTAGTTGTGTTCCTACCAAAGCGGCCGAAGCTGGAAATGATGGTGACGGAGCACCTACAACTGCTACTGATTGTGCTGTTGTAGCTGCTATGGTAGCGTTCACTGTAGTTATTTGTGCTAGTATAGCGGCTGTTGTATTTACACCAATTCTACTTGGTGGTGATATTGGTGGTGGTGTAGCTAGAGAAAGTCTAGTCTGTATGGTTGTGATTGATGTTGTAGCAGATGCTAAAGCAGTAATAGCTGGAGCAATAGCGCCTCCATATCCTGAGAGGGCGGCTGTAGCAGTAACATTGATTGGTATTGCTGAATCAACAAAACCTTTAGCTGCTATTGCTGGTGGTAATAATTTACCAGGCATTTTATTCTCCTATATTTGTGGAGCTGAGGGGAGTCGAACCCCTGTCCAGTCTGTATTTTTCAATGAGTCATTCACAACTTAGTCAGGTTCCTACTAATACTATACGAAGTCACCTGCAACCCAATAACAACTTTGTTCAGAGTTGCCAACTGGCAGTTTCTTTATACAAATCACTAACTTCCCTCTAGCTAAAGTGAGTTTCGTCTAACTTATTTTATGACCGAGTGTTAGACAACTCAGTAGCTTATGCAGCGTATGCGTAAACTGGTTGGTCGTCACCGATTGGTAACTCAACTGAGTAATCATACTCAGCTAGGTGCCAATCTATTACCAACCCTTCAAGCGAAATATCGCCATTTAGAATTGTGAGTCTTTTATGTCAAGTAGTACTCAAACTCAGTTGCACTCAATTGTCAAATAGCACCTGTCGATTTCCAATACAGCCCCATATCTTTAGTCAAGTAAATCATCAAACATACCATCCTCAGAAAAAGGTTCATATTCGTCTATGTAAGAAATCACTTCTTTTACTAAGTCCCAATTTTCATTGTCCCTAGCTTCTCTTAGCGTATTCAATATCCAATCCCAATCCATTTTAGTCTCCAATAATTTGAAATAAGTATCTACCTATTCCAACTTTTGTCTATTTCATCACGCATTTTTATGTAATTATTATATTCTTTCATACCATCCACTGTCATACTTGCTTTAGAAGTTTCTGTATTATAGTTTGGTTTGGATGTAATCATATTTATCAATAAAGATAACCCAAGCGTTTGAAGTATGGTTAGCTTTGGTAAACCAAATATAAATGGCATCAACCAATTCCATAATAACATCATAGGAATACAGAGAACTGATGCTATACCTAAAAGTATTGCTAAAGACTTACCATAAGCAATTAGTAATCTTAGGTTATATGAATAATTCATCTTCGTCATATTGTCTCTTTTCTATTTGTTTGTAAAAAAATATTGAATAAATAGACTTAGCTATAAAACTAAATCCCTTTGCTATATAAAATTGTACCTTTATAAAATACATCTTTATATCTAATTGTTTTATAACATCTTCTAGAAAGTCTTTTATCATAAATGAAATCCCATTATTATAAAATGAAAATATAGATACGCCGATAATAAGTATAACACAATTTTCAAATAATCAAAAAATTCGTCTTGTTTTGAATAGGTAAACTTTTTCTTATCTAATCTGCCCATTGTTGTCCATCCGTAAAAGGTAATCTAACTAAGTAATATGGTTTATCATCTATGTAGAACATCTCACCACCAGCCCATTGGCTTGTTTCTTGAAATACAATTCTATCCATAATAATCTCCAATGTCTCTTCTCTTTGAGGTTCGTGTAAATCATCCCATCCATAACCCTCTACTATTTCTATTTTTATTTGACAATACACATCCCAAGACGGAACCAACCTATATGCTATTATCTCAGGCTTTTCAGTTAGCAACACTTGTCCTTTCAACATAGAGAACATAAGTGTAACAATAGCTATTGCTAAATGAACTAATGATAGATTTGTATTTTTCATTTCTTATCCTTTTTGACTTTTAGTTTTTTCAATTCTTTTTCAGAGAAGTTATCAAAGTATTTTGTATCCAATAGCTTTGTATGTGATAAATGTAACTCTTCTCTTGTAGCAACATTTATCAAAAAGTATGGTGACTTTTTTCTTGTAGGTTCACCAGCTGCTGTTCTTTCTTCAAAAGGTGAAAACAATATCGCTTTGTATTTCCTACTTTCATCAGACCATTGTTTTAGAAATCCTTGTATACTTTTTTGATAAGCATCTCTTGGTACATCTTTCCATTTCAGTTCTTCTGTATCCACGCATATAAATAGTGCTGAATTGAAGTCTGATTCAAAAAACTTTCTCCATAATTCGTTTAGTGGTTTTTCACCAGGCCTCCAAACCTCTATCATAAGTTTATAGTTTTCCAACTCAGCCTTCAGAAATGGACATACCGGCATTCCACTAAATGCTTCGTTTGGTGTTTGTAGATAATCTAAGTAAACATTTACCTCATCCTTTATCTGTAAATCGCTTTTATCTACATCAAATAATTCTAACTGATATTCCATTCTTCCCACATATATTCTAATAAAACTTTATCTGTTGGTTTTACATCTTTATTATTCATCTGAAATATTTCCCAAGAGTCTTTAGCGTACTTTCCTACTCCATGCAACTCCTCTACATCACTAAATCCATTTATCCACATCCAACTAAACTTCATAAGAGTCTTAGCTCTTTTTCTATAAAGTCCCAATGGTTTCAATAGTTCTGATAACTCATCTTCATTAGCCTCTACCATCTCATACTCTGTTGGGTACTTACTAAACAATTCGTGTCTAATACCATCAACCTGTTTTCTTTGTGTTAGGTTTAGTAGTATACAACATACCAACATCTTCCAAGGGTCATCCCTATATATTTCTTGTAATAATGGTCTTTCTATTTCCCTATACAACATTTCTTATACTTCTTTCCTGAACCACAAGGACACTTATCATTCCTACCAACTTTTACATCAGCAACATATGTGGTATCTATTTGTCTGTTATGAATTGTTTTGCCCATAAGGTGGTCTATTTCGTGTTGAACACATACAGACTCTAATATTCTGTCTTGTTGGTCTTTTTCTAAATTACCCTTATCCCAACCACTCTTACCATCTGAGTTTTCTTCAGCACCACTAAAGTACCAATCAGCTTCTGATTGCTCTGTAGAGATAATTATATCTCTGTACCTCTGTGTTGAAATACCTTTACCAGGATAAGATAAACAACCTTCATAATAATCAATTGGATTTTCTTTTGATAATATTTTTGGATTGATAAGTATTAGTGGTTCACGAACATTCACTACAGCTACTTGTGCATCAATACCAACTTGGTTAGCTGCTAATCCAATACCATCTCCTCTTTTATTTAGTATCTCAAATAATTCTGTAGCAATCTTCATACCTTCCTCTACAGATACTTCTCTGAGTTTTTTATTTATTACTGGATTGTGATTTTGATTACAATCAATAACCTGTTTCATAGTATTCTTATTACCTTTTATATGTTTGGGTTCATACGGGCACATCAAACATCCGTGCCCGCAACAATACCCTCTTTCTAACAGAAACTCTTTGGATAACACTATTTTCCAATTTTATGATTTATGAAATCCTTTTGTTTCTGTACAGCTTTTTTCAGAGCTGCTTTCTTCTCTTTTTGTCTATCAAGAAGAATCTGTTCCTTACTCCTACGCTTCTTTCTCTTTACAGGTTGAACCTTAGTAGGTGGTAAGGTACCTTTCAACTTAGGTTGTTCTTTACCTTTATGATACACTGTACCATCTTTATCTACGAACTCAGCCATCCAATGCCAACCAGCAGGTCTGCCTGTTGAAACCCTCTTTGGTTTATCTTCAGGTAATCCAACCATACCCATCACAGCCCTACTACCTATTACGGATACTGCTTCTTCACTCACATTAGGTACAGGTTCACCTGTAACTTTACAGTCCATATATGCTACTCCATCGATGAAGTAACCACCATTTTTTTCAAATGTGCTTTTAGCCATTCATTATCTCCTTTTCTTTTTGTAACCAGTTTAGTTTGTAAATCTGAGCGTCTGTATATTTGTATGGTTGAACACTTTCTGATTCTAAAATGTCCACCACATTTACCCATTTAGGATTCATAGTATCTCTAACCTGATAAACACCATCTTTATTACCAGCACCTTTGAGTAGGATAAAGTCTCCATAGTCAAAAGGCCCACCCCATCGTTTGAGTAGGTTACGAGACAAAGCAACAAACTTATAGTCTGATGCTTTACTGATACGAATCTTAGTACCATCTGCTGTGATATTAGGTGTCCTATCAGTTTGTGGATATACAGGCTGATACATAGTAACATCAACTTCTATACCATATTGGTTATAATGGTCTAGCTCTTTCTGTAGAATACTATTCTCACTCTCTAAATGTTCAATCTTATCTTTATACATATTCTTATAAGATTCAAATAGATTAGTAGAAACTATACCATTTACTAAAGTTACTGCTACTACAGCAGCAATTGCTTTATTGATTGTTATCATACTTTTTCTCCGCATTATGTCTAAAGCTACAAAAGAATTGCAATATGAGTCAAGCACTATTTGCAATTATTTCTAGATTTGTGTTTTTCTTCCTTGCCTTGATTGAGGAACCTCTTTGGGTTCAGCTACTTGTACGACTTCTTCAACTTCGTCTTCAGATACAGGTTCTCTATTTATCATCTTTATCAATGTATCCGACATCTTCTTAGTGTCTATTCTTTTCTTTCTCTTCTTCTTTGTTGGTTTAGATGGTTCTAATCCATCGTTCATTAGCACATGATTGTAGCTAATAACAAAGATAACTGCCATAGGGTCGAATACAAAGATAAGAATAAAGATAAAGAATTTCACAACTGTATCGACATCTGAATCGAAAACCCTAGCTAAATAAATAGCAGGTCCTACTTCGACTCCTGTCTCTACTAATGCTATCTTCAAATCTCCTATCTCAGCCTTTAGACTCATCATATCCGTATTGATTTGATTTATCTTAGGTTGATATTCTTCTCTGAGTTTTCTTTTAGCAGTTCTATAATTTTCAGGTAGTTCTTTTACAGCTGCTTCTAATTCCTCTTTGAGAAATTGTTTATCATCTTGTAATTGTTCTAACCTATCTTCCTTATATATCAAAGCAGTAGATTCCTTCTCAAACCCTACTGTAGCACCTTGATAAGCATTGGATAGGAATCCAAATATACCAGCGGATGTTATCAGTACAAGTATTACGGTTGCTATTGTCATATAAGTTTTATGTAACTTATTTATCGTATCCCAATATCTATATAGGAACGAAGCTGCTACTAATTTACCAAACTCTAATGAACCAGCCATTATGATTACAGCAAACTGAGCACCAGCGAATAATTTTGATAACCCAAAAACCGAAAAGAAAGCAGCGCTTCCAGCGATAGATAATGCTGAAAATCCTACTAACTTATGAAATGATTTTGATGATTCAAACATCGGGTAATCTCCTTATTATATTATAAATAAATATAAAGAAAGTGATTATTTGTCCTCAAATTCAGCCTCAATTATTTTCATACATATAAAGTATTCGTTTGGGTTGGCACCGTTCTTTAGAACAGTATCGGCTAGTCTCCACATTTTTTTGTATTGTTCGCCAGTAAAACCTAGGTCAGCCGACGCTGTTCCAAGAACGATATACAGGTCATTGCCTAAAGTAATAAGTTTATTACTTAATTTTGACAATGTTCTTTTTTGGGAGTTCGGGCTCTACCTTTGGAATCTCTACCGATAGGATACCATCTTTGAAGTTCGCTGTGATGTTTTCCCCATCTAATAAATCACCCAAAGTAAAGGAGCGTTTGAATGAAGATTGCTTTAGTTCTCTTCTGAGAACTTTAGCTTTAGCCTCATCAAATATTCCATTATGTTTCTCACCAGCTATGGTAAGTACACCATCCTCAACCTCAACATTTAGGTCTTTCTTATCAAGACCAGGTATCTCAGCAATAACACCAACTTTGTCTTCGTATTCATATACATTTACCTTTGGATATGCTGTTCCTTGAAATGGATTTACTCCGACTTGCTGATTGATTTCAGGAAAAGATTTTCCTACGATTTCATCAAACATCTTGTCGAAAGGTGTTAGAAAGGATTCTCTATCGATTACAGGTAAGCCCCTGTGAAAAGTAACTTTAGTCATTTTTATTCTCCTATGTTTAGTTACATTAGTACACTAATGGATATCAACTTCATTTGAACCTTGACATCCGTTTTTACATATATCCTCATTTGAGCGATATAATTCTTTTGTCACACCAACTAAAAGTAGAGCGGGTATCTTTCATCAATACTGAAACTTTTTTAGCGCTACTCAGTTCCCACCTCTAATAACTATGCTCCCCATCCTTTTAGTATGATATGAAACTATATATAAATATCATCTAATATCAGAAAAATACAAAAAAAAATTAAACTTCTAATGCTCTTCTGTACCATCCAAAATAAAACTTTTCTAAGTCAGGTTTGCGTGTTACCAAGTCAGCATAATACTTTACTCTGTATGCTCTAACTCTTTCTAACTCTACACCTTCCATAGCCGCTAAAGTCTTAGGACCCATTCCACCATCTACTTTCAAACCAGCACCTTTAGCATTAGCTGCTCTTTGAAGAATCTTTACGGCTCTACCTCTACCTTGATTTACACACATATCAAAGTATATGTGTTTCAAATCATCTGGCATATGTGGTACTTTATTAGCACACCAATAATCTTCATAGTAGATATCCTTAGCTTCCTCTTTGGTTAGGTTCTTTATATCCACATCAGGATGACTTCTTTTAGCTATACCAAAATTAGTCTCACCACCAGGATCTTTTGGGTCGTTTACATATCCACCTTCGTGGTGTAATACTACTTCTATTATTTCATCAAAGTTTACTAACATTATTTTTCTCCTACCAAGGTAATCCTCTAGTTTCTACTGGTTGCATAGAAGCACTTAGATAAGCCTCAGCTATTTGTAAATGTTCATCCCACGCTATAGAGCCAGTAACCCAAGAATTTACCTGCGCTTCTGTCAGACTATCCCATGAAGTAAAATTACTACTAGCAACTGGTTGTAGACCAAGAAAGAAACTTTTAGTGTATATATTATTATCGCTACCTGTCATATGTATGTTATAGTTTACTTCGAATGCTACATTATTCAGAGAACCACTACTGGTTAGTTTTCTCATATCATTTATCGTCATATTGTAATTCATTCACTGTCTCCGTTTATTATCATTTTATGTATATAAATATCACAGTTACCAAGATAATTCCAAGTATTTTTGAAATCTCTATCCACTTTCAATATTTCTGATTCATAGTTTTCATATGGTGCTACTCTACTTTCCATCTCATCCCATATACAATACTTAGTTTCACTCTTTGATAATCTGTAAACTATGTCCTTTTTCCATCTATGTATGTTTACATCATCGAAAGTATCAAACAGTATACCATCGTATTTATCCATAAGGTGAATATTCCTATACCAATCACCTCGTAAAATTTTCACATTAGGTTTATCAGAAGACCATTCTTCTAATCTACTAATAACATCAGGATTGTTTTCACATATGGTATGTGAATTTATATCGTAACTCTGTATAAAGTTAGATGCTATTCCCATACCAAATCCAACCTCTAATATATCACCACCACTTGAGCAAACCCATTCAGCCATCTTTTCCATAATTGGTGTTTCCCAACTATGCATTACAATTCGTTTTCCTTTTAGTATTTTATCTTCAGAAAATTCAAACATTATTTAGATGACTTTACTAACTTGTCTGATACTTGTGAAGATAGAACAGACTGTATAGTAAAGTATAACGATGGATTACGCTTCAATAACTCTTTGAACTCTTTTTGTTTCCATACCAAACATTGTGCATCGTATTTTACCTTACAGGTTGCTGTAGCAACTTTCTCTGTAAGGAACGACATCTCACCAACAAACTCTCCATCCTTTAGTTCAGCTATCTGTTCGTTGTCTACTATAACATCCACTGTACCATTGTATATAAGATATAAATCAGGTACAGGCATACCTTGTGTTATGATTCGTTCTCCAGACTTTACCATCTCCCATTTAGCTGCTCTACTAATCTTCAGATATTCTACTGGTGTCATCTCACTAAATAATGTATCGTATAGTTCTTGGTTCTTAGCATCCATCTTTACCTCACGCTTTTCGTAAAGTATTACTGCTATATGATACAGATTGACAGCGATGAATATAAAGTTCCAATTGATGGCTAACCACATTGGTTCTAACGGAATCAGATAATTATAGAATACCGAAAATAGACTTGCTAGTATGGAAACTATTCTAAGCCAAAATATATCTTTGACTAAGAACGAAAATGCTATAAGCCCAAAGGCTAAATGTCCAGCTAACGATGCTATGTTCATTACTTGGATTCAGATACAGACGCTTTCCTGTATTCAGTAACCAATTTTTTTATTTCACCGATAGCCTTTCTAGCACGACTACCAGCTGCTTTATTACCTTTATCTACAAATACATTATGATTAGAATCAAACTCTTCCCATAGTTCTTTTAGGTTGTTATATAAATCATTACTATTCATAATAATCTCCATTCTTATTTAGCTTCTCAGAAGCGTAGTTTGTTAGAACATCAGGCAACCAAGCATGCACAAACAGAGCCATACTTAGTTTCATAGCGCCCAACCAATGTGTCCAATAGGACATATCGATATCCTTCAGATGTTTAGTCATCTGCGTGTTCTAATAATTTATTATCATTTTCTTGATTGTTGAACCAGAAGTCAATTACCTTAGCGAAAGAACCAACGAAACCACCCAGCATCAACAATAAAATTTCCTTCCAACCCTCAGTAACATCCTTACCTTGAGCCATAAAAAATATCATAAGTGCTAGTATAAAAGAAAATAAACCAACTACAGCAATACTAACATACCACTTTCGTGATTGTCTGTATTCCATTATCTCTACTAACTTTGTATTGATAAAATGTTTTTGGTTCAGCCTAGCATCCTTAGTTACTAAATCTTTGCTTTCCAATGTTGTTCTCCATTATTCATAAATAAATATAATGGATTAGAAAGAATATTCGAAACCTATCTTAGCTTTGTAGAACTCATTACCCTGTAGTTTAGATATCTCTCCTAAGTTATATACCCTAAACTTTTTAGTAATCTGATATGATACTTTGAACTTATCTTCATATTCAAATGTGTCTCTACCATCTTCTTCGCTTGGTGGAAAGTATCCATCAAATATAGCCTCAACTTCTATCTTATCATTGAAGTATTTTTTCTTTTTTGATACACCGAAAGATGCAAATGTTACAAAGTTTTTACTGAACACATTATCATCATCATTACGACTTGTAAATCCAAAAGACCAATCACCCCAACTTCTTCTTGAGTCAATCTTCAGATACTTTACATCACGACTCTCTTTATTCATATACTCAGGTTTGAAATATAAAACATTATCAAACTTCAGCCAAAGTAAATCATCAATATAAAAGGAACCTAATTCTCTTTCCCATTGTCGATTGATGTGATAATTTTCGTGACTCAATCCAATACTAACTTCATAGTCATCAGGATTAGGCTGTACATTTGATGTTCTTGCAGCAAACGAACTGAATAACATTACACCTGCTAGTAAACTATCTAATACCATTACTTATCTCCAACTTCGAAGTATTCTAATATACCCCAAATTACTGCTAAACTAATTATTACAAAAGTTATAAAGTTCATTTTTTAGTTTTCCTCTTAGTTGTAGTTTTCTTTCTACGTGTATACTTACGCTTTGGTTTTTGTGTGGCAAATCCTACACTTGGTTTAGATGTCTTCTTTACCTCTTCTTGTTTACCAAGTATAGTATCTGTAACATCTTGTAATATCTGTTCAAATTTAGTCATTCGACTTCTCCTTTCTAGATAGCGCCACTGGCGAATCTGTAACTTGTTCTTTTTGTAAATACCATATCTTTCCCATAGTATCTTTTACTTTCCATTTACCATTAGACTCTTCATTCTGAAAATGAACCATATCACCTTCGTACAAAGTTCCATCTATAGTTGTTATCGTTTTCAATACCCTATAGCTTTTTCTAATCATCGCTCCACTCCATATAATTATATGATTGTGAAGAATTTTCAGTAGCGTAATGTACTATTATTTCGTATATCATATCTTCCATCCTATTGCTAAACTTGTATTACATTCATTTGGAAACTTAGTCTTCCAGTGACTTGGTAACTCACCAAATGGTTGAACCTCTATTGCTAAACCTTCTCCAATCAATTGAGACACAGCCCTAAAAGGTCCTTCCAATACATTTCTAGAAGATTCCCAAAGTGGTTTGTAATCAGGAAAGTAATCATGAAATAATATGTATCCATTATCCTCTAACTTATCATAAGCTATAGGTAATTCTTCATACACCTTTTCGTAACTGTGGTCTCCATCTAAGAAAATACAATCATACCATTTATCAATTTTTCTATTCATATGCCTCACAGAATCATTCACTTCAAAACTAACCACATCTAAACAACCAGCTTTTTTTACTAAATCCTTTGGACATCCATCATATGTATTTACATCAATGATATCTACTGTTGTCATTCTGGCATTTTCTTTTTGTTTCAATGCCAAAGCAATACTAACTGTAGAACATCCGATGTGGGTTCCAATCTCTAATACATTTTTCACATCTAAGTAATCAAAGATATGATATAATGCTCTTTGGTCTCCTGGATTTACACCACCTTGATATTCAGGAATACTGAGTGGTATTTCTTTATCTCTGTCCCAGTTGGTTTCTCTGTTCCAAATCTCTTTTAGGTCTAACATATAATTCTCCATAACAATCTAAACATAACTGTCCAGCACCTTCGACATATCCCAAACGGAATTTTATGTGCTCTTCTTTTTCGTGATGTGAATCTTTTTTACAGATTACACACTTATCCTTCATCTCCAACCTTTTGACGATACAATTTAGCATCACTATCATCACGCGCTAAAAATTTAGTACCATCACTAAGTGTGTATGTTTTATAGTCTTTCCATTGACTCTTTTTTTTCTTTGCCATTATAACCTCTTTATTTTATGCAATTCAAAAACCTTTTTATAATTCTTTTACAAATATTTTTTTTATCATAATTCCTACTTAGCAATAACATTGTTTGTTGTCTATGTATTGCTTCTTCCCATTCTTTCCAATACTCTCCAGTCTTATCACTTGATTTAGATTTCCAAAGTACTCTCCAAAATACACCATTGATAGCACCTAAGTGTATCTTAGATTTTGTATTTCCTTGTATCATCTTCGTTTCCTAAAAAGTAACTTTGGAGAACCAACTCTCCTTTTCAATTCTAGTAATGAAATTTCTACATCTTTTTCGGTAAGCTTGATTTCTATGTCAGGAACCAAACACCTTTTTCTTTTCTCCATGATATTCGTAGGCATGACCATTTTCCTTTAGTAACTCATTGACAGACTTATCGTGTCCTTTGACGAATATCTCACCAAGTACTCTTCCGTACTTCCCGCGACCGTGAGATATTATTGAAAACTTACCCTCATCAGAATTCTCTAAGAGGTCTTGTACATAAGCCTTAGCGGCTAATCCTTTTACTTTTTCTTCTTTATTTCTTGTTCTACTTTCCCAAGTATCAACACCATAGAATCTGATTCGTGATTTTACCCAAACATCAAATCCTAAATCTATCATAGCGTCACAAGTGTCACCATCGACAACCCTAACTAACTTACAACCATATCCGTGTTTCTTTACCTGTTTGCCCATAACTTTTCTCCTATAATCTAAGGCCTAATTGACGAGCACATATTTTTATGTTCTTATCGAACTTTCTTTTCTCAGCTTTTTTCAAAATTGTCTGAGCTTCGCCAATTGTTATCTTCTTATTATAAATAGTATTCTTATAAGAAAATACATCAGAATTATTATTAGCATACGCCTTTACAAAATCAAGTGTCTCTAAAAATTCTAAATACACATTATACTTTGGTTCTAATCCTACAGAACCATGCGCCATTACTAAAAAATCTTCGTATGTCATTTTATCTCCGATGAGTCTTTTATATGTTCTTCAATTGGTCTATTTCTATTATACTGGTCTACTATGTAACCTTCGATATCATCCTTAGTTGGATACTTATTTTTAGATTCTCTATTTAGTATAGCAGCTTCTATTTCAGAAGACAACAAATTTATAGTAGCTTCTGATGCTAAATTTACTTGTCTATCTTTATACCTTCTCAAAACTTCCGCAATAGTTTCTTTCATATGTTTCCTTTCACTCCTTTTAGTTTATTATAAATAGAGGGGACTGGGAAAAAGGAAAAATAAAACCCAGCCCCCTCACGATGGTGGAATGAGTAAACCACCATCGACAGAGAGAAATCTCTATTAGGAGTCCATCTCATCCTCATTGAACAAGTCATCAGAAGAACCATCAGAGACATACTTTTGAACAAGCTGTTTCACATAAGTTCTCTCAGACTCAAGCCCACCATCATCAGAAAACTGAGGATAGACAGTCACTTCAGCCGCCTCATCTAATCCGAAACCATCATAGAGTAGTCCAGCTATCTCAACCGAAGTTCTGGTTGAAATGCCAGAGGACAATCTACCAGCCTCAGACTTTGACTCATTTCTGGTTGAAGAAGCAATCTCAGCGACAGACTTTAGTAAGTCTGTATCAACATGTGGGAACATATAGTTCAACAACCCATGCTCTTCATCAGAAGTTAGAACATCCATCTCAACGATAATGAATCTATCCATCAGAGCCTTATCCATAACTCTGGTAGAAGTGTACTCATTACCGATGTTAGCGGTAGCAACGAAAGTCACACCCTCAGCCACAGCGATAGTTTGTTGTCCATCAGACTCATCAAGTCTCAAGTATCTTTGTCCACTATCTAACACTGTCATCAGAATGTTCCAAGCATCAGGGTGAGCCCTACTCAACTCATCTAACAGAATAACAGCGTTAGGAGTTTGAATAGCTTTCACAAAGAGAGACTCAGAAAAGAAAGTACCCTTCTTCTTATCGAAGTGAACATTACCAATTAGTGTAGCTCGGGGGTCTTGTGTCGCTCCTAAATTGAAGTAGAAGTCAGCCCTATCAAGTGAATTGACAAGTGACTTTGCAGCCATTGTCTTACCACACCCAGCAGGACCAGTCATCAAAATATTCTTACCACGTACAGCAGAACGAACTAAGTACTTCCACTTTAGTTCTTTCATAACCAAACCAGCAGGCTTTAGGTTATAAGAAGAGTGAATGAAGTTCAACACCTCAGCATGATCTGATGGAACATCAACCGATGATACATCAATTACTGGAGCAGTAGTAGCTTCAAATTCACTCATAGGAACTTTCCACCAGTAGACTCTACCAGCCTTACCAGTTCTTCGTTCCAATGCCATACCAGCCATATAAGCTTTTTTTCTGGTGGAAGTACCAATAGATGATGTATGTTTTACACCATCAGCATCCCACGCATTATATCGGTTGCCCGACTTTTCAATTTTTACAACTATTTTTTTATCCATAGTGTTTCCTTTTGTTTTTATTTTTCTCATTATTTACAGGTAAAGCTACAAAGAATTTTGCTAATAAACAAGGAAAAAGTCCAGATTTGTTGATCTTTTTTACGATTTCCAAAACTTTATCCTATAGCTTTCATTACTAAATGCTTCCCAAGTACATTTTGTAATTTTACAAATCCAATAACTTTCAAAGTGTTGTCTTGTGGATGGAATCATTCTCCACCCACAAGGACACTTCGGTTCCGTTTTATACTTCCTATTATGTAACCATCGGAATATCACTTCTGTAAGAACCTCTTATTCATTGTCTTAGCAACAGGAAGAACTGAAGTCACATCGATGAACTCAGCATCAGAACCATACATTCTGGTAAAGGTTCCAGTAGACTCTCTTCTGTCATACTCATCTCCAATAAAGTAACTAAGAACCTTCACACCACGATTACGAATCTCTTTTACCATTTTAGCGGTGTGATTGATAGCTGTATCATGGTGATATTCAATGTCATCATTACCAAACATCGGCATTCCATCTGAAAGATTTAGGAAGTAAGAATCTCTATCTTTACTAGCAGGCTCAATCTCTTTCATAACAGCCTCAAAACATAACCCTTCTGGTGTAGTACCTGATGGGCGTAGTAGGTGAAATAGATTCTTTACTTTACTAATCTTATCAACACGCGAATCATAAGCAATCAACATCATCGGATAACTCTTACCATTTCTGCCATATCTACCACCTGAAGTTTGAGTACTTCTGTATGAGATAACCAAATCAACATTGTTTATCATTGAACAAGCCTTAGCGATGGCAGCGACACAAGTCTGAGTATTTATCCATTTTCTACCACCCATAGAACCACTAGCATCAACTGAGATGTGTAAGAAAGCATCTGAGTATTGTTCTACAAATGAAGTTTGAAAGACTCTCTCATTACCAAAACCCAACTCAGCAATCAATCTCTTATCGATACGACCACTATCTTTTCTAGACCACTTAGTCTCACGAGACTCTCCACGCACCTGAAGTTTCCTACCTAACATAGTTCCCATAACCAAACCACTATTGATAGCTTCTTTATTATCTTCTCCATAGTAGTAGTGATTTGGATTTGAAATCATAGAGATAGTATCAGACTCAGCCAGAGCTTTGTTGAACTTCTTTACCATCAGAACCTTAGTAGGAGTTTTCTTACCAGA
>Ga0070749_10000995_pt1 | contig 19198 bp, 21 predicted proteins | sample VirMetDEL_Nov_18_FD_75180 | JGI IMG/M metagenome (GOLD analysis project Ga0070749, IMG submission 75180) | Aqueous microbial communities from the Delaware River and Bay under freshwater to marine salinity gradient to study organic matter... | ecosystem: Environmental > Aquatic > Marine >...
ACTTCCGTCGTCTTTACCAAATCTAAAACCACGATTTGGTTTTTCTAAAAATCTAATTTCAACATTATCTTTTTTATAAAAGTATTGGTGAAAATATCTTGTATGTGTTGAAGCAGGAAGTAAGAATACAAAAGTTCCTTTATGCTTACTTGCTTTTTCAACAAACTTTCCAATCTTGCTATCAAATAATGGGTGAATATATGCTACTTCGTCGTCCCAAGAATGGTCTAAAGCAGAATTATCTTTAGTATAATATTTATCCACTAAATGGTTATCGTCTGAAGCACAAGCGTCTAAAGTAAAGTCAAACTCTTTTGAAAGTTTTTCCCAAATATCTTTTGGTGTGCGTAAGTATTCCATTGTTTTACTACAACTAAAAGATAAAGTATTTTTTGCTATAGTTCTTTTGTCTTCCATATCTATAATATAAGTTAATAAAATATTTTATTTTATTAATTATTGTAACCCTCCGAACATTTGGGTATAAACTTTATTATAGTTACGTTGTGCTTTAGCACGTTCCTTTAATTGTTCTTGGGTGAATTGTGGTTGTGGTTGTTTCTTTGTTTTACGTGGTGCTGGTTCTTCGTCTGATTCACTATCAGAACTTTCAACAACTTTCTTTTTTGGTTTCTTTTTCTTTTTAGGTTTCTTTACATAAACCACCTCCTCCTCTTCGCTGTCTGATTCAGTTCCGGAAATATAAACAATCTTTTTCTTACTTGTTTTCTTTTTTGGTTTTTCTTCAGGTTCAGGTTGTGGTGGGTCGTGATATTCCTGAACTTTCTTTTTTCGTTCTGATAAACTTTTTTCTTTTTCTGCTTTAGCAATTGCTTTCTCCTGTGCTTTTAATTCAGCATTTGCTTTACGAACTTCAAGTGCTTTCTTACGTGCTTCTGCTAACACTTGGAGTTGTTGCTCTGTTCTTGGTTTCTTTTCCTTCTTGGTTGGGGCAGGTGGATTTTCACTGGGAAGTTCTTCTGTCGGTTCAGTCATTTACTATAAATGAAGAAAAAAAATCTGACTGAAGATTTCTATAGTTCTACTGGAGTTGTGTGAAGAAGTGCTTGGTTGCTGGATAGTGCTTTACCAATAGACACCTCACCTATTTTAGGTTGCTGACTAACAACACCTTCAAAATCAACATAAACTTCTTTAGTTGGAACAAAAGTTTCATTTGTTGTAAGTTCTGATAAAGAACCTAAAAGTTCTATATCCACTTCTTGACCTGTAACTTTAGTTTCTTTAGATACACCTATGATTCTATCAGCATTTAAGTTTGTTGTGCGGTCACCTAAATTACAAACACAAGCACGTCCGTCTGCTGTTCCAGTCCAAGCAAATACAATATCTTTATCTTCGTCAATGACTCCTAAAGCACCCCAATCAGCAGGAGCAGAAGGGGTAAGTGTAAATGGAGCATTAGCAGCAGTTGCTAAATTATAATAACCAGCAAATGGAATATTACTAATATATCCCTCACTAAACCAAACTAAATAATCAACACCAGCAACTGGGAGATATTCAATCGCCATTGGTCCTCCACTTGATACATTAGTTCCTGAAGGAGGAGCAGTTTGAGAACAAGTTAAATTAGGAATATCAAAAGTCCAATCAAAAATACCAACACCTGGTGAGTTTTGGTTTGCTAAAATATACCAAATATTTCCAGGCAACATTTCAGAAGTTACTGCGTGATTTCCACCAACTGTTCCTTGACTTTCAACACCAATAGTAAATGTAGGGAAATCAACTTTAACTGGAACACAAGTAATTCTAAAACCTTTTTGAAACCAACATAATACATAAAGGTCACCTCCTGTTTGATATTGAGTTAATCGTGGTTGATTTTGAATACCAGTTGCTACAGAAGAAACTGGAGTTTGAGGTGTAATTGTAAAATTAGTCCAATCAATCAGATTCAGTTGTAAATTACCTAAAGTAGTAAATGTAAAAAACTTATTTATATCAACCCATACAGCACCTACTTCAGTTGAAGAAGCGTCAATTTGAACTTTAGTTCCAGCACTTGCGACTTTAGTGGAATAATCATATTCCCAACCAATTACCCAAGTTCCAGGAGCAGAACCTCCTGTTTCAACAAATACAGAAATACCACGTGCTTTACTTGGGTCTTTATATAATTTATCTAAATAACATTCTACAAAAGTAATTGTCCCTGAAGCAGTATAAATACTTTGAACTGGTGCGAAATCTAAAGGAGTTGAAGAAGTTTTATCAATATCAGCATAATATAATCTAATATTAGTTCCAGCAAGATTTGTAACACCAATAATTACTTTATTAAGGTCAGCATACATAACAGAGTTTCTTTTAATACCACCACTCCCTGTTCCAGCGAATGCTTGATATGGTTGAATTGGAAAAGCAGGAGCAACTGATTCAGAACCTGAAATTGCTTCAATATTACCATTTGTTTTTAATTGAACCACTTTACCTTCTTCAATATCAGTATCAGCAATAAATGCTTTTTCCAAAGTTGAAACAGGAGGAACAAGTTTTTTATAATTGAGAGTTCCCACATAACAATTTTTTCCAAGCGAGGTCATACTTTATTATAATCCAATATTTTTATTTTAAGCATTTGAGGAATACCACTGATTTCCTCTTATACAAATCAACTTAATACAGAATGGAGCGGTATTAGTAAAATTAATAAAGTCAGGAGGAGAAAGTCCGTCTAATGTTCCTCCAGCAGGTCCTGTAATTCTTTGAGAGTTTCCTGAACTATTGATAAACCAAAAGTGATTTCCTGCTTCACCAGTTGGTAAAGACCAAATACCACTTGCTGTTCCAAATCTGATTGATACAGCACTTCCTAATGTGTATTCTTGTGGTAAAGCACCAGGACTACTTACAGATTGAAATTGTAATTTTCCACTTACATAACCAATTTCAGTTTTAATATTACCATTAGCAACAACGTCACTACCTGAATTAACACCACCACCAGTAGTATTAACTGAACCATTTACTGAAATTGTAGCAGTAGATATAGGATTAGTTGTAGTATTTCCATTATCGGTTACTTGCTGAAGGTCTTGTGGTGTTCCTGGAGGGGGAGGGTCTAATTCTTTATAGTGTAGTGTCCCAACGTAACAATTTTTTCCTAAAGAAGTCATATTTAATATAAGTAAATAAAATTATTTTATTAACCAAGTAAGTAAATAAAAAATATTTGTTTATAATAAAATGAATTATCTTGCGAAGTTTGATAGATTAACTCGTGATTGCTGTGAAATCTTAACCCCACAACAGCAAATCCGTTCAGGATATAAAACACGTCACCAATTAAGAAATGGTGCTATGTTACTCCAACGAGAAATGCGACGACCAGTTCCACTTGAAAGAATAGAACAAGCACTCATAAATCCCATAAGACACGAAATGCCTCCAGCAAAAGATTATACTGGTCTTCAATATGACCCAAGAAGTGGTGGTAGTTTAATCATACCTCCAAGACAAGCAGACGTTGGTGTAGGTGTTGATATGGGTGATATACTTTTTCCTGACGTTGCTTCAAGTGTTCCTTCAGGTTTTAGTTTTCTTGACGAGTTCCAATCAGAAGGTATCCCTGGTTCATATGCTTTTGAAACTGATACAGAAAGTAACTTTTCAGGAATGTTTCCAAGTGACGTATCTGAATTGAGTGGTTTAGGATATGCTGAACTTGACGAATTATACAATAGAGGAGCAATTGATATTTCACAATTAGCACAAGGTCAAGTTCTTCTTTCTGAAGGTGGAAGAATACCTGATATACTTGCTTTAGGAAGACCAAGTAGAGGAGGTGCTCCAAGTTCTCGTGGAGGTCGTCGTGAAGGTGCTGGAAGACCAACTCGTGCTGAAAGAGAGATAACTGCTATAACAGGTCAAACAGCAGGAGAACAACGCAGAGAAGCAGGTGAAGCAATAGACGAAATGCTTGAAGAAGCAGTAGCAGAAATAGAACAAGAAGAACAAGAATAAAATATTACTATATAATAAAAAATGAGTAAAACGTTTTGTGAGTTATACCCTGAAGAATGTATTGGTAAGGGGGATACACGTGTATTACAATTTGGTAATACAAAACCTCCACAATTCGGTAGAAAAGTTCCACGAAGAAATATTACTGATAGAGTCGGAAAAGGTATTGATATTTTTAGTGATAATGAAAAAGAAAGAGAAATCAGACCACAACAACAACCAAGTTTTGGAACAGCAAAACAAAGACCAGTTGTTGATAAATCTACAAAAGGTTTTAGTAGAAAACCAAAAGCACCTGCTGGAGGTTTAACAAGACCAATCAAAGCAAGTCATAGTGAATTAACTGGTGACGAAAGAATGAAAGCAAAAATGCTTGAGGCAGCAAAAATTGCTGAATTAGAAAGTAAAACAACAAATCGTGTTTTATTAACACCTGAAGAAAGACAAGCAAGATTACAAAGAGGATTTGATAAAGCACAAAGATATTTAGATAGAGAAGGAATACCATATATTGTAGAACCTGAAATATCTAATGCTGAAGGATTAGTGCTTATTAATAAAGAAACTGGAATCCCAAAAGTTGCTTTTCGTGGAACTAATTTTAAGAATGTTTCAGATTTAAAAACTGATTTAGCAATCATTCACGGAGCAGAAGATTTAACACCACAATTTAGAAGTGCTAATCAAATAGTAGAAGCAACAACAGAAATATATGGTGCTCCTGAAGAATTACTTGGTTTTTCACTTGGTGGTGCTAAAGCAATAACTGTAGGTGAGAATCTGAATATCAAAACAACAACTTTTAATCCTGCTGTAGGTCCGCAACATTTAAAGAATGTTCCATTAAATAGTGGTGATAAACATACACTTATACGTATAACAGAAGACCCAGTAAGTGCTTTAGCAGGATTTAAACCAAGTGCTTTTAAAATTAAATCATTATTACCACTTCAAGAACCAAAATGGTTAAATCCTGAAAGTGGTATGGCGATTCACGATTTAGCAAACTTTTCACAAACTGGTATTAGACGTTCTAACAATACTGAAGTTATTGCTGAAGAAACAATGAGATTAGGTCAGAGACACGCTGAATTAGTAGGTATTGATAGTGCTAAAAGTGCTATTGAAAGAGGAGAAAGTTTAACTGATTGGTTACGTGATTTTTCACCACCTGACGTAAATGAAGACGGAACTTTTAGTAATCGTATTTATGACGACGCTAAATTATTTCAAATGTGGGAAAAAGCAGGAGGAGATATAACTGTTCCTGAAGCAGATTCAATTATTGAAAATAGTGAAAGAGCAATTGAAACTGGTGTAACCACAGACGAGTTTGTATTACCTGATTATGAGATTGAAGAAATTATAAATAAAACACCAGCACAACGAGAAGTTGTAGTCCAAAATGAAGCACAAGAATTAGTAAATTATCACGAAAATCTCCAAGAACGTATGTCTCCTGCTTATGCTACACGTGACGCAATAAAAGCAAGTTTATCTCCTGCGAATCTTGGTATTGGAGTAGTAGGTGGATATTTAGGAGAAAAAGCAGCAGGTGTTATTGACCCAAATATGAAAGCAGGTATTGACGCTCACCAAGCATTATCAGGTGGTCTTGGTGGTGCTGCTACAGCAGGTGCTATTGCTACATTAGGTGGTGAAGCACTTACTGCTTCTGCTCTTGCTCCAGCAGTTTTAGGTGGAGGTGCTGGTGCTGTTGCTGGTTATGAAACAAATAAAGCAGTTGCTAATTCACTTCAAAAAGCAGGAGCAAATCGTGATACAATTGAAAGTATTTCTGATATTTCAGGTGGTGCTGTTGGTGGTGCGGCAACAAGTGCGGTAGGTATTGGAACTGCTGCGTTACTTGGAGCAGAAATTGGTGAGTTGGGAGGTCCGGCAGGTGTTGCTTTAGGAGCAGGTGTTGGTGCTTTATTTGGTGTAGGTCAATACGCAGTTGGTGCTATTAAAAGAAGCACACCAAAAGCAAAAGCAAAAAGAGAAGAAGCGAAAAGATTGGAGCAAATTGCTAATGAAGCAGGTTATGATAGTTACGCTGATTTTCAAGTTGATTATGCTAATCCTGAAGAGTATTATAAACAAGTTCGTATAGAACAATTTGGATATGACCCAATGGAACCAGTTGTATTAACACCTGAAGAACAACAAGCAAGAATGGAACAAGAAAGACAAGAACAATTAGAACAAACTGCTATGTTTCAGAGTGACCCATATTTCAGATACCAACAACGTCGTAGAGGTCAATATATGGGAACTTTGGGTCCTACATTTGATTTTTCACAAGAAGAAATCCAACAAGCAATAGAATCAAGAGGACAACAAGAACAAGCAGTAGAACAAGAAAGAATGTTTTATGGTCCAGTTCAAGAAACACCTTAATTATTAAAATGTTACTATATAGTAATTAATATGAAAGAAGTAAAGATACGTGGAATGGATATAAAAGTTCCCAAAGGGAACGCATTTGCTTATGAAACTCCTGAACCATTATTTAAACTCCACCAAAACTTTTTATGTATTGCTCCAAGAGGTCAAGGAAAGACCACCCTAACAGTGAATCTTATGGAGCGAATGCCGTTTGATAGAATATTTGTTATTAGTCCAAGTATAAAAAGTAACCACGAATTAATGAGTAGATTACATATTGAAGACGAAGACATTTACGAAGACCCTGACGATTTAACAGCATTAGACCAAATAAAAGCAGAGATAGAAAAAGAACGTGACGATTTAGAAGAATATGAAAAAAAGAAAAAACTTTATAAAGAACTTATGAGAAGTTTAGGAAGTAATGAATGGAAAATATCAGACGATTTACTTTTAGAGTTTTACAAAAACGGACAATTCCAACCACCAGTCCATAAGTGGGGAGGTAGAAAACCTTGTTGTGCTATTTTATTTGACGATTGTATGGGTTCAGGATTATTTACCAAAGGTATCAGAAAACTAAATAAAATGGTTATTTATCACCGACATTTAGGTCAATTAGAAAAAGGTGGTGCTATAGGGTGTAGTTTATTCTTTTTAGTTCAAAGTTACAAAGCACAATCAGGAGGGATTAGTAAAGCAATCAGAGGAAATACAACTTCATTAGCAATAGGTAGAACCAAATCACAAAAAGAATTAGAAGATATTGCTGAAGAATGCGGAGCAGAAGTTGATAAGGAAACATTTATGAAAGTTCATAAACACGCAACAGAAGGAAGTAAATGGGATTTCCTTGTAATTGATTTTCACCGCAAAGATTCCCACCCTTCACCATTCAGGAAAAACTTGGATACTTTTATTATTCCTGAAGAATTACAATGAAATTATTTTCTTAAGATATTATAAAATGACTGAAGGGACTGAAGAAATCCGAAAACTTACTCCATTGGAACAACAGCAGGTAAATTACCTTGTTGCTGAATATCCAAAACTTGACCGAACTATGATTGAAACTGTTATTAGATTAAGTGATAGACAACGTGATATTATTTGTAACGAAATTAAATCAGGTAAATTAAAAGAAGAAGACGATTGGGAAGAAGGTAAAGAGATTGTAATTAAAGCAGTAACTGTAGAAGACCCAGTGGAAGAAAAAGAAGAAAGTTCAGAAACTGAAGAAAATTAAAATATTTATATATAATAAAATATGATTACCAAATATGAACGTTCGGTTTTTATCAATAGTGAGATAAATACAAGACAAGGTCAAATCCAATCTCTTCAATTTCCTTCAGGTTCTTTTGCTGTTGGTCCTAATGAACGTATGGAAATGATTTTAGATACTTTTCACTGCCGTAGAAACTGGTATAACATTAACCAAACAAACGGAATCTTTTATGTATATGACCCAGCAGGTCCTTCCTATACCGAGTGTATTATTCCAGCAGGTAACTATATGTCTTTTGATACTCCTTCTGCTCCAGGTCCTCCAGCAATTGGTGCTCCACTTACAGAAGGAATTGTTAGTGCTTTAGTTAATGCTGGTTATGGTGCTGCTTCAACTTGTGTATATGACCCAAACACACGCAAACTTACAATAAGTCCTGTAGGATTTCCAGCAGGAGCATACATTGTTTGCTTTCAAGTTACTAACAACTCACCAGTAGGTCCTCCAATTGGTGTATCAGAACAAGGATATCTAAATGATAGTTGTGAAATACTTGGAACAAAAGATACACGTGACGGTTGGGACGGAATCACTCCCCAAAATGCTTTCCAAACAGCAACAACTACTCCAATAGGAGCAGGTCCTTACATTACACCATTTGTAGCACAACTAAACTCATTAGAATCCATTTATGTTCTATGTGACCTTCATTCAGGTAACTATCAAACCAACGGATTCTCAAGAGGACTTCCAAGTTCTAAAGATAGCATTACCCCAACACAAATATTCGCACGTATTCCACTTAAACTTGCTTACTATGACCCTGATAATGAGTTTATTGATTTCCAAGATAGCAACAATAACTTTAGTATGTTTCTCCACCAAACTCAACTTGCTAACGTCACCTTTAGAATTACTGACGATAAAGGACGACTTATTCCGGAAGTAGCACCAGGACAAGCACAAGAAGGTTCATTAAGTTTTAAAATGAGCGTGAAATGGCGTGTAGTAGCAGACGATTATCCACCAAGTGATAGAAAACTTACAGCAGACAAAATCGCAAAACAATATCCAAATCTTACTTTAGTTTAAGGTTTTTCCAAAATAAAAATATTTTCTTATAGTAAAACAAAATGGCGGACCGAGGTGGTTTAACTTACGAAGAAATGAAAGACGCAGAGGGTCTTTTTATTCCCTCAAATGTTCGGTATATGGTTGATAGTATGAGTAATTACAGCACTAATACTTTCCGTATCGAAACTGTCTCAAGCGATACAGCACGAGCAGGTCAAATTATTACAGTAAATCTCCCTTCAGGGGCGGCACTGCTTGACCTTGACTCATTCCGTCTTCATATGGACGTAGAATGCTCCGGACCTGCTAATCCGGCAGCACCCCTTGCTGACGAAGTTTATGCTAAACTTCCACAAAATGGAGCACAATCTCTTATTGACCGCTGTGAGGTGACCCTTAACGGAATCTCCATTTCTCAAGCACTTAACCAGTATAACACTGCTTACAACCTTAAGCAACTTGTAAAGGGTAACGTTCCACGTAACTCTTCCGTTGATAGAGCAATCGCTCACGCTGAAATTGACCCTGACGACCCAGCACCTGCTGCTGGTTCTGCTGGTGTTGAAGCAGAAACTCTTGTAGTTCAAGATTGGATTGGATTCCTTGGTGCTAAAGAGCACTCCACTCGTTGGTTCGCTGCCGACTTATTTGGTGCTCTTTCTTGCCGTCTGACCCTCGCACAGAACTCCGTGCTTGTTCCTAAAGTATGGGGTGTTCCAATGGGAACAAACCTTGCTAACGCTAACCAAGTTGCTAATGCCGCAAATATGTCTTACACAGTCAAAAATATCTACTTTACAATCCAATCTGCCTCACTGAACCCAGTATATAACCGAATGCTTCGTGAGCGTCTTGAGGTTGATTCTTACATTCCACTCAACTACAAGGACTACTACAACTTCTCTCAAGGTGGTATTACCACTGGTTCTCAATCAACAAGATACCAACTCTCAAGTGGAAGTGTTGATTGCCTCTACCAAACCCAGCGTGATTCTAACTACAAAACTACAGGCATTGTTCCAAAAGAACTTGGTAACGCCGCTATTGGTTCAGGTGCTTTCTGTGCTAATGCTTTCAGATTCCGTTCTTACAACTCTTGGGGTGCTAACGTTAATCAAAAACTCGCTGGTAACTTCCGTCACCGCTCCAGTTTCAACAATATCGCTATGCCCCAGTATTTACAGGACATAATGGGTTGCCTTGCTAATGCTTCCTACGTTCCTGATAAATGTGGTATGGGTGCTGACGGAACTATGATTTCCTCACGTGAATCATTCAACGACGGACGCTTCGTTGCTCTTACTACTCTTTCTCACCCAACCCAGTATGGAGTTGCCTGTAATTCAGGTGCGAACTCAAGAGGGGTTCTGTCTGCTTTTACATACGAAACTCAAGGTCAAGTAATCCCAGCAGCGTCCCCAGTCAATGGTGGAACAGGTGAATCCGGTGCTATTGATACCTTTGTTCTTGTAGAGGTAACCAGTGAGTTACGTGCTGGATTAGGCAAGGATATCACTGTGCTCGTATAAGTAATTTTCTGATAATAAAAGTTAATAAAATATATTTTATTAACCAAGTAAATATGAATCCTCCCCCTCCCATATCTGTCGTTGGTTTTCAAGAAGACGAAGACCTCCTATTTATTTTTTTTCTTGTTGAAATATTATTAGAAGAATACTTTGAAGAATGGATAAATTAGAAAAAGATATAAAAGAATTAAAAAAACTTTTAGAAAAGTTGTTAGCAATATACAACAAATAAAACTTTTATGATATAAGAAAAATTAAAATCTTTTTATATTATAAAACAATGAATCCTCCGGAAATCCGTATGCGAAGTTTAAAAGACGTTCAAAAGGATAAACTTGCTCCAGCAGGTAACGCTCGTGGTGCTATCCCTTTTAAAGATTGGGGTGAAGAACAAATTGTTCCCAATGTTAAGCGTGAGGGAAAACCTATTAAATGGAAAGGAACTAAACAAGACGATATTCCAGTTATGTTACACTCTATAGGTATTCAACCGAACCAAAATCTGATTTCCTTACCTTGTAAAGAAGTTATGGATATTTATGGTGACGTTAAACAACGTGGTAATATGGGTATCAACCAATTTTCAGTTCAACCAGTTAATGCTAAACCTCTTACTGGTTTAGATAAGTTAGCATTTGTTCCTGAAGATAGAATTGGTAAATATGGTGCTGATTTTCTTCAGAGACCTTTTGCTTTTTCAAGTTTTGGAAGTGCTTGTCTTTAGTGGGGTTTTGCCCCCACACGACAAAAGTGCGAAGCACTTTGAGGCAGAGATTAAAATATTTGTTTATAATAAAATATGACTTCATTAACGAAAGACGCAGTTGTAGGAACACTTTATGCTGATACTATAAATTATACTAATCTCAATCCAGCAGGTGGTGGTGGAGGTGTTCCTATTTCTAATCCACTTACAAGTGATTTAGATTGTAATGATAAGAATGTAACAAATGCTGATAATATTACGTGTGTAAATATTGATTTCACAACAAGTAATCCACCAATTCCAACAGGGTTTGTAAATAATCCTATGACTGAAGAACTACAAGGGAACGGCAAAAACTTTACAAATGTTAATGACGTAGGGTGTGCTTCTTTAACTGCTTCAGGTGCTGTTACTTGTGTTGGTGTAACTAATTCAGGAACAACTTCAACCAACGACTTAAGTGTTAGTGGTAATACAACTATAGGAGGTGCTTTAACTGCTAATGGAGGTATTGTTGGTAATGGTGGTTTAACTATTGTAGGAAATGAAAGTGTATCAGGGTCAGCAACAGTTACTAACAACTTAACAGTTGGTGCTGGAATGACTTGTAATGGTGGATTAACAATTAATTCAGGTCCTAATAATTTTGCTGGTAGTTCAACATTTACAGGTAAAATATCAGCAAATGGTGGAATCAACGTTACAGGTAATTACGTAGGAGCAGGTCAAGTAGCAACAGTGGGTAACGGAACTTTTAGTGGTTACGTAAATTGTAATAGATTGATTATGCCTCCTGCTACTCAAGGAAGTTATACTACTCCTGTTGATATTGGAACAACTGCTGTAACTCTTGGTATGAGTGGTAAATCGTCAGGTGCTTTAATTTGTTACAATAGCACAGGAACACTTAATTTACCAGTTATTAAAATTGAAACAGGTGTTACTAATGCTTCCAAGAATGGTTCATTAATGATTTCTGTAACTCAACTTAATTCAGTATCAGGAACACCTTTAGTTATGGAAAAATATAGATTAGAAGACGGAACACCTCAAACTGAAATGAATGTTTATATAACTATGGAAGCAACAGGTGCTCCAACAAGTGGGAATCCCATAAGAATTAACTTTCTTTACATAAAAGATTAAAATATTTGTTTATAGTAAAATATGACTTCTTTGGGAAAATCAGCAATTGTAGATAAGTTAGATTGTATTAATCTCAATGCTAAAAACTTTAATCCACCATTAACTGGTGTTTTGAATCCACTTGCGAGTGATTTAAATTGTAACGGAGCAGGAGGTCCTTACTCACTCAATAATATTAAGAATCTCAAAACAAATAACATAACTTTTACAACTATAAATGGTGCTCCTATTGGAAGTGGAACACTGGATAATCCCCTCCTTTTTGATTTAGACGGAAATGGAGCAGGAGGTCCTTATAGTTTTGAAAATATTGGTGTTGGTGAATGTGCTACTGTAACAGCAACTGGTGGTGTAACTTGTAATGGTCTTGACGCTACTTCAGGAACTTATTCAACAACTCAATTAACAACAACTGATAATTCTATTAAAGGTGCTGTTACAGTTACAGGATTAATAAAAGCGAATGGTCCTACTCAATTTCAAAATGGATTTATTGTGAATGGTGATAAAACACTTACAGGCAGTCAAAAATTAACAGTCACAGGTGCTACTGAATGTGATAATTATACAGGAAGTTTATTATTCCCAACCACAGCAAGTTTTCCACCAATTCCTGTTACTTTTGGTGGTCTTTTATCAGTCGGTGGTGACGTAGAGGATAGTGGTAAAATCACAGACGAAGATTTAGAAGTTAATGGGGATATGTCCGCAACAAATCTTTTAATGAATACTAACGACCAACAACGAGCAATTCTTACTACACCTTCAATTGAATTACCAATTATTAACGCTCTTGGAACTCAAGCAGTTCCTTTAGATTTATCCTCAAGTGAAGGAGGAACGTTAGATTTAGGTTCAGGAGGTAAAGGTGTCGTTTATGCTTGGAGTGGTTTATTCGGTCCTGAATATCCTATCACCTTTACAGTTCAATTATCTCAAAGTAATCCATTACAAAAAGGTAAAGTTGAAATTAGTTCTCAATTATATCAGACAGCAGGTGTTTTAACTCCAGCACTCACTAAATATTTTGTTAAAGCAGTAACAACAAATACGTTTAAGGTTACAACATTTTATGACGCTCCTTCAAGTGCTACTGATACACACAGGATAACAGTAATTTATACCCCTGATTCCATTTAAGATTTTTTCAAAATTAAAATATTTGATTACTATAAAAATGAGTTCTCTTACAGCGTCCGCAGTCGGTCAAAAAATAGCAGCGAAAACCCTTATTGGTGATAATGTTGAAGCAAAAACTGAACTGAAAGTAGTTAAAATTAATGGTGCTGGTCTTCCAGCAGGTGCGAATCAAGGAGCGGCAGGTGCTGCTGCTGGTGAATTGTGGGTGGATACTTCCGCTGCTAACGTAATTAAATTAGGTGTATAATATAAGTATGACTAATCCTACTGGATTTAGCGAAAGTTTTATACTTGGTCTAATAGCAAGTATGGGTGCTTTAGTTGGTATAATCTTTTCAGCATTTAGGAAATCCAGGTGTTCTAATATTGAATGTTGTTTTGGAATGTTTAAATGTAGAAGAGAAGTTTTGACTACTGAAGAATTAGCGTTAGAACCACCAACTCCAACAACAGAGAATAAAAAATTACCTATAGTATAGAAATATGGAAGATAAGGAAAAATATGCTAATTCTAAAATAGAATGTCCTATATGTAGGAAAAAATTAGCAAAAAATTATATGAATACCCATATTAAAACCATTCATAAAAACGCTTACGGAACTGAATGGTGGGAGAAATATGAGAAGCGATTACAACAAATTAAGGAAGACAATAGAAAATTATATCTTGGTTAAATCTTCAATAGGAATATATACATAGGGTTTAATTGCCCTTCCATTCCCACCTCCGTCAGCAATTATATAATCTTTTTGTAAATCTACTTTATGATAATATAATCCGTCTTCAAAATTGAAAGCAAATATATATTGAGTATTTGGATTCTTTTTAGCATAATTTAATTTATTATTACCTACCATAGTAGTAGGATATGTATTATGATTACAGCGTCTGCTCTTTAATTCAACCTTACAATCTTGTCCGTAGAAATCAAATAGTGAATAAGGGTTTTTACATTTTTCAAGAACTCCAAACTTTTCTGATAAAGTTTTTATTAGGTCTTTTTCCTTGTTAATACCATAAGCAAAATCTTTTTTGAAAAACTTATCCTGAACCATTCTATACTTTAAGAAAAGAAAATAAAATTACTTAAGAAATAAAAATATTTCTATATTATAATAAATAATGGAATCTCCTGAAGCAAAGAAAAGATATGCTAAACCTGAAGGATTTAAAGGAAGAGGTCAAGGAACAAAATCCTATAAGAATTACAAATGGGAAATAACAATGTTTGATAAAGATACAAACACCTTTAAATCAGGTAAGTATTGTAATAAGAGAGATATGATTCAAGGAATGGAATTAAATATTTCAGAAGACCATATCTATAGGATTTATTCAGGTAACAGAGTAGATAAAGATAAGAGCAAAAAAGATAATAGTTTCATAAACAAATACGGACATATCCAAATAAAAAAGATAAATGAAAAAGTTGAAAATTAAAATCTTTAGGATTTTCTAAATCTTAAGGATTTTCAAAAAACTTCAGGACACAATTTTATTCTTTAAAGAAAAGGGTTTAAAGAATAAAGTTTTATATTTATTAAAGATTACAGATTTTTTTTCTTTTCATATAATAAGAATGGATACTCAACCACGAAAATTAGTAATCACAGAAACTCCTTCAGCAAAGCAACGTAAGGTGTTACGTGCTGTATATGGTGGTAAGCGATATACCACAGAACAATATAAAAGATTAAGAGCAAGATACAATAGAGAACTACCACAACTTAAAAGACAATACAAAGAACGTAAAGAACTTGAAGCAAGACAGCAAAGGTCAGCACGATTTATTCAAGACCGCTTTAGATTTAGACAGCAAAGACGACCATTAGAAATTAATGATTGGAGTGCTGAAATTGAACGCAAATTAGCACAACAGGGTATTTCTAAAAATGAACCATTTACCCTTAAACTTCGTAGTGCTGGTTTGTTTGGTGTAGAGAAAGATATTAACTTTAATAATTTTTATAATTTTGAGAATTGGGCGTTGAGAATTATTGAAGGTGAAATGGGTGGTGGTTCTGAACCAATTGTAGAATATCGTGTTGCTGTAGCAGATTATGGTGAAGACGCATTTAAACGTTCTTATATTTCTGTATCAAGAATTGCTGGTGGTTGTAATGTATGTGTTACAGGTCAGCAAATGATTTTACGTAAAGAAGTTAAATGTGAATACAATACATACAATATCTATAATCCACCAAGTAAAAGAAATAATTGTGGATTTGCTTGTCTTGAATATATCCTTGATATTAAACTTAAGTATTCTAAAGTTAGAAAAGAATATAACCTCAAGGCAGAACAATTAGTAGAACCAAATGTTATAACAAGTATTTATAAGCAAAATGAAACTAATGGAAAGTTCTTAACTATTATTGATAGAGATTATTGTGGTATTCTTAATTTTGATATTTGTGATTATATTCTGTATCATAAAAATCATTACCAAGTTGTAGAATCTGTAAAGCAAAATAAACACGAAAATAAAAGAGCAAAAGTAAAACGTAAATTATTAGCATATGATTTTGAAACAAGAGTGATTGACCCAAATGTTGGAATCCAAACAGGGAAATCTAAACGTTACCAACAAATAGATACTATCTGTTCTATTCATACTGAAAAACAAACTATCACATTTGAAACTGAAAGTTTTGATAAACGTTCAGCAAGAAAGTTTCTTGATTGGTTAGAACAAGAACACAGAGCAGGAAGACACTATACAATTGTAGCACATAATGGTAGTAGATTTGATAATATTATTTTACAGAGTGTAATGACTGAAAATGAAAAACTTAATTATTGTGAGTTTCAATACAGAGGATATTCCATTATTGGTATGTCTTACCTTAACCATATTTTTCGTGACCCTTGTTGCTTTCTTGTTGGTAGTTTGGATAGATTGTGTAAAAGTTTTAAAGTTACAAATGCTAAACAAACTACAGATATTTATAATGGTATGGATAACAAACAACTTTGTTTTTATAAACCTGAATTAGGTGTTTGGGAGTTTATGAAACTTAAACAATCAGAACCTGAATACTGGAAAGCATATGTTGAGTATTGTGAGGTTGATTGTATCTCACTTACTGAATTATGGAATAAGTTTGTATCTAACACAACTGACCTTATTGTTAAAATGGCGAAGGGTGAATGGATTCTCCGTAAGTGTTCTGTTATATCTAAAACAACTATCGGTGGATTAGCAAAAAAATTAATTGATACATTAAATAATGATAAGTGTTGGGGATTTCAGCATTATAAAAAGTTTATTGGTGACGATATAGATAAGTATGAATATATCTGTAAGTTTAAAAGAGGTGGGATTTCCCATTGTAACCAACCAGGTAAGCATAATCGTTCTGTTGGTGGTGTTGATATTACAAGTCAATATCCAACAGCACTTATCCATATGAAAGTTCCCTCAATGAATAGTCAATGGGTAACTGAATATGACCCTGATATGTATGGTTACTATACTATTACTGATTTAGCATTTGACGATTCTGCTAAAAAGTTCAAACCAATTTGCCCTCAACCAACTAAAGAACAATCTATTTTGAATTGGACTGCTGATTGGAATGAAGATACTGAATGTAATATTGATAGTGAAATGTTAAAGTATATGATTAAGTATTGTGGTCTCGTTCATTTTAAAGTAGTTAAGGGTTTGGTTTCTAATAAGTATGTGAAGGGTGAAGCACTCTTCGGTCAGTATGTAAAAACTCTATTTGCTGAAAAAGGAAGACAAGACGAACTTAAGGGAACTGACGAATATAACCAAGCATACAGAGAAGTATGTAAATTATTTATGAACTCCTTAACTGGTAAGTTAGTAGAAGACCCTTCTAAATATTACCAATTGTCTTATACCTCAAATCCTGACGACCCAAAGAATAACATAGGTGGTATTGGTTTTAATAAAGAACAAACACAACAACCATTCAATTTATGGGTTAATGCTGGTGTTATGGTATATTCATATTCCAAAAGATTATTGTGGGAATATATCAGATACTTACCAAATAACGCAGACGACGTAGTCCATATTGAAACTGACGGAATCTACGCTCATACTGACGATTTGGAAATAATGGAAAAACGACTTAAGGATTATGACGGAGAATATCCTGTGACTTTTGGTTCTGATTTAGGTAACGTCAAATGGGAACATAAAAGTAAAGGTGCTTCTTATTGGTTAGGTAAGAAACTTTACTTTATGGATTGTAAGTTAGAAGGTGAGGTTATGAGAGTTAAAGGATTACCACAAAATACTATTGACGAATATGGTAATACTAAAAAGATTGTAGATAAATCATTTTATGAAGATTTATACAATTGGGAACAAGGTGATTCAATCCAACGAACTTTTGGTATTTTATATAAGAAAGTTTTTGGTGAATTAGAAATTAGTTCAATGCGACTTACAAGAACAATTACTCCACAAATGAAATATCACGAGTTTAATTGAAAATATTTTCTTTAGTATTTATATATATGAGAGCATTAGAATTATTTAAAGGAACAGGAAGTGTAGGGAAAGTGTTGCGTGGTCTTTTTCCTGAATGTGAAATCTATTCATTAGATATTATAAAAAAATATCACCCCACACATTGCGGAGATATTATGGAATGGGACTATAAACAATTCCCAGTAGGTCATTTTGATATTATATGGGGAAGTCCTGAATGTAAGATTTATTCCTCATTACAACAATGCTTTTTGAAAACTGAAAAGAATACTAAAAGCGGTCGTTGGAAATGGGAAACTAAAGAACACCTTGATAAAGCAAGAGAGAAAGACGGAATCTATAGTAAAAGAACTATGGAGATAATTGACTACTATAAACCTAAATACTGGTTTGTTGAAAATCCTTGGAACTCTGCTATGGTTAAATTAGAACATATGAAAGACCTCCCAAGTATAAGAGTTGATTATTGTAGGTTTGGTTATGGTTATAAAAAACCAACTCGTATTTGGACTAACCAAAAATTAGACGATATGATATGTGAATGTAAGGAGTTTCATAAGTTTAGAATTGGTGTGAATGGTAAAGAAGAAGTTGGTAGAAGAGAAAGACAAATGGATAAAGCAGATAAAACTAATAGACAAGTTGTTAAACCAATTAATGATAAAACTAAAATGGAAGATAGATATTCTATTCCTCCGAAACTTTTGGAATATCTTTTTCAAAATCTTTAGGACTTTCCAAAATTATTTTTATTTTTTAAAGTAAAGGGTTTAAGGAATTGCTTTTATATAATATTAAGAAACAATGAATACCGAGAACGAATACCAACTCCTCAAGCGAACATACGAAATCATTAAGAATAAAAAAATTGAAATGAAAGATTTCAATCATTATCCAGGTTGGGAACAGGTGAAAATTAACTCATTAAAAAGTTTAAAGTTGAGATTGTTTATTCTTAATCTGAATCTTCGTCCTCAATTTCCAATCCCTGAAGATATCCAAATGAAGATTAAAAGAACAGCACTTATTGACGAACTCAAAGAACACGATTCTTATATCAATAAGAGAAATAATATTTTTACTCCACTAATGATTATGGAAAAAATGATATTCCATAATACTTTCCTTTATTATCTTAAATCAGTTACAGGTAAAACTGATACTACAGTATACTACGCATATGATACACCCTTACGTGAAAAGAGTGATTTTACTAAAAAAGAGTTTCTCCAAGTTCTTTTAGAAGAAAATGGAGTTCAGTGGAAAAAGAGTTGGACTATCAAAAAACTCATTCAAGAATATATGAAGTTCTGAAACATTAATTTAAAAACATTTCTTAAAACTAAAAGAGTTTAAAGAAATGGTTTGAAAATAAGATATACTCTTTTTAAAAATAAAAAAGATTTAAGAAGATTTTCCTATAAGGATTTCTATAAGGATTTTTAAGGTCTATTCAAAATTATTTAAAGTTCATTTGGATAATTTTGGATATAATTTTTTCTGTGTGATTTCAGTAATGAAAAAAAAA
>Ga0070749_10000998_pt1 | contig 19163 bp, 28 predicted proteins | sample VirMetDEL_Nov_18_FD_75180 | JGI IMG/M metagenome (GOLD analysis project Ga0070749, IMG submission 75180) | Aqueous microbial communities from the Delaware River and Bay under freshwater to marine salinity gradient to study organic matter... | ecosystem: Environmental > Aquatic > Marine >...
AGTAGAGGCTCCACTCTTATTGGTGTAAAAATGACCATGTGCAGCTGGTTGGAATATGCTAGAAGCATCTTTAACCCTAAATATATTATTCGCTGTGTCATACCAAAATTTCTGATTAGCGTCAGAAGGCGCGGTAGCTCCAACATGTATAGTGTTGTCAGTTGTTAAATCTAAATCAGCACTAGTAATTCCTGTTATGCTTGCAGAATCAATAAGTTGATGTAATTTAGTGTTGGTAACTTCCTCGTTAGCTGTAAACGTTTTACCTCGTGTAAACGTAGCCATTATTCCTCCTCATCAGGGTAATTAAAACTGTGGTCCCATTCGCATTTAGGGCAAACTATATGCTTCTTTTTATGCCTAAAAATATAAAACTGATATAAGCAAGAAGGGCATTCAAGCTTATCTCTAGGCGTATTAGTTTGAATAAATTTACCCATTTATATTTTCTCTCTCATAATTCTGATCTTGTACTGTTAATATCCACTCTAATATTTGTATGTCAAATGTCTCATTATGTGTTAGTTTAAAGTCAATGTTTCTACCGCGACTAAAGCCTTCTAAATGAAACTTGCCGCGAACAATACCAGTTCCGCCTAGGTTGAATGGTAAATTCTCTGGTAATAATGGACCACCTGAAACAATTGTAAACGTTCCAACGTCTGTAAATCCAGCCTCATCTACCCTGGCTTGAACTGTAACAGTTCCCTCACCAGTCCCTAAAACAGCGAACTCAACCTCATTAAATATTTTATCAGATTCAGGTCTGCCCATGTCATATTTCTTTGTGGTTAAAGATACTTCGTAAGCAGAGCCATCATCATCAAATGTGCCATCAAACATACGTACGATATTACCGTTTGTAGTATTACCAAACATAGCATCTTGCCCACGACTTCTAATATCAGTCTCTACAAATTTAGCAGCTGGAAGAACCCAGGGGCCATACCAAGCTTGTTGTGTAACGTCATATATATAAATATTATCATTCTCTGTAGCGTCATCTAGAGGCATTGATAGCATATAGAAATCGCCATAAACACCAGCTGAACACTTATCTATATGTAGGATATTAATCCTGTCTAAATCAGTTTCAATCTGCTCTGATATAGCTATAGCTTGTGTACCTGTAGGAGCGTCAAGAGCCGTCCTGTTAAGCGCCCTAACACGCCTTTCGTTATCAAGGAAGTATATTACTCCACCTATCTCTTTAACTGTGTCCTTAGCCCCTATGCCGTATCTATCATCAATAACCCTACGTACCCAAGTTGATTCATCTCCAGGATTAGTTATAATTATCTCTTCAATTCTATTGTTCATAAAAATCAATAGTTCTTGATTTCTATAACCTAAGATTTTAAGCACTTCGGAGTTTCCAGCGCCTTCTCCAAATTTAAACACCTGAGCTGTTAAGTCAAATATATCGTCTAAAACTCCAGAGTATGCAACGTGCGCTTTATTATTAATATCATTAGTCCAAATTCTGTTTAAGAAATATTCACTAGTAGTATGCCTAGGCATTGCTGTAACACCAGATGCTATAGTTGAGAACGATAGGGCTGTATTAAATACTAACGGATCGCTCTGTCCATCACAGAAAAACACCTTATTAAACCCTTGTTCAAACTCACCTTCATAATCTGAGGTTGGCAATGTAGCTCTTAGTGATACAGTTCCAACAGTGTTAGATGAGTAAATCTCTGAGCCGATTTGATATAATAAAGAATGCCCTGAACCATCATCAGGTCTAAAATCAACAAGTGATCTAATAGCGCCAGATACCCCTGATGCACATGTAGCAAATGTGTCTGTACCACCACGCTTCTTCAACAACCCTGGATCAGCAAATAAATTCTTATACTCCTGACCTTGATCATCTCTAATCTCAGTTGGGTAAGTGTGAGTGTTTAATCCACCAGTCTGGGTTTTAATCCTGACTAATAGAGGGAACTCTCTCATAGTATCTTGGTCAGCCATTAATTAACCACGCTTATTCTTTGACCATATAAACCAAATTGACGGTAAGGACTTTGACCTGGACCATGTGGCATTGACTGGAATACAGCCTCAGTTTGCATAAAGTATCTACTCATCATTTCTTGCTTTAATCTAGCAGCTAATTGCTCATGATCTCTAGCCTGACTATACTTACCTTGCTGTCTTAAAATATCAGCGGCTGCCAATTCAAATAGTATTAAATCAGCTGGTATTTCTAACGTATCACCATCATTAATCAATGGCTCAACGCGCTTCTTATAAGCTATAGTTAGCGTTGTAGCACTGCTAGGTAAATCTTGAAATCTCAAAGCTTGATATCTAGCATCGTTATTCTGAGCTGTTATAACAGAGTATTCAACAGTTGATGTAGTACCAGTTATAGTTATATGGCCAGCTCTACTAGAATCTTTGGAGCTAGTATCAGTTCCAATACGTGTGATTCTTGAAAATGTATTACTTGTAGTAACGGTTGTAGTGCCATTTAAAATAACACTCTCATTAACTTCCTCGCCACTAACCATGCCCCAAACTTCAACAACTTGCCCAATATCTGTAGCGTCAGAAGACACAAAGTCTAAAGTCTCAGCGGTTGTTATCACACGTTTAATAGGAGACGAGCCAACTAATGTATATGAGAACGGTGCGCCCGTTGTGGTTAACACATCATAAAATCTACTCATAAACATTTCTGGATTAGTCTGTGTTAACAAATCCTTCTTATCTTCAGTAAAAATTTTTTTGCCAACATAACCGTTATAGGTAAGGAAAACAAAGGCTTCATTAGCGTAAACATTTACTTCGGCTGTTCTAAGTCTAAATAAATCAGGCCAATCAAAACCATCAGCTAATTCTTTATACTTACGGTTAACAGAATCTTTAATACGTGTTTCACGTCCAGAACTACTATCTTGTATAAATTGGCCAACTTGAGTTGTGATTTGATTAAATGTCATTCCCATAATTTATCCTTTTAGTATTCCCGCAAAATTAACCCTACACTCACCGGCTCCGCCTGTTGTGGCAATGGAATTAATTAAAATATCTGTTTTTTGAGAAAATGGTGTAGATGGAATATAATTCAATTCTATTGTTCCACCAGATATAGAATAAGTTGTCCCCCTAACCCTGCCACGACCGAGAGTGAATGGTCTGGAATCTATAAATAAATCTATCTGCTTTCCAGAATCAGAACTAGCATTACCTCTAATTAAGAAAAATTCTTTATTTGCTGGAACTGTGTACACCGCTGTATGAGATATACCCTCACCAATAGAAACTTTACCATAAACATTAGCTGGCTTACCAGCGGTGACTGTTCCAGTTCCTATAAATATATTACCTGCATTTTGAAGTCCAGTTCCAAACGTGAAGCAAGTCATGAAGTTTATTCTTAAATAAGAGTTTACTGTTGTAACAGCGGTTGTGCCATTTAGTGTCACAAACTCTTGGCTCTCTACATAATCAGTGTCTAGCCCTTGAATAAGAATAGTTCTACATCCTGTGCCAGCTGAAGTGTCATTTGCATCAGAGCTAGATACAGTCATTGTTGACGCTGATACTGGGAACACATACTCTGAGCCGTTCTCTTCCCAAACGGTTTCAATATTACTTACACCTACAGATGGGTTGGTGCCAATAAGTGATACAGCGCTATGACTAGTAACATTACCATCGCTAACTTGAAAAAAATAATCGTTAACTAATACACCGCCAGCGTTACCTAACATCGCTGAATATGCAGCTGTTTCTGGATTGTAAAAAACACCCAGTGTACGTTTTGCCGATGCTACATCATTATGCTCATCTCTAGCCGTTTGCTGATCAGTTTTATGATTCGTCATTAATTAACCCAGTTATCATTTCAGCCATCTTCTTTATAGTAAGATAGTTTTTAATATCAACCTCTAAATTCCCTGTGGCAAACTTAGTTTTCTGAGACATTCTAGCAATGTGAGCATACTCTCTCTCTTCATCACTTAAAACAAACTCAGGTCTACCGTTATCAAAATTAACCCTAGGCTTTTCAACTCTCTGCTCCATAGGGGCAGCGTTAATAGCTTGACCAGTCATAGGGTTGATTTCCATTAAACTATTGCCAATTTCTTATTGCAGTCTTTAAGAAAAGCAGCGTTCCACTCTTTAGCTACCTTACTCCATGTAAAATGCGTCTGACACCAAGGTATCATTTGCGTTCTAATGGTTTCTTGCTCTCTCTTGTTTCCAACCATATTGATAAGCTCTTTTACGTACTCATCTTTAGGGCAGATAGGGTCTAAGTATTCACCAACTTGTATGCCGTATTCACAAGTCTCATTTAACGCCGCATAGTTAGATGTAACAGGTATTGCTCCACCACATTGCATCTTCATAGCTGTGATACAGCTAATCTCACCAAACTGTGTAGGATACGCCCACACTCCAGCTGACGCTATATGGGAGGCTAAAACATCCTGTCCCACTGAGCCATAGTATGTGATGCTCGGAGTTTTTTCCATAATATCCAGAAGATTCTCTTTCCATTCCATCATCTTTCTATCGTTCTTATAACGTAGATCAAACCATTTGTTGAAGCCGTAAAACACTTTAAGCTTAGCTTTAGGGTGTGCCTTAATAACCTCTGGCCAATAGCTTAAAAGAGTATCTAATCCACGATCAGGTGAAGAAGCGTAAATAACTGTATAAGGGTCGTTATCTCCCTTAATCATTAAATCTGGGTCTACACCATTCCTTGTAAACATAATCTTTTCATCGGGAACCCAAGGCGCAGTGGTTGCATGGAAGTCTGATAAAAACATAACTTTATCAATCCGCCCCATAGTCTTCTCGTCATAAAAAGGCTCCATACCATTTTGTAAATCATGATTCCAAAGCCAAGTTACTAGTCCCTTAGGAGCTTCATAAACTAAGCTAGGATGTCTCCAAAGAATAGTTAGATCAACTAAATCTCTATTGTTTGCAGCGTCAGCCCTATACCAGTTTACACCATCAATATTACCTTCGCTAATACAATTACAATAAACCTCTACAGTCCAGCCTAATTTAGCGAACTCCCTAGAAATATTAATAACAGCTTCCTCTGATCCACCTATACCAGTCTTAATAGATTCTGGACCCCAAGCTTGTGTATCATCATGTCCACAGTAAATAGCCACAACCTTCTTGCTCTGAGGTCTATCTTTTTTAAGATTCCTTTTAAACGCTGGGTAATCAGCTATCTCTTTAGGGATAATGTCATAAATCTTAACATGATCCTCTTCAGGGGTTGTAGCTAAAATCTTCTCATAAGTTTTAATCATATCCATGTCATATAACTGCTTACGACAGAATGCCTCAACAGCATCCCACTGTGCTACCTTATTTGGTAGTAAAGCCCTAAGCTGATCAGTGCAAGCTAATACACGCTCAAAATCACCGCACTCATGATACGCTTTTTGAAGTAGTAATAAAGGTTGTACTTCAGCGCCAGCTGGGTTGTGAATCATAGCTCTATCTAAATCTACACACTGCCCATGTAAACGTATCCAATGGATAACTCTATCCCATTTACCGTTTAAACTATCAATCTCAGCTAAAGCTAAGAAGGCATCTTTGTAAGTAGGCGCTAACTCTACAGCCCTTAAACACCAAACAGCGGCAGCTTCTAAATCACCAACACGCTTGTATACATTTTGTATACGAATCATAACTAAATAACGCTCGTCATCCCAGGTAGATTCTTCTAGGTATTCCATGTAGTATTTAATAGCATCTGAGAATTTCTCCATGTCTACAAGAGCATTCCCATAATACATCTTCATACGTTGATCGCCACCCTCTTCAACAATACGTTTAAGCATTCTATAATTACGCTCTTTACGTTGAGCGTTATCATCGCCCTGTATATTGTTATGAATAATGTATCCTAATGATCTGTCCATATCATCAAAGTTAGCACGTTTGATAGGGCTTAAAACCTCATGTATAGGCGCAATCCATTTGAAATAGCCGTTTTTAACAATACGCTCTCTACTATGCCTAGTGGTACATAACCCCTCTGGGCTAAACTCATAGTCATAATCAACACGAATCATGTCAACACCATTGTGAAACGCACGCTCAATACCTTGACGCATTGTCTCTGGATTAGAGATAACATCATCAGCATCAATCCACATAACCATATCGCCAGTAGCTAGTTTAAAACTCTCATTACGAGCATCTGCAAATGAGCGTAGAAAGCCATCTTCGTGTAAAAGATCAGGCCTTAGCTCATGTATAACATCACAAGTAAAATCGTAGCTTTTTACTAATTCCGCTGTGGCCTGATCAGAGTTGGTTTGAACTAAAATAATCTCGTCTGCTATTTGGGAAATGGAATCAAAAGTGGCTAGCACTTTATCGTCACATTTACCTAAAATCATCGCTATAGAAAGCTTCATTATTCGCCACCCATTATAACAGAAGATTCGTTTTTTTGATAGCAAAGAAAGTCTGGCATTACTTTTTTAACCATGTCTGTAATCTTCCTATCGAGCATCCAATCTTTGTTTGTCATTTTCTGTATGGTTAAACTAAGCGTGTATGGTATTTCAAGATACTCTTTCCAAGTACCGTTCTTACTCATCCCGTCTTTACGGTGTAAACTATCACGCTTGTTAATCATATACTTTCTAAAAGCAATAAGCTCATAAGGGTTTTCTTTAACCCACATTTTAAACGCTGTCTCCAAACAACTTCTTAAATCTTGTCCAGGTATCCATACCTGTATCCCTACTGGGAAGTCTATATCGTCCATTTTCTCTCCTTGCTACGAAAAGTGAGTTAGTAAAATTCTTGGTCTTAATCCAGTGTTTGATGCAGCTGGCAAAGTTCCTGTTATTTCTACTCCAGCAGCTCCTAAATCATAAGTTAAGTCTATCTCTGTTGCTGATAACACTCTTTCCCAAATGCAGAACTCGTCTAATCCAACATTAGCGTTTTCACCACTATTAGGATTACAACCTAAAGAAAGTCCGGTAACACTTGCACCACCAAGACCGCCCCCATTACCACCCGCATCAGAAGCAACGCCATCGAAATAAGTAGTAACTGTTCCAGCTGATGCGTCATAAGTGGCTATGATATTATGCCAAGTACCATCAGCAGTCCAAGCGTTGTTAGCAATTCTTTTACCAGAAAATGTTCCTGCTATTTCAAAAGATAAAGTAATATAAGCTGCGCTCTCATACCTAATTTTAAACCCGTTATCATTGTCAGATAAAGCGGCCATAACTAAAATGTCACCACTAGCTGGGGTAACGTTTTTATACCACAAAGAAAATGATAAATCATTCGTCATCCCAACGTCTACAAGACTAAGTGCCCCATTGGTCATAGCGTCATTAACACCATCAGGAGTTAGTCCTGTTCCTACCTGCCCAGTACCCGTAATAGTCGCGGCAGTAGTTCCTGTTAATGTTATATTAGAACCGTCACTTCCTTGGTCAGTAATAGTAGTTCCACTTGTTTCATTAAGGTCGTAATATCTAACAAGTCCTAAATTGAGATTATCAACAATAGCATTGCTCTCATTGGTATATTCCTCTGAAGCCTGTGCCGAAGTGACAACAACATCATCCCAAACTTTTATCCTAGCTATACGCCCACTAAACCCACCAGAAAAAGCGTCATTAACAAGGGAATAAACGCCTAAAGCTGGCATTGTTCCTAAAGATGAGGCTGAGCTAGCATCTGAGCTATTAATAGCATAAGTAACTTCAGAGCCATTAACATAAATGTTTAAATCTTTAGTTCCAAGATCGCCAGTAACAAGTAGATGGAACCATGTCTTTGCCACATATTGACCACCATTGGATTGAGAATAAATATAGTTAGTATTTCCATTCGTAGAAAGTTGCCATGTAATAGCACCTGCATTTAATCCTATATAATGCCCAGCTACAAAACTAGATGTTGGCCTTTGGTTTAAAAGCCTATTCACCCCTGTATCATTCACATAAACCCAACAAGAGATAGACGCTTTAGAACTACCTGTAGATATTGGCGTATCTGTATGAGATAGATAGTCGTCAATGTCATCACCCTCATAAGTACCGCCAACTGTTACTCTATCATCAGCAACAGCAGGTGTACCGTTGGCTGTAAATCCATCAGAAGGTAAGTCTAGGTATGTGAAATCTGGTGTTGGTACAGCCATTATAAATCCTGTGGGTCTGTGTAAATCCAGCCATCAGAAGCACCTTGAGATGTAGCTGGATAAGCTATAAGCTCTCGTGCTTCCTGATGACTTAAATGTGGCCAGTTAGGAAATTTCTCAGCTGGGATATAAGAAGGTTTTACTAAAGCGTCATCACACTCTTCACAATGTCCTGTTTCCCCCCTATCTCCAACAACATACAATCCATCAGTTGAGAAGTTCCCACCTGTGAATCCTAGCCCTGCTCGAATACCGAACTGAGCTACGCCAAATACTGTATATGAAAAATTGTTATAAACCATTATGAAACCTGATATGTCGTAATTGTCGCATTAGTTTGTGAAGCGTTTGCCGTTATCTTTAAAGCTCTAACACCAGCAAATTCTGTAAACAACCTATAAATAGGGTTCGCTGCCGTCATAGTTAATGATAATGGCGTTTCATCATCTTTATTAATCTCATGGTCAACACCGCCAATAACAGCATCAAAAGTAACCTCTGCATCAGCAGATAAGTTAATCGCCATACCTATAATTGGCTTATTGCCATCTAATTGAATAGTAACACTTGTACCATCCCAATCAACCGCTGTATTTGTTTCAGCCCATGTTTTATCAATCTGGCCGCCTGCTTTTTTGTCTGGCATTATTCTCTCCTAAAAAAAATAGAGGGGGCTATTAACCCCCTCATAACTTATGACGCTGTGTTAATTAAACCAGCAGCAGCTTCGTTACCATATTCAAGAGTAAGCTCACCTTGAATTACAGTATCAATACTATCCGCAGTCTTAGCAGCACGCTCTGTGGTTGGCGCACGTAACCATGATTTTGCAAACATGTCACGGTCAAGAACAACTAAAGAGTTAGCGTTTGTACCACTTGGAATATCACGAGACAACTGAACAGCAACAGTGCTGAAATCAGATTCATAAATCGCGATAGTGTTAACAACTTCACGGTCTGCTTGATCAAAACGTTTCTGAGCGTTTCCAGAAAAATTAGAAATACGTCTCTTCAAGAAACCGTTTACCAAAGCATCACGTGGCTTGCCGCCAGAGTTCCATACAGATTCCAACAAGTCGTTAAGCTGAGTTTCACCAAGCGTGATACCTGAAGCGAAAGCTGTCAAGTTAGTTGAAACAGCGTTTAACAAACCTGTCATCCGACGTGCAACGTTAGAAGCGTTACCAGAAGCAGAAGAGCCACGTAGTAAAGCGTGTTCCGTGTCTGTCTTCCACTCAACCATGCGCTGTTCAATCTGGTCTGCAACTAAATCAGAAATAGCATGACGAGATGTTGCTTGTGAAGTACCTGAAACACGAGCTGTCTTCTCAATGATTTGTGTAAAGTTACTTACACGAGTTGGAAGAACTGGAGCTGCAAATGTGAAAGAACGACCTTCAGTCTGCGCGTTGTCTGAACGTGTAGTTAAAGAACGCACTTGCCATTCGTGCTTAGGTGAGTTTGCTGTAGATTCCCCAATCATATTATAAAATGGAGTATCTTCTGGTGTGATTTGATGAATAACTTGGAGTACATCTTCCTTAATTGATGTGTCTCCGTAATGTGTGCCTACTGGCATAATAAACCTCTTATTGTGTTAGGCCTTTAACCACATCTAACTCTTTAATGATACTTCTCAAATTTCCACTTGATCCCTGACGGCTCGGGCTTAATGTTTTGTATTCACGCAACATTTCCGAAATATCAGCTGTACCAGTAGAGCCACTGCGATTATTGGCAATTACCTTATTCTTGTTCTGAATCGCACGTTCTTGTAATGATGGACCAGAGTTTTGTTTTTTAAGGTAAGCAACCTCAGCTAAGGCAACAGCTAGTAATTGGTCTTTGTTGATAGTCTTATATTGCTCACTTGATAAGTCGTTAAGATAGTTTTCAGCAATAGCATAGTAATCGCCATCCTTATTCCTAATCTTCTCGCCAGCCAAGTTTGAAATCATAGTTGCTGTCAACTGTTCACCCATCTTCTGTGCCGCTGTGCGTTCTTGCTCTTCGATTCGTTTATTGAACTTCTGTTCAATTTGTCTCTCAAGCAACAATTCCTTAGCTCTAGGTAAATGCCCTTCCAAATCAGGATCGTTCTCCGCGTTTGCGATGAACTTAGTTAAACCGTTAACATCAAGGTCTTCAAGAGTTTTTGGCTCAGAGTCTGTGCGCATACTCTCTAAAGCCTCTCTTTTAGCTCTCTCAGCTATTAACTGCTCTTCTAACTCTCTTTGTTTTTTAATCAAAGAGTCGATTCTTTTTGGAAGCCTAGACTTCTCCTCTGGAGCATCTTCACTTTCGTTTGATTCCCCTTCTTCTCCATCCGCATTTTCAGAAGTTGCGTAAGCTCTATCTTCATCTTCCATCACAGTTTCAGTTTCAGAGGATGTCGGTACCTCTTCTTCTAGTTGTGAAGCCACTAGATCATTTAGCGACATTTAAACCCCTTTCTTAAAGGTTATTAGTTTTTGGACCAGCTTGTTCTTGAGAGCTGGATTTCTCAATTTTTTTAGTAGATTTACCTGCATTATCTTTAGGCTTACCTTCACCGTAACCGTTTTGAGGCGCAAAGCCATTTACCACAGTGTGGTTAACAGGCATCCCTCTAGGTTGTGAAGACTTAATACTTGACCCTTTATTTAGCATAATTTATACCCCTTAACATATCTCTATTCTGTCCATTCATACGATTAAGTGTTTGTTGTAACCAGATATCATAACTATCAATCTCTACATCAACTGCACCTAATAATTTATACCACGCTTTAAAATCTGCTCTTAACTGTACTAAATCAATATCATCATCACCATCAATTAAAACACGCACTAACTCAGCCTGTTTATCTTGTACAAACTCAGATAGAAATTTATACCCTTCGCTGTCCTTAAACTGACGAAGTTGCTCAACTTGTATTCTCCGCTTCTCAGCTGGAGTACCATTAATCTGCTCATCTAAGTTCATAAAGCCACCTGTTGCGCTCCACCATTAGGAGCCTTCTTTTCCATTTGTTTTAACGTCGCCTGTAATTCATTTAAAGGCACTGGTGCGTTATCGTTTACAGCTTGCTCTTGAGCCGCTTGTTGTTGTTGAGCTGCCGCTTGCTGTGCTTTTTGTTGTTGAATTTGGGCAATCTCTTCAGGACTGCGACGGCGAATAATTGTGTTACTAGCCACTTTATCATCTTTATCCATCATATCTTTAAACGCAGCGCCAAAGTTAATCTCGTATTCATCACCTAATAACGGTAACAACCCCTGTGCCTCTAAACCAATTAAAGAGTTAAATCTTTGTTGCGCTCTAACAAACTCTAATTCAGGATTAGCGTTACCAGCTGTTCCAACAGGAACTAGATCAAACTCTCCGTTAATTTCCCACTTGCTTAATTGTTTCAACTCGCCATTAGAAGTCATAACAGTGAACATGTTTGGACCATATTGATTCCATAATGCCCAAATCTGTCTATAAACCTGTTTCATCTCACGTTGGAATCTTGACACTTTTAATGACTGCGCAGATTGTTGATTACCTTGAATAGCAGAAACTTCTTGAGCTGTTCTAGCTTCTGATTTTTGCTGTTCAAAAACAAATGACGCAGAGCCTAGTAATCCTTCAGCCCAGAAACGTAAGTTGGTTTCTTCGTTATCAAAAGAGAAATCTTTAACATTAACATTTACCTGCTCAAAATCATTCATGTTCATAACAGGGTAAAATTGCCCAGGAATCCATTGCATGTTATTAGGATTTAGATTAGAGCCAATCTTATACTTAAATGTAGGTGCGTTACCAATAGCTAAAGCGTTTAATTTAGCTCTGTGATTTTGAGTGATAATGTCATCAATATTATCTAATATCTCAGCGATACCTCTAGGAGAATGGAAGCGTCCATCAGTTTCTTCGTTACGTAATTGAGTATAAGGCCATTCGCCATGTTCGTATGGAAATTCCATAAAGCGAACTTGTATGTTGGTATCTGGATTATAGATAAGTAAACAACGCTCTTTAACACCATCACCATCTATGTCATATAAACAGTAACTTTCGTGCATTGTAATAATGCCCTGTTTAGAGGTCGTTGTACCGCCTTCTCTTTCACGCTTCTCATTATCTAACTGCGCAAAACTCTTACCTTTACCACTATCACCTTTAGCATTGTCATCCTCTGCTAAACGATCAATAATCTTCTTAACAGCTTCAGCGTCGTACCAACCAGTTTGAGCTTTCTTACGCATCTCATTAATAGTATCAGAGAACACCTCAGTAAGACGTTCAGAGGTTTGGATGCTCATAGCACCTTCCTCTATATAAAACTTAGACGGGTCTATGGCTACGCAGCGTGGTGCGTCATAAACAATTGCAACTCTATTAATAGTAACACTATCCTGTTCTTTAAGGATAAAGTTCATAATGTCTTCAATAGCTTTTTGATCAATTTGATCTTCAACATTTAGTCCGAAACGGGCAGAGATCAAGTCCGTTAAGGCTATTTCTAAATCTTCTTGAGTTGGGATTGATCCGTCTTCAAATGGGATACCCTCTTGTACAGCTGCTATAAATTGAGCTATCTGTGCTAAATCATCTTGTGATAATTCTTCTCTTCTAATTACCTCAGTGACAACATCTGTCTGGTAATCATAAATAGTCTTAATAATACCATAACCATAAGTACCCATGTTATCAGCAACTATCTCAACGTTAGATTTAAAATCCTTCATCTTAGTTGTTAATAACCACTCCATCGTTCCTTCAGCGGCAGAAGAAGTTTGAAACCCTTTAGCGTTTAAAGGTTTAAAAGAGACGATTGGAGATACCTCTAAAGTCCCCATTAATGGAGCTTTAGCTTTAGTAACCTCCATGTCAATAAGCGGCATGGTTACATTAGATGAGCCTACCCAGGGGAATTGAGGGTCTTTATCAAGGATGCCAAAACGCCGATCGTACCAATGGGCAAGGGAGTTTTGATGAGTACTGTCTGACGTTATATCACATTTGATATCTTTGTCAAGTTTATCTATAAATTTGGAGAATTGCTTTTTAGATATAGCAATATCCTTCTCGCCCTCTAAAGATACAGGGTTTTGTTTTTGATCCTCATTGGGTTTAACCAACTCGTTTTTATCTTTCGTCAAAGATTTTCTCCCACTTGTTAACAACGTCTGACCATGTGTTATATTTAAAATTAAGCATCATGTCAGATCGGATAGCTTCGCGATCGCTAGTGTTTGCTAACAATGCTATTATACACTCTAAATAATCTTTTTTCAAACTTTTTTTACCAAATTGCACAACATTTTGTAGAGCCATGTGTGGTATCACACAAGGAACTGCGCCATATATCTGAGCTTTAGCAGCTGAAATACAATACCTCTCCTGTCCAGTGCAAGGATAAGCAAACACGTCCGATGTTTTGTACAACATCGCCATATCCTCATTTGATAGTTTCCCAAGGAAGTCCACACCACTAATAGGCGTGTAATCTCCATTGCCGTAAGTAACCTTTAATCTAGCTGTTGGGTGATGAGCCCTTATAGTTGGCCATATAGCAAGCAAGAAATCAAGACCTCTGTCATGAGACGAGGCGTATAAACATTGCTTAATGTTCCTGTTATAATATTCATCACTGGTCTGTATACCAGGTTTAATATGGCTAATCTTATTAAATGCTGGATTCTTCCCAATTAATTCCCTCTCATGCCATTCAGAAATAGCGAATAAACCATCACATAATTCTCTCTGCCGTACCGATAAACTGGTACAGTCAGCTGTCCAAAGATAGCGTTTTTCAAACCCATCGATTTCGAGAGCTTTAGGCTCTTTAAATGCAATTAGGATTCCTTCGTTTTTTCTATTACCAATTTGGCTAATATGGCGATAGTCAATAACTTGACCACATTCAAAAACTGGATCGATATGACTTCTATCGGATGTTGAGCTATAAACTGTAACGTGATGTCCATGCCTTGTAAGCTCCCTAGCAAATAACACTACCATCTCTTCAGAGCCAGCTAAACGACCTTCATCAAAGTCTTTAGGACACCATGGAGCTGTCTGATTTACTACTATCGTGATCCGCATTGAGCGAATAAGTTAGTAGATACTATCGTTTAGGATCAGCTATAAGGGGAACAATTGGATTGTTCATCCCAGGAACTTGCTTTTTAATGTTAGCACCGCTAACCACTTTAACTGGGTATGCCCCAGAATTGTCTTTAACTTTCATTATTTCCCCTCTACTTTAGGCTTCTTTTTAGTAACCTTCTTTGGCTTTTCTAGCTTCTCTTCTACTTTAGACTTAGGTTTACAATCCTTACAAGTTAAAGGGTAAGAATACTCTTCATCTTTAGCTATGCCAAATGAGCTTGTGCAAACTTCGCACCTTGCATCCATGTCAAAATTTGCTTTCATTTCTTCTCTCTTTTCCGTGAAAAAATACGCCCCTGTATAGGGGGAGTATACACCATATCAACGTTGTAGTCAATATAAACTGGATTTTTTATTACAGTATATCTGACAACATCTACAAAATCTTTCCACTTCTCATGTGGAACTTCGGAGGCTAACTCTTTACTTTTCTTATCATTCCAAGTGTAGTTCATTAAAGCTGTGTGTACGTTCCAACAAGCGTCTGAGACGAATACTTTTGGCTTATTAGTGTAATCAATAGGCTTATCTGGATCGTAGTATAAAGCGGCTCTAACAGCGCTATGGCCATCATGTAAACTATCATTAATCTCAGCGTCAAAGTAAACTTGTTTCTCAGCAAAATCATTAAGCAATGTTTGTCCAGAATGGTTTAAAGTCTTCCTTGGGGTTTTAAACTTGTTAGGGTCCCCTAACTTATATACTATACGACCAACCTTCTGCTCCTCTTCTTTAATCATATTAGCATATTCTTCAACGGTTAAGTCACAAGATTTAACGTCAGGCATTAACTCAATGGGGTAGTTTCTATAAAAATACAAATCTCCACTAGTGTTAACAAACCAAAACCCTATAGCAAATGGTCGCCTATCATGTGGGTCTACTGTGACACCGTAAGTAACAGCACTTTGAGCTTGCGCCATAACATCTTCATGTTTTAAAAGATGTATATTCTCTGAATATGTTGGGAAAATTCTACCAAGTAGGTGGGTAAATTTACCATGCACACGAGCTTCAACTTCGTGTGGGTCTTCTCTAAAGATTTCTTTTTCAAATTCTTTCTTAGCGTCTTCAGTCATCCAGTCAACTTCAGGTGAATATAAATCACATGATGATACATGTATATGTGAATCGCCTTTATTAGCATCTTGTATCAACGTGTCAAACAACCAAGGTTCAGAAAGCGGTGTTAATTGAAAAAACATAGGAGCGTTTTTAACAAGAGTACCACGTTTCATAGCTACGAAATGCTCTTGTTTTGGAGGTTCATCCCACGCGATTAAGTCCCAAGTGCCACCCTCAAATCTAAACGTGTCCTGTTCCCCAGAGAAGAAGTGAGTTTGTGAACCATTCTGCCATATAATCTTCTCAGCTGTCTTACCCTGTAGTTTCTCAATGTTCTTAATATACTTTCCATCTTTAGCTGAGCCAGGAACCAACTCCCTAAGCTTAGGCTCAAACACTTTGCCAACCCCTACTTTAAAATCCTTAGCACAAACAGCAATCTGGTTTGGAACCTTAATAGGGATATCTTCAAAGCTCATAATATGATCATAAGCGGCTTGTGCTTTTTTAAAGTGTGGCATATCTTTAATGTCTTCAAAGCCTGTTTTCTTCATTCTATTACTAGTTTTAAACCACCATCCTGGCTGTGGGAACTTTAATTTGTCCCAATTATCTCTAACTTTTTCGGCGAAATTCTTCATCCAAGGATGGTATCCAAGGGCAACGTCACGTATTAAAATACAACCAGCTGTGGTTTTACCACTCTGATTTGACCCTATGAAAAGCGTATTCTTAACCTTACCATCACGCCAAGCCGTTAAAAACGACCAATGGAAAGAGCGTGGGTAGTACTCATTTAATACCCTAGCCTCTTCTCTCCTATCTAGTTCAGCGCGTAGCTGATCCAGCATTTTAAGTTTTTTCTGCCTATCCATTTTCTTTTTCTAATCGCATAATCTCAGCTAAAACTTCTCTCGCAGCATCTCTAGCTATCTTCTCTATTTCCATCTCTCTACTAGCTTTAAACATTAACTCGTCAAACTCTTCGTCACTTATCTTCATCTTCAGCAACTCTCTTCCCTAAAAGTTTTATCTCTTTCATTATCTCTTCATTACTCATATCTGCATAGTTCTGATTAATAAGTGTTAACGAATCAGGTGTTAAAGAACTGGTAGCCTGTAGCACTAACTTAATCTTAGAATCATTACCATCTGCCGCACCCTCGCCAAGTTTTTTATATATAGCTGGCAATTGTGGCGCTAGTATATGTCTAGCACTTTTCTCAGATATCACGTTTATATACTCAGGATCAGCTATTAATTCATAATAAAGCTCATATGATATCCCTAAGTTTCCAAGAAGAATCTCAATCGGATAAGCGCCTTGGTTCATCACCACTTCAGTGGTTAAAACTTCTAACTGATCTATTTTATCCAGTTCTTCAAATTTAGGGTATTTAATAGGTGGTAAAATCTCCGCCTCGCCCATAGATATATTAACAACAGAATCTCTTTCAATATCATCAAATTGCTCACTCATTTTCACCCTTCAAAAATTGAGCTAGTGCCTCGCGTATAACTTGAGAGTAGTTAAATTTATTCCCTTTTAAACTCCACTTCTCTAAAGCTAAATCGCGATACTTCTTAGGCAGTCTAATAGTTACTAACTCGCTATCATTATCCATACATAGCCTCCAACGTTTTATCAGCCAATTCTTTATCTCCGTTAAAATGGCTATTAATTAATCTATCCCTAATTCGCTTACTAATGTTCTCAGCGGTAATCTGCATAATAGCGTCTAAGTTTGAAGCTATCGCCACGTTGTTTAAGAACATAGATATATCATTTAAGAAGTCTAACTCTATATAATTACCAAGAATATAGCTTTTAAGATCATTAACCACCCAATTAAACTCGTCACTATCAGCCATAGCGTGCGCGATCGATTCTTTAATTTTATGTTCTAAACCTATCATTCATTGCCTCCAAACTTATCTTCAACACTCATTTCCCAAATATATTCCAACTCTCTTAAATCCCTAGAGAGAACGCCATATATCCACTCCATGTTAGAACAGCGTAGGTAGTGAACGGTATGATCATCAGGGTCTTTAGCTGTGAAGTAGAAGCCAGAAACCCCCATAGCTCCAAGCTTGTTAGACAATTCATTTCTAATGTAATCTTCTAAAACACTCACGTTAAATCTCCCCAAAATTCGTCTATAGATTTATAACGCTTCTTAGGTGCAACGCGCTTATTAATCTGTGCTAATACTATCTTCTCATCCTCGTCCATCTGCTGCTCTACCTTGCCAAATATCTCAGCCCAGCGCTTCTCATCCATATTGTTTGAAAGGTGAAAATTACCCCTGCTTTTTTCGCCCATTATCGCTTACCCTTCATTAACGGCAGTTTCAACTCCTTATCTAATATATTCTCAATAAACATTACAGCGTCTTCACAAGCGTAGTGAAAAACTGTATCAAGCGCATCAAACTCCTTTGAGCTTACTAGTTTTTGAACAGTATCCCTGTAAATATCAAAACTAGAATGTAACACATGAATCAGCTCGTGGCGCAAAGTTTTAACAAGCTCTATCTCATCTTCTAACAACTCAGGGTTAATAACGATTGTCGCGTGTTTATAAGATGGATCAGTTGTGCAAGTCCCAAAGGTTAAATCGCCCTCTTCGCCTATCCAGTTGTATTTAAATGTAACTTTCCAATCGTTTAAATGGAAAAGCTTTATATACCTAGGCGACTGCGCCTTAACAATCTTCTGAGCTGTCGTCTTATCCATTCTGCGCCTCCAATAAATGCACTATTAAATTAGCTAATATCTTAGCGTCATCCTTAACATAACCTAATGCTAAATTACACCAAGGACACAGAAGGCCTCTAACAACTCCAGTTTTGTGACAATGGTCGATGCTGAGGTGGTGCTTGGGGGAGCTGTACCCACAGGTCTTACACCCTCCCCCTTGCTGCTTTAATATACTATCAAATTCATCTGGCAGCAAGCCGTATTTCTTCTCTACCTGTTGATCCCTTATCTTCTTCTTATTATTCTTACGGTATTTAGTAAGATACTTTTTTCTACACTTCTTACATTGCTTCCGCGTGGCTTCAAAGTTAAGCCCTGTATAACCGCATTCACTACAAGTTTTAAGCATTGAACAGCCTGTCAAAATAATCTACGGTTAATAACTGCTTTAAAAAATAGGCATCTTCTTTGTTTAAAACAATCACACTGTCTTTAACCGTTATAGCTAGTTTGCCATGGGCTATTTTAAAATTAGCATTACCATTGTTAACAGTCCAGTCACTCATTGTTTAAGAGCTTTATAATAGCAACGTGGTGCTTAAAACACTCACACTTTTCACACGTAAATCTCCACCAGTCAGGCGCATTATCAACCTCGTCTGCAACTTTCCAGACGTGATCGCATAAGGCGGGGTCGGCTTTGTTTGGTTCATCCATTATCTAATGCCTCCAATATAGCTTTGCAGATGGCGAGGGCGGGGGTTGATTTCATCTATATTCATTCAAAAACTTCTCCACATCCAGTATAGCCATGTAATCGAGCGCATCATCATCTAGCCCAGATACTAGCCCGTAAAGCCTCTCTAGTAAATAAACAGCCCGTATCAAAGTAGGATCACCCTTATCACCATCTCCACGATTCTGCATCTTATAACACGGATCACACAACCCATCTATTACCCACCCAGCCGACTTGGTGCATTTACGGCACTTAAGCATGGAAGAAGCCTCTAATCCTCTGCCATATAGTAGGCGCCTTTATCTCTGCAAATGTGTAGTTAACAGTGTTGTTGGTAAC
>Ga0070749_10001000_pt1 | contig 19126 bp, 31 predicted proteins | sample VirMetDEL_Nov_18_FD_75180 | JGI IMG/M metagenome (GOLD analysis project Ga0070749, IMG submission 75180) | Aqueous microbial communities from the Delaware River and Bay under freshwater to marine salinity gradient to study organic matter... | ecosystem: Environmental > Aquatic > Marine >...
ATCAAATGGGATGGATCCTGCTGAGGATGAGCTCACGATCCTTGAGAGCAATTTTGTAAGTGCTGACTATTACATTGATGATGAGGAGGCAAGCATCTCTGAGGCTGTCAAGTATTACAATGATTATACATCAGTCAAATATGAGGAGATGCTCCCCTTAAAATTAAAGGATCTCTGTCAGATGCACTGCACAATAATTGCAGAGGGAGCTGCTGAGAATGATCTGCAAAATAGATAAATATTAAATTTATTTTGTACATTTGGAGACTTTTGGGAGTGATTTGCTTATTTATTATCACTTTTTATTATAAAGTATTAGTTTATATCATTTTTATTATTACCTTTACATCAGAGAAACGAAAAAACGAAAAAAAAATGAAAAAATACAAAAAAATAATAAATGGAGTAGCTTTTGAAATTTCAAAAGAAAATAATTATTGGAGATGTGAAAATGATGATGTGATTTTTGCCTCAAAAACTAAAAGAGGAGCAATAAAAGCAGCAGAGGGAGATAATTCAGAGATAATGTTTGCAGAATGGAAATAATGAATTGGCAAGATGAAATAATAGAAAAAGACAACACAGAATTATCAATTATATTTAAAAACATAAAAACAATGAAAACAAACGAAAAAATTAACGAAATTACAAAGAGAGCTATTGCAGGAGAGAGCACTCTTGGCCTTGCAGATGAGCTGCAGGAAATGATCAGGGACAAAGCAAAAGAGGAGCATCCTGACAGATTTGCATCTCAAATGGGATACACTATGGCTCACAGCTCTTTTGCTATTATGTGCCTGCTTGATAAATTAGTAATGATCCAAAACGAAATAAACAGATAAAATGAATATTTACTCAAAAATTGCAGAAATACAGAGCAGTATTGGCAAGATGACAAAAGACAAAAATAATCCTCATTTCAATTATAAATATTTTGATATCAATCAGATCCTTGAAAATTTACAGCCATTTTTGGAGGCTCAAGGATTGATCCTGACTCAGCCAATTGAGGGAGGATATGTGAGATCTGTGATAATGGACAAAGAGGATCCTGCTCAAATGATTTTTTCTGAGCTTGCTCTCCCTGTAAATGAGACAAATCCTCAAAAGATAGGATCTTGCGTGACTTATTACAGGAGATACACATTGCAGAGCTTGCTTGGACTACAGGCTGAGGATGATGATGGAAATAAGGCTGCAGCAAAGACTGCTCCTGTGGCTGCTGCTCCTGTAGTATTGACAGATGATAATATCAAGACCTCAATCAGTAAAGGCACTCAATCAGATGTGATCAAAGGGATCCTGTCAGGCAAGTACACAGCAACTGAAAATCAATTAATTAAATTACAAACAAAATAAAAAAACAATGAAAAACACAAGAGAATTGATGACAGATGTTTTAAACTCAATGGACACTGAGTTTACATCTCACGAGTTTGGGATTGCAGCAAAAGATTTAGGTATTAGTAAGAGAGTTTTGCGTGATCAGCCTGTCTTTTTAAAAAAGCATTGCATCCACAAAAGTAGATTTATTTGGCAGAAAAAATCTGCAGGAGTTACTCCAATTGAACAGGAGAGCAGCAGTGTAAGTGATGCAATTGTATTGCTAAAAATGAGAGGCTATAAAATATCAAGGCCTGTGACTAAATATGAAGAACTTTAAAAACTAAAACAATGAAAAAATCACTTTATCAAATAACAGGAGAGGCTCTTGAGATCTTCACAGATCTTGAGGAGCAAGGCACAGGAGAGCTGACTGCAGAGCAGGAGCAAGCACTCACAATCAATCAGGGAGAGCTGCAGTCCAAAGGGATTGCATATCTTGAGGTAATAAAAGACAGGACTGCATTTGTCTCAAATGTAGATGCAGAGATCAAGAGACTGACTGCAATTAAAAAAGCCAATAATAATCTGATTGAGAGATTAAAGGATGGACTCCTGATGGCACAACAAACTTTTGGAGACTTTGATCTTGGATTGACTACAATCACAACAAGATCAAGCAAATCTGTAGAGGTTGATGATGTCAATCAATTACCTGATCAATTCAAGACAATCAAAGTCACTGAGACTGCAGATAAGAAAGCAATCAAGGAGGCTCTTGAGGCAGGAGCTGAGATCAAAGGCTGCAGGATTATAGAAAATCAAAATTTAAGGATCAAATAATGATTAGAGATATTTTAACAATCACAGAGACAGCTCAAATCTTGGGCTGCTCTGTGCATAACATCAGGAAACTGACAAAAAGAGCCTTTAATCCTTTGCCATTTCACAAGCCAATAGGATCAAAAGTAGTGATTAATAATAAGATCATTGATCTGCCTGAGGAGCTGCTCTCAAAGACAAAAAATAAAAACGTATTTGTCAGATCAGAGCTTGATCTGTGGATCAAAAATCAATAAATTATGCAAGGGAAAAAATCATTTGTACTATATTGCGACCTTATCAGCACAATCAATTTGCTGCCTGATGAGCAAGCAGGTAAGCTCTTAAAACACATATTAAAATATGTCAATGATGAGGATCCAATCTCTGATGATATGCTTGTAAATATAGCTTTTGAGCCAATAAAACAGCAGCTCAAGAGAGATCTTGATAAATGGTCAGGGATCAGGCAAAAGAGATCTGATGCAGGCAAGCAAGGAGGCAGGCCACAAAAGCAAAACAAAGCAAAAAAAGCAAATGCTTTATTTGAAAAGCAAAGCAAAGCAAAAAAAGCTGTAAGTGTTAATGTAAATGATAATGTAAATGTAAATGTAAATGATAATGTAAATGTAAATGAAATTAAGAAAAAAGAGGAGGAGATCTTTTATCCTTTTGAAAGTGAGAAATTTTTTAAGATGTGGGAGATGTGGAAAGGATACAAACAGGATCAGCACAAATTTACATACAAAAGCAAATTATCAGAGCAGGCAGCACTCAAAAAACTTGGAGAGCTTGCATCAGGCTCAGAGACTGCTGCAATATCCATAATTGAGGAGAGTATTGCACAGGGATACAAAGGACTTTTTGAACTAAAAAATTATAACAATGAAAGAAAACAAACAATTGCAGGAGCTATCTCAGACAGCTTTGCAGATACAGACCAATTTAAGCAGCTCTGAGAGGCTCAAATGTCCTCCGATGGTAGTACACCTCAGAGAGATAGGAGATAAGCCTGTGAGGGACTTAATTATGTTAGCACTTGCAAAGTGCAGCACAGGACTTGATATCAGCCTCAGTCCAATCCAATTGGAGACTCTCACAGAGGATCTGATTGACAAATATAAATTTGATGCTGCTGAGGATGTCATTGAGGCTTTGAAAAAAGGCAGACAGGGATTTTTTGGCAATACTTTTGGCAAATTAAATATGATAATTATCAGTGAATGGATGCATTTTGTTTTGACTGAGAAAGCCTCCACAAGAGAGAGAGAGCTGCACAGGATCAAGATGGCCAAGACTGAGGAGCTGCCTGCTGTGGATTACAATGCATACAAGATCAAAGAGAAAAAAAAGCAGGAGGAGGCAAAAGCTCCATCTTTGTCAGAGATGCAATATCAGGCAAAAAAGTACGAATATTTTAATAATAAAAAAGACTAATTATGAGCAGAGATATGTCAATTTTTGAGTCAATAATTGCTGCACAGAAAAAAGCAATTGCCAACAAAGACAAAATTATCAAAGATCTCACAGAAAAAAATGAGGAGTATTTTGATAAATTATCAAAGGATGATCTTGGATACAGCAAAGAGCTTTTGATTAAATTGGAGGCAGCAGAGCTGATGCAGGGAGAGCTGCAGGATGAGATCAAAAGACTAAGAAATGATAATATAATTTTGAGAGAGGATACTGAGAGGAGCTCAATTGACAGGGAGATGTTAATGTAAATTAAAAATAAAAAACGAAAAAAAATGAGTATAGAAATAACAAGAACAAAGGCAAGAGTCAAGGCACTCCTACAGGCTCACAGCCACCTTAGAGACAATGATCCAAGACTGATATGCAATATTTGGGCTGATGATATGCAAAGGATTAATCTTGATCCAAATCAGACAAGCTCTAAGCTCTTTATGCTGCATTTTATAAATGGCAATATCACAAATCCTGAGAGCATCAGGAGGAGCAGAGCAAAGCTGCAGGAGGAGGAGCCTGAGCTGAGAGGCAAGAGCTACACTGAGAGACACAAAAAATCTGAGGACATAAAAGAGCAATTGAGATGATCTATATTGGCATAGATACAGGAGTCAAGACAGGCCTTGCTGTATGGAGCTGCAGAGCTCAGAAATTCCTTGAGATTAAGACTCTCAAATTACATCAAGCAATGAGATCTGTCAGGCAGTACAAAACAGCAGCAGAGGCAGGCTTTTACAAGGGATTAATTGTGCGTTTTGAAGATGCAAGACTCCGTAAATGGTACGGATCAAACAGCAATACAAAACTGCAAGGAGCAGGATCAATCAAAAGAGATGCTAAAATTTGGGAGGATTACCTGACAGATATGATGATCACATTTGAGGCTGTAGCTCCTGCAAAAGGGATGACAAAGATGAGTCCTGATCCTTTTAAGGCTTTGACTAAATGGCAAGAAAAGACAAGTGAGCACAGCAGAGATGCAGCTCTTTTGGTTTTTGGACTTAAAAATAAAAATGAGATTTGAAACTGAGCAGGATCTGATCAATGAGAGAGCTGCTGTGGAGAGATTTGCAGCAGTTTTTAAATGTGATAAGATTGAGAAACTTGGAGCAAATGATGTGGATTTTTTACTCTACAGATCAGGAGCTCCTGTTGGCTTTGTGGAGGTTAAATGCTACACTGCCAAGAGTGATCAATTTGATAAGCAGATTATATCCCTGCAAAAGATTGCAAAGCTCTCTCAAGTCAATCACAAAAAGACTGCAATTTTACTCTGCAAATATTCTGATGATGTGATCCTGTGGATTAAAGTCTTAGATATTAAAGGCTTTTGTAAATTATCAGGCAGAAAGCCAAGAGCAGGCTCCTCAAATGATCAGGAGCTCTGCTTGTTTATTGATAAAAAACTCTTTAATAAATTGGATTAAATTCCATCTCCTGTCCTGATATTATCATTATCAATGTCAAGAGTGATCTCTGTGTCTCTCTTTGCCTCAAGATCAATCACTCCTCCTGCAATCTCAATCCCTCCATTATATTTGGATGATGTACAATCATTTGCTTTAAAATCATAGTCTTGCTCCCAAATGATAAGCTGATCGTGATTGATATCTTGCTGCTCTGATGTCCTGATCAATGGCTTGATTATTGTATCTGTCTGATATCCATTGACAGCCTTTGCAACCTGATCCACAAAGTCAAGATTAAGCTCATTTTCTGTTCTGTACTCCTCTTGTACAATGTGCAATCTTATTGCTCCAATAATAGTCTGCAATCCTGCCTGCTCATTGATGTACTCAAGATCAGCAAACTCCAAAAATATTGCAGGATAATTGAAAGCATTTTCTATGTTGTCATTACTTACTTGATTATTCCATAATCTGAAAGTCTTAACAGCAGGGATCTCACTTGTGATCCTTGCCTTGATCTCTTGATATATTAATTTTTTGCTCATTTTATAAATATTTTGTTTAGCTCCTCAATTATTATTTTACAGCTCACTTTGTTAAGGACTGCACTTGTCCCCATAAATTGTCTCTGAGGCATACCTGCAAGGCCGTCATTGTGTCTTGCAGAGTAAGGCCTGTCTGATATGATCCTGCTCTGTCTGTAGTTTTGTTGTACAGGCCTGATGGATCTCCTCAGATCTCCTCTGTCAATCAATGTCTTGCCTCTGCCATCTCTCTCTCTCTTGCTTGGCTGCCATTTGATCAGAGTCTGATCTGTAAAGCCTCCCCTGTCAAAAGATCTATTAAAATGCTTATTTGCCATCTCTGACAATCTCACTGCAATATTTCTCTGTATCTTTGGGAGCTGTCCCTTATTCAATATAAAATTAAAGTCTTTTTTTGCCATTACTCAGGGAGAGGCAGATCAAAATTTCTGTCTTTTTTAGTTTTAAATTGTTTAGATACTTTATAATAAGGATGTTTTTTAGGATATAAAATCTGATCATCAAAGCTGCTAAAAGCAAAAAGAGGATTGATCTCAGCTCCTGCATTAAAGATCTCAGCTTTTGCCTCAATTCTCTCAGGAGGAGGAGTGCTTGTGCTCTCCCAAAAGCATCTGCAATTCCAATCATTTTGAGGATCAATTGCACTCATCTCAGGAGAGTCAATCTCCACAATTACTCCCTCAAGAGCTGCGTGCTCATCTCTCACTCTGTCATCTCCTTGTGTCCTATAAACAGCATAAGGCTTGACATCTTTATTATCTGACATCCTTTGTCTGTTTTCTGCATTTTGAGCATTTGCTTGGGCTGTGTTAAATTCAGTTTTTAAGTGATTTTTATTAAACTGATCAAAGACAGATCCTGCCTCCTTTTTAAACTCTGCAAATGTCTTGAGTGCTCCATCTGATGTCCTCAAAAGACTCTGCATCTCTGCTGTGTTTTGGAAAGTTTTTGCTGCACTAAATTTGTAAAGATCATTGTGCAGTTTTTTGAGCAGTTTAAACTTATCTGTATCAGGTTTAAATGCTTTTAAATTACCTCCATATCCATCAAATAGAGCTCTCTCCAATTGCTCTGCTGTACCTAAATATAAATTTTTCGGCAATGCATTGACAGAGATCAGTCCTGTATAAATATCATTATACAATTGCTCCTCCTCAGCTTGAGTGATCACAGGCTCAGGCTCAATCTCATTTTTTATGTCAATAAGATCAAAGCCTTTGTATGTGTTTTTAAATTCCTTTAATCTTGAGTCAAAAAAAAAATTCTCAGGATCTCCTGAGGCAGTCAATGTCTTATCCTCCACAGGGATCCCAAATCTTTTATTTATCCAATCATTTGGCACATCTTTAAAAGGCAGCAAGGCCTTTGTCATATCCATCTGCTCTGTCAAGCTCAAAGACTCTGTATGATCAAACTTAAATTTTAATCCTTGTAAAGGAAAATTATGCTTTTCAATTAAAAAAGGGATAAAATTTGTATTAATAACAGCCTCAATCCAATTTGTATCTGCTTTGATCACAGAGTCAAGAGTCCTTTCGTGAGTCTCAGACTGAGATCTTGATGATCCTGAGTCTGTAGTCATTGTCTGTCCAAGTATTAACTTTGAGAGCTCCTGATTGCAAAAATTTGCCAACCTCATAAACACATTAAATGCATCAATCCCTGAAGCCTTTACAAGCTCAATTGTGTCCTCTTTGTCAAATACACCATAAGAGAGTCTCCCCATATTCTCAAGCATATTCTCCATATTTTTTCTCAATTTGTCATCTCTAACGTTTGTCTTGCCAATTCTCGGAGGGACTCCAAACATATCACTATAATCTCCCCAAGATCCAAGAGCATTTTTCTTCCAAATAGTCAAAGGAGCTGCTTTATTTAGCAGGCCTTTGTTGTCATCCTGCTCAACATAAAAAGTCCAATTATTGAAAGGATCCTCTAAAAAAGGCAGTCCTGTAGTCAAATAATACTCTTTTTTGAATATCTTTTTTGATGGCTCAATGTGCTCTCTTTTGATAAGCTCTACAGATCCAAACTCAAAATCATTCAAATCATCATACTCAATTAAGCTGTAGCCATAAAAAATGGACTCAGATATGTATTTGATTGTTTTTTTAAACCAATTTTTTTGCAATAAAGCTGTCTGATCAGACTCCTCTCCATCAGGATCCACAAGTTTATAATTGTGAGCCATTATTTTCGAGATCCTGCTCTGTATTAATGCAGACAAATGAGCATCCAAATTTACCTCTTGAAATACTCTCAAAAGCTCTGCTCTCTGAGGAGTATGGATTGACTCTGCAGCATTGAGAGCCTGTCTCCATTTGCCAATATCAGCATTAAACCTATAAAGCTGCCTCTCTACAATCTTACTTTTTAAGATCTCATTTGTTGGCTTGCTCTCATTGATCACAAGACCTCCCCAAGTTAGCTCAATATTTTGTCCAAGTTTTAAACCCATAATACAAATTTAATAATTATTTACTCTTTTTGTCTCTCCTCCTGCAATTATTGAGTATCCTCCTTTTGACTCAGCATCATCAATCTCAGGCAGATCAATTGTAATGTCTCCCTTTGATATCATTGTGAGCCATTTGACAGCCTCATCTCTCCTTGTCAGTCTTAGATCAGGGATATTTCTTGGATTGATCCTGCTGTGTAAGTGATACAGAGTGATGTCAATTAAATATAATTTCATTTGTGCATCTCTTGGATCTGATGTGATCTCCCAAGATCCTCCATCACTCAATAAATTACCAAGATTTGCATCTATTTTAGATCTATAAGTATTATTGCTTAATACCTCATAAACATAGTCTCCTGTATTATAAGTTTTTGTAATACTCCACTGATCCACAGGAGCAAAAATCTCTGCCACATTATATCTGTGTCTCAAATATGATTGTATCTCAGACAAAGCTGCAGCCTCAGTCTCTGTCAAAAATCTCTGATCAGGAGATCCTCCTGCATCCTCAATAATTACATCAAGATTATCCTGCTTTATAAAGCTGTAATAATCTGCAATTCTTAAAAAATTCATAATAAATTAGTTTTATCAGCACTTGATTTGCTTGTCCCAAAATAATATGCAAATATAGTCATTACAGCTCCCTCAATCAATCCCATCAAATGAATAAATAATTTATTTGTCTGAGATGTAGGGATCCAAATGACAGCATAAATTACAACAAAAAAGGCTGCAATCCCTGCAATGCCTGTCAAGTACATCATCCAATCCTGTCCTCCTGTTTTTGCAATCTCAATCTCTCTTGATCTTGCTGATTTTCTGTCCTCAACCTCAAGAGCAAAAATCTCTTTTTGATACTCCATTTTTGCTATTTCAAACTCTTGCAATAATGATGCAGCAGCAGGATCTGTCTCAGCCTTGCCTTTTAGCAAAGCTCCAACTTTCTCCACTGCTCCTCCCACATCTCCTGTCAGGATCTCTCCTCCAATTGATAGGATCTCAGGCATTGACTGCCCTGCTTTTGCAATAAAAGCTCCAAATTTTGTATCTTTAAAAGTTTTTTTCATTTATTTAACTCTTTTAATTCATTCAAGTCAGGATGAGGCTCTTTGCCTGCTATCTCATAGGATCCATTTATGTCCAAGATACCGACCTGCTTTTTTGTGATATAAGGAAAGGCTCCGTATATTATAGGATGCCATCTCTCATTTATCTTATAATGTGTAAAATACCAAAGATCTCCTGTGCTTGCTCCTGTGGGAGGATTTGTCATCCTCACAGGCACTCCAAATGATGTTTTATTATCAGACTCAGCCTCAATCATCCTTGAGAGCTGTGCAATCATAAAATAATTATACTTTTGAGCCTCTGTGATCTCACTCACATACTTGTCCAAATTATACAAATGAGTGCCAAACGTAAATATCCAATAAGCTCCTGCAAAAAAAGTAGGTATTAAGGCAATTAATCCTGTCAATGCAGCCCAAAAAGCAGCAATCTTGACAGCTTTGCTCTCAAATTTATTTGCAAAATAATTAGCTTTGTCTGTTAAATTCTTAATCATTTTTTTTCATTTCAAAATGAGGATAATCTTTAAACCTTGTCCAAGATCCTCCCCAAACAAGTAAAATATTTTTCTTTTGTGCAATCTTGATCAAATGGATTGCTACTGCTGCAAGTTTGTCCACATTCCAAGAGGCTCTCTTTGTCTCTGCATCATAGATATAAATATCAAAAGCCCATCCATATCCATCAGCTTTGGCTTGATGATTTGATTTTTTTATCACTCCGTCAGTATATGTCACTACTCTCTCCCCTTTGTCAAGGCTCTCCTGAGTCCTGCCTTTATTATACAGACTCTTTTGATCCTGCTCAGATCTTAATCCTCCAAATGTAGGGATCCCAAAGTCAAAAGGACTCTCAATGATACCCTCCTCAATTATCTCAATCAAAGCAGGATGCACTCCTGTCAATCTCTCTCTTGATCTATTGCTTAATGTGTAGCTCATTTTTTAAATTTTTTACTAATATAATTAAATAAACTTTTAAAAACTAAGGATCCAAGAGCAGCAACCCCTGCAAGCAGGAAAGTCTTTGCTGATAGCCATCCAAACTCAGACAATTTTTGATAAGATGTCAAAAGCAATAAAGTCTCACTGATGACAATTGTCAGTATTTTATTTGAGTGATCTGACATTATAAAAGCTCATATTTTGAATTTGATAAATATACTCTCCAACCTCCATTATTTTGTGGATAATTTGGACTTAAGAAAATTACATCTCCTGATGACTCAATCCTTGCGTGTATTCTTTTAGCCATTTGCAATCCTACATCCAATGAACTATTTAAAAAATCCATCATTATCAAATCATTTCCTGATGGCCTGTCTCCTGAGAGGATGCCACTAAATAAGTTTGTTTCGTTTATTGTTGCAACTCCCTCAATGACACCTCTAAAAATCAAAGTATTATTAATTTTTTTGTACTGCACAGGCTTGATTGCTGTAAAAGCAGGATTAATTGTAAGATCAATCCATCCATTATCCTCAATTTTATTAATTAATCCGTCATAAATCAACTTATCAGACAAAGCATCTTTGTCAAAAGATCTTTGTATCATTTCTGAAAAATCCCTTTTTCTCAAACCTCTTTTTAATTGATTTTGTGACAGATCCACTTGAAAAAAAGAGCTGATTGATGCATCAGGAGTCCCTGCCACAGCAACCTCTTTTGCAACTATTTGCCTGATATTGTGTACTTGTCTGAGCTGTCCATCTCTGTAAGCTACAGGATTAAGAGCAAGAGCAGTCTGCTCCACATAAAGTCCCCAAGTCCCATCCACAGGCAGAGCTGAGATCTGCTCAGCAATTGGCAAGACCTCTCCATTAATCACTCCAAAGCCTGCTGTCCAAGTGTAGAAAGGATCTCCAATGACAGGAGGAGACAATGTGATTGTAACAACTGATCCTGTCAAATGAAAGGCTGTATTTGTTGGATTAATTCCATTAATCAATGTCTCAAAAGTCTCCTCAATTCCCTCCTGTAGATGTGTAAAATCTTCATTGTGAAATTTGTGTCCTCCTGTGTATAATGTTAGTCTCTTATTCATAATTTAAAAATATTTTATTGCATATCTTTTGCCTGCTAATTTGTAAAAATTTGCAATTGCTTTGATCTTATCTGTAAAATTAAACAAAATTAATGGGATGTAAATTGTAAAATCAAAAGGGAATACATATTCTATAATTTTGTATGTGTAGCGACCTGAGAAAGGCTCCTCTGCTAATTGATAGCAATAAGCATCCTCCTGCATTTCATTTAATTGATAGCAGTAAGTCTCCTCCAAGTCATCTGCTGCATTGTCAATAAATATCCTTTTTGATACAGGATCACAAGAGTCATTGAGTGATTTTTCAAATAATAATTTTTGACTATTATAAGAAAGGATCCTCAATGTATCTGTCCTGTAGTTTAAAAAATTATTGTACACAAATTTAATCCCTTTTATTGCTGATAAAAGCCAATCAATATGCCATTGATCCCTCTTTTGAGTAGGGAGCATCCTCTTGATTAATAGATCAATATTTATTTTATAAAAGCTCATTATGATACAGGGATATAAGTCAATGATGATGCAAGATCAAGACCTCCTGTCACTTTGATATATCCTGATGATGTCTCATATTGTCTTGACTTAGCAAGTAAAGGCTGTCCATTTGATGCAGCTTTAAAAGATGAGATAAAAACATCAGATAAAAACTCCAAAGACTGCAGCTCATCAATAAGACTATTGATCACAACTACTCCTCCAAAGTCTAAATTTTTAAAGTATGCATTAATTTTTGCCTCTGTCTCTGCCTGTACCTGATTAATATCAAATAAGGCATTATAATAAACATCTGCAATGATCTCACAATTATCAGCACTTAATGAGATGACATCAATCTTGGCTCCTGCAGGTTGGATCTTGTCTCTGTATGCATTTAATGCTGTAAGCTCTAAATTTGTAAACTTGACAAGATCTCCATTATCATCCTTTGCAACTTTGATTGTGCTTGCTCCATTGTCATCTGTAAATAATGCAGCAGCCTCCACAATTTGAGCAGCAGGATCCTCAATTGGATATCCTATTGAGTATCTCCCATCTGCCTCCAAGATCTCCACATTATAACCATATTGAAACTCAAAAATCCTATCAATCCACCAAAGCTCAGTCCCAAAAATAGACTGCTTTTTTGTCAGCTCCACATCAGTCACAAATTTATCAAATAAATTCTCAAGGATCCAAGTGCTAAAAGCGTGCAGATATAATTGCAGCCTCCATAATGCCACTTTTGACTGACTTGTAATGTCTGTCAATAGATCCTCAAAGTTTGTCCCCAAAGGGAGCAGGCCTGATAATGTAGCTTTTGTCTCCTTTTCAGTTATTAATTGATTATAAATCTCATTGATTGATCTTGCCATCTTATTATAATATTACTTTTTTCACAATTCCACTCCATACAGGATGCAGACAATTTTCTCTCCTTGTCATTTTTGGAGTTTGTTTCCAAGACTTCCTGCAATATCCTGTCACTAAATTAAAGACAAACATCCCAACGTGAGAGCAGTATTTGGCTGATTTGATGTCATCATCTCTCCTGCCAAGCCATACTCCAAAAATCAAATGCATTAATTGATAAAACATTGTCCCAAGATACCAATATTTAACTCCCTCAACTTGCTTGCTGTAGTCTTTTATCATTGCTTTTTGAGCTTTGCTTAATGGCTGCACAGGAGTCAGGACACAGATATCTGATCCAAGCAGTCTGTCTCTTGTCTGATCATCAGGAACTCTCACAACTCCTGATCCAATGGCCTCAAATAATACAGGAGATCCATCCTCATTGATATCTCCAATCCATAATTGATGGTTCCAATATGAGTCTGTACTAAGCCTGATAATTGCAGACAAATAGGATACAATATCTCTTTTATTAAAAGATGTATGCTCCACAATTTGATCTCCAATTGTTAAAAATTTATATTTTAATATTGATCTCATTATATTAATCCTTTCATAATTGCAAGCAGTCCGTCACAAATATCAGACAGGCTGTCTCCTGATCCATTTACAACTCCATATCCTCTCAGTCTCAATCCAATTTGTATCCCTGTAGCATTTGAGTCATAAATTGTCCCATCTGTAGCATCAATAAAATCCATCAGGCCATCTTTGCCATCATCAGCCTTGCTCTCAATTCCCTCAAGATAAGCCTCCACTCTGCTCTCTCTGATTGCATCATCAAGAAAAGCAATTGCATTTGTCCCCCCAATTGCATCAAGCAAATAAAGTCTCATTGTCTCATATCTCTGAGCTCTTGCTGATGTACTCAAGCTGTCAAATGTCATAGCAATCTGAGTCCTGTCCAATGCGTTTGAGTAAGTCTCAATAAATCTTGCTGATGGCACAATATTAGTCAAATACTTACAGCAGAGCTTTTGCTCCTCAGCATTTAAACTGCTCCAATTTGTCCCAAGATCATCTGATGTGATTGACAAAGCAAGAGCTTTGATCTGTGATCTGATGCACTTCCAATCTCTAAAACCTGCAAATTTGCCAAGAGCAAAACTGCTCCATTTGTCAAAATTCTCAATTGATGTAATATCTTGATATCCTGCAGTTAATGAACTGCTGACAATTATTGGAGATCTGCCATCAAGCAGCTCATCAGTCCAAGCAAGAGCTGTCTCTGTGATCAGCTCAATATCTCCATTATTGTCAATCTCTAATGCTTGTAATATCATTTTTAATTATTTAATTTCCAAACTCTATAAAGTCCATTTTGTATCTCTGCAGCTCCTGCAAGCTGTTTCCTTGCTCTGACAGATAAGATTGTCCCTGCGTTATAATTAAAAGCAGGACACTCAAAAGACACAGAGTGTCTTGTGGATCTTGCTCCTCCTCCTCCTTGATTGTTAGCAATATTTCTAATTTCTTTGATTGAGGCTCCATCAACTAACTCAATTATGACATCCTCATCTCCTGTGAGTACAACCTCACATTGAAAATACATCCAATAAGTCCCTGCTCCTGCAAGAGGAGGATTTGAGATCGTAAGAGTTTGATTTGTATTTGTCAGTATTGTGGTACCAACTACATTCTCTCCCACATATCTCCTGTAATTAATAGGTAATTGAGAGGTTACTGCAAGAGTACCATCAAGATCAGGCAATTGATAAGTCCTTGTATTTGTAGCAGCAATCAAATTTGTGTCAAATCTTGCCTTACTATTTTTAAGATCTAAAAGCTCAAACCTATTATCATCAATTACTTGTAAAGTAGTATTTTTTGCCTTAATAAAGCCTTTGCCTGCCTCAACTCCTACAGAGGCTCCATCTGTGGAGGCAAATGCTAATTTATTATTAATGTCATAAGCAAGTAAGGCTAAATTTAATGGATTAGTTAAGACATTGCCTGACAGCTCCTCAAAAATTAATCTGCCAAAGTCACTCAATTTGATGTCTAATCCTGTAGTTTTATTGCCTGCTGTTAAAACTTGAAATAAATCAGGAGTGCTCCCTGTGCTCATATTAAATTGATCCCAATTTGCAGCATCAGTCACAGGATCTGTGCTTGATAAATATGCTCCTCCAATTGTGTCAAATGTCAAATAATATCTTTTACCATTAAAAGTCACTCTCTGTCCTTGCAAATAGTATCCTGCAGCCCATTCTTTTGACTCATCTCCATTGTGTACATAAGCAGAGCTCCAAGCAGGATCTGCATCATCAGGATCTGTCCCTGTAGTACCATTTAGATCACAGATAAAATACTGATTATTATATCTCACTTTGTCTCCTATATTATAAACAGATACAGGACTATAAATTTGAAAGGTTAAATTAAAATCAGCATTATCTGTATAAGATGTGATTGCAATCCACTTTGCAGGAGCAAAAGATCCTGCTGTCTGCACCTCTTTTGAGATATAAAAATTGCTATTGAAATAAGTCAGCTCTCCTGTGTTGTACTCTTTTGCAGTATCATACTGATAAAATCCAATTGAGTCAGCATCTGTGATAATATTTACAAGGCTGTCAATCATATCAGTAAGGACTCCATTTAAGACAGATCCTGTGATCTCATTATTTGCATTTGCTGTGATCACTGAGTCAATCAAAGCCTGTAATTGTGTTTTATCTAATATTGCCATATTTAAAAATTATTAAAATCATTATTAAAATCATTGTTAAAATCTCCAATGATCTCCTCCTCTCCTGTAGTTACGAACAGATCAGGCCTTGTCTTAAAATAGTTTTTTACAGACAAATCAATTGCTGTATCATCAATCAGCACCTCATCTCCAAAAGAGAAAATATGATCAAGATTAATCACATTGTCATTGTCTCTGATCAGAGAGAAAACTCCCTCCACAGATCCTGTCTCTTGGATTGCAAGATCATAAATATTTTGATCTGTCTTGAGTTTATATCTGCTCATTTTGTCTTGCTGATATCCTGATTGATCCATCTCTTAAAAGTGAGATATCATCTACCTTAAAATTATCATATTCTAATTGAACAGACACTCTTTTTTTGATTGTGTCCTTGTCCAATGTACTATTTAAAAAATTAAGAGCACCAACTCCCACAAGAGGATGCTGTCTGTACTCTCCTTTATTAGTGATCAATATATCCTCAATATGAGTCTGCTCTGACTCCTCAAGGATCCAATCTCCCTGCTTTATTGGAGCAGTTTTGTTGTATATTACATCAGTGATCATTATCCTTGTTTTACTTTTGTACTCTCAATATTTGTATTATACAGACCTTGTGGAGGCAATGCTGCAACTCCTGCACTCACAGCACTCCAAGCAGGGATCAAAGGAGCAAATAAAGGGATTGATCCTGCAACTGAGGCCTGTGAGGCTCCAAGTGCTGCAATCAAGACCTCAAGAGCTGTGATCCTTGCTGTAGTCTTATTTAATTCAGTTCTCAATGTGGGAGTGATCGTCAAGCCTCCATCTGAGTCTCCATTTAATTTGATCAAGTCCTTATCTACCTCCAAAGATATATCTTTTATTTTGATAAATACCTTGTCAATTACTGCACTGAGAGAAACAAAAGCCAAGACAGGACTCACAAAAGTCACATACACAACTGAGTCCACAGCAGGCACAGCCACAATCCCTGTCTCATCTGTTAGATCTGCATTGAGTAAAACATCAAAAATCTTTGCAGTTTTGTCCAATGGCTCAACATCACAAGTGCTCTCTGCCTCATTCACAGATAAGACTCTGCAAGGCTTTGAGACAATTGGGATCCTCTTTTTAATAATCTCATTTATTGCATCTCTGATTGTCATATCTAATTGCTAATTTTTCTATCAAGTTTTATCACTCTCCTAAATCCTGAGACTCCAAATGATACAGATACACCTTTGACAAGATATGTCCCATCCTGCTCAGGAGTCACTCTGCTTGTGATCTTTGCTGCATCATTTTGCTGTACAAATGGCACTCCAAAAGCTGTCAGATCTCCTGTGTATCCATCCACTTTGATCCTGTCAAGCTCTCTCTGAGCTGTGGCCTCAAGATCTTTTTTTGGTATATTAGTGAAATAAAAAGTCCTTTGCTCTCCATTTGGATCTCCAAGCTCAATCTCCTCTGTTGTATTATCAGAGTTTGATGATATTGCTTTGACTTTGATCTGTTTGTCATCTGATCTTGTATAGACAAGATTTGATGAGTCAGCCACATTGTACTCAAGATCATACTGCTGCTCCTGCTGTAGCTCCTCTCTGTAAGGCAGGCCACAGAACAGCTTGCCATCCTGTATAAAAGTAATTAATCCGTAAGTCTTTTTTAACTCCTCAAAGACCTCAACAATGCTTGCATTTGAGATGCTAAACTTGCCAAGCTCAATGTCATCTGCATCAAAGTCAATTGCATAATCTCCTGATAAAAGATCAGAGATCAATGTCTTTAAATTTACGGATTTGTATGAGTTTGTAATATTACTCTGTTTTAATTTCCACATAAAATCCTCACAAAGGATCTCAATTGGCAGAGATGGCTTGACATCTGATATAAATCCAATAAACTCCCTGTTTAATTGATCATCATATCCAAGCCAAATCTCCACAGCATCTCCTCTCTTGAATAAAGGATTTGATCCTGAGATGATGGGCTCTCCATTAAACTCCAATTTTTTTGGGAGCCTGATTGAGGCCTTATCTGTGAACTCATCCCAAGAGCTCTCAATTGTGAGCTCATTGACATAATTAAACTCAAATTTGCCAATTAATATCCTACAAGTTAGCCTCTGCATTTATCTGCAATTCAATTGGATTGTCACTTAATGCATTTATTGAAAATGCCTGTCTATTTCTAAAGCCTGCCTCCTGTGGGAAGCTAAAATCTGTGATCACAAGATCAAAGGATCCAAATTTATCCAAAAACTCTGAGGTAAAATCCAAAGAAATTGGAGCATTTAAGATCTCATTTAATGTCCTCAATTGCTCAGCAGGATAAGAGTCATTGTCATCAGATACCAAAAAGCCATTAATGCTGATCACATAATCTCCTTTTGAGATATACTCCTTGATTGTGCCTGATCTCCCCTGTACTTCTGTAGTGACTACATTCTTTGATTGATTAATATTGATCAATACTGAGTCAAGATCAATCCCATCAAATGAGACAGACTGATTGCCTGCTGTGTAGCTCCCTGCTTTAAAGGATACATTTGAGACAATTGGAGTCCCAAGAGCTGAGATCTTGATGATGTCATCTGATAAGTCATCAGTATCAAAAGTGTACTCTTGATCATCTGATGTCAGCCCTTTGCTATTAAAGAAAAAATTTGCCATTTATCCTGATATTATATTTACATCATTGACTGCTGTCAGCAATGCTTTGGAGACCTCATCTCTCATCTGAGCAGTCCCCTCTTTTAAATTTGTAGTATTGATTGAGAGCTCCTCAATTAATTTATTAATAGTGATATTGATATTTGTCAGCTTTGATCCTTTTGCTCCTGACACATCTCCTGAGACAGCTCCTGTGGCTTTGACTCCTCCTCCTGCTTTTGTCACTCCTCCTCCTGCAGGAGATCCTGACACTGCCTCTGCTCCTATTGGCACATCAACACCCTCACTCTCAATCTTATCCTTGCCTTTTGCAAATCCATCCTCAAATGATGTACTTAAATTATCTGATAAGCCATCAAAGATCTTTTTTGCTCCTGCAAAGTCTCCTATTAAAAATCTCCCAAACATCTCCACAAGTGATCCAAATGATGATGCAAGAGTCTTGATGACCTCCCAAGTGCCAAGCAATACACCTCTGAACGTTTCTGATTTTTTCCAAGCAAGCACAAAGCCTGCTGCAAGCAATGCCACTCCTGCCACTATTAATCCCACAGGATTTGCATTTAATGCTGCATTTAATAGCCATTGTGCTCCTGTCATTACATTTGTGACTCCTGTCATAAAAGCTGTAGAAATTGCTGCTGTATTTGTAGCAATTGAGTAAGCAATCACTCCTGCTGCTAATATCCCAATCACATCAATATTATTTGATACAAAGGAGGCCAAAGAGGCCAATCCGTCAATTACTACTCTAATTACAGGCTCAAGGATTGATCCTAAAGTGATTGCAAGTCCCTCCATTGAAGATCCTAACATCTTCAAAGATCCGTCAAGATTGTCATTGTTAATCCTTTGCTGCTCAAGAGCTGTCCCTGAGACAGAGACTGCTCCTGTAAACTCTGCAAATTTATCTCTATTATTGATTAAGGATGCTGCTCCCACTGCTGAGATCTTTCCAAATTTGTCAGCAGCCTTGCCTGTGTTACCATATCCCTCAGCAGCTAAATTGTCTAAGGCTGCAGTCATTCCAACTACTGCAGGATTAAATTTATCAGCTCCTTTGCTTAATTCTAAAAATACATTTTTCAACTGCAGGCCTGCTGTGGTTGGCTCTGTCACTTTTGGAGCAATTGTCTCAATTGCTGCAACCATCTCTTGAAAGTTTAGCCCTGCATCTGATGCTGTGGCTCCTGCCTTTTCAATAGCTGCATTTAAAAAAGGGATGTCTGCAGCTCCTG
>Ga0070749_10001001_pt1 | contig 19119 bp, 21 predicted proteins | sample VirMetDEL_Nov_18_FD_75180 | JGI IMG/M metagenome (GOLD analysis project Ga0070749, IMG submission 75180) | Aqueous microbial communities from the Delaware River and Bay under freshwater to marine salinity gradient to study organic matter... | ecosystem: Environmental > Aquatic > Marine >...
ACGTCGGCCTTGAGCTTGTTCAAGAGGTCGGTGCCGAGGTACTGCTGGAGGTACTTGTCTTGTGCTAGGATAATCGCCGGAGCCATGACCCTGTCCTCCACGCTCCCGTTCAGTTGGGTGAGGCGTTTCATGTAGTCAGGATTGACGAAGAGAACTTCTGCTGTGAGTGCCATTTACTTTGGGGTTGTCCAGTTTTTGGGTTCTAAAAATCCGCGTTTGTCGCCACCCATATCGCGGGGACGCTTGGCTACCTTGGGGTCGTTCTGTTCAAGGGGTTCGAGTCCTGCCTCACGAATGAGGGCGCGGGCTTGAGTTACCGAGATGCGTTCGTTGTCCTTGCGGAGGTAGGTGCGACGCTCGAAGTAGTGCTGGCATGACCCCCCGCCTTTGTAGAACCAAATCGAGTAGGTGTCAGCCCCTCCCGCTCCCCATCCGGGGTTTACGGCTCGGTTGCCTGCGTCGACAATATCTTCTTTCCTCCAGACCTTGTTTCCGGCTCCCACCATCTTCTTGCAGAAGTCGCGCGACTCGTAGGTAGCCGTGCCTTGGCTTCCCGTTACTTTGGGCATATAAGCATAGCGGACGCGGATAAGCTCGTTGTCCTGCTCGCTAACGCCTCGGCTTCCACGCTCGGCAGAACTGCCGGGGATGGTGCGTGCAAACGTCCAGAGGGCATCCTGCATATTCTCGGTGTCGTAGTCCACCTTGCGGGCGTCGATGAGTTCCCACTCGTCCTCGTCCACTTCCTCGCCCATCTGGATTAGGTAGTCGGAGGCGAGCGTCAAGTCCACCACTTCATCTTCAGACGACAATTCAGCCACCGTAGGAGCCTCCTCTTCGACTTCTACGACTGAAACGATAGCCGGGGTACCCGCAGCGTTCAAAATGCTTTGTACGGCGTTCTTTACGATGCGTTGGTAAGGCTTCACCACTTGGTCGTCGAACAAGGTAGAAGCGATTTCCAGTTCTTGGGTGTTTCCGAGCTGTCCCGCCGTCTTGACTCCGAACATAGCCGAAGACACCACGCGGTGTCCTATCATAATCTTGTCGGAGACCTCCGTAGAGAGGAATTGGTATTGCTTATCAGCGTCGGAGAGGGGGAACGGCTCGAAGTCGGGCTTCCTGTCGGGCTGGTCGCTGAAGGTCATGATGAATTTACCCGCGTTGGTAGCCCCGGCCAGTTGACGCTCCACGTCGTTGCGAATCTTCCGCCTCTCCTCCTGTGAGGGAGTGCCGTTCTTGAAGGCAAGGTGGAACGACGGAGCCATGCCGTTCTTGATATTGTTGATGTGGTACTTGCCGATTTCCTTGTCGAGCTCGATATAATCAATCGAGCCGATGTAGTCGGGCTTGGGGTAGTAGTACGAGCCGGGCGAGAAAGGCTTGACGTACAGAATCTGGACGGGGTACTCTACGGCATCCTCGGGGTCGAAAGCTCGCACGAGCTCCGGCTCGCACCTCTTGTCGCTCCAGTCCTTTGAGTAGTAGTAGAACTCCACGTTCTCGTCCTCGTCAACCTCCGCGCTTCTGATATTCTCAAAGGGGCAGTGCCTCACCTTGGAGATGGTCGTTCGGTCGATAGAGTAGACGACCTCCAGAGCGAAGCCTCCCTGAATCTTCAGGTCGAGGCAAGCCTTCCGTACCTCGTCGTCGAGACCCCACTCTTGAATCTTGAGCCTAGCGTCGAGGGTGTCGGCCTGTACGCCGTCACCGAAGATCATGTAGGCGATAGAAGTACACAAGGCATTGTGCGTTGCGCTCGACTTGTACAGGTCGATGAGGTATTGAGGGAAGAGGTTGTCGTCCCCGTACTTCACGTATCCATCTTTCGAGGGTGCTTCGGCGTAGCTCCGCTCCTCGTATTCTTTGAGTTTGATAAGTTCCATTTACTCGTAATATATAACGTTGTCGGGGACTGTCGGGTTGTCGAAGTCGAAGTAAGTTCCGGTCGCCGTGACTCGGCAAGCCCCCACCTCGCAGACCCCCACGATAGAGGCGTCCTCGGGGTCGAGGTTGGTGTCTGAGTTCTGCCCGTAGATCGTGTAGGTGTACAGCCCCGACTCGGTGAGAAGGATGTTTCCCGCCGTGGGGTTGTCCGTAGCTGTGGAGATACGGAACTGGGAGTACCTCTCGTTGTCGTATGTCACGTTGGCGATGAAGGCGTAGGTCTCCTCGCTCGCATCGTTACGAAGCACGACGAGGTAGTCGGTAAAAGAAGCGAGGAACTTACGAGCCTCGAACGGGGTGCAGTACATTCTCTGTCCTGCTGTGTTGGGGAGTAGGTTGACCATGCTTTGTGAATTAAAAAAGGGGAGAGCCTGCGCCCTCCCCCTCCTTTGTATAACAGTCCTAAGGCAGTGCCTCGGCTTATGCTGTAACGGTGAAGGTAACGCTACCCGTTGGGGCTTCGGCTGTCGCGCGGTCAAGGAACGGAGCGGGGATAGCTTCCTCGCCCGTGAATTCCAAAGTAAAACCGTTCAAGTCGCCGTAGGCCGTACCGGTAGTCAGAGAGCCTCCAGTGAGTTCTGCTCCACGCGTGTGTCCAATTACGAAGTAGTTGTCATTGTTGTCTTGGACAACTACTGCAAGGCGACCCTTTGCGAGGTTCTGAATTTCTGTTACGTCGGCTGCAACGGGCTTGTTGCAAACCAAGCTCAAGACCTGAGTGTAGTACACGGTTCCGTTCTCAATGCTTGAGTTGACCGTCTGCGTGAGGCTAGACGTGTTCTTGGGAGAAACAAAGTCGTGCAACTCCAACGCGGCAGAAGAGTCCGGAATTTCGCCGGAAGCTACAGCGTCCCAGATGCCGTCAGTAAATGGTCCAATCCACACGTTCTTTACCCCTCCGAGGGCATCACGGCAAGGAAGCGAGCGTCCTGTAATAGTTAATGAGCAAGCCATTTGTTCTTGGGGTTTGTGAAAGCGGGGGAGCCGAAGCCCCCCCTCCCTCGGTTAATGATTAGGCGGTGCGACGCCAGACTGAGTAAGAGTCGTGGTCTACAACCTGCGTACCTCCGTCGAACAACATCGCAATGCGAGTCACGGCGTCTCCGGTGGTGTTGGTCAAGTCCAAGAAACGAGCCTCGACGTGGTCAGTCAAGAGGTTCGTACCGAAGTAGAAGTTCTCCTTCTTGCCCAAGAGCAAGGTGTCGGCAGGGAAGCCGGCAGGAGTAATGATAGTGTAGCCAGCGTACTTCGCCACCATGCCGTCGTTCAAGAAAGGCAGGTTGTAATTAGCAGCCAACGCTTGGTAGTAGAGCTGGGCAGAGGCACGGCTCATGAAGATAACAGCGTCAGGGTCGCCAGCGATAGCTGAAGGAGCGTCAGCGGTAATGTCCGCCAAAGCGTCCAAGATACCTACGCTTACAGAAGCCACAGTCGCAGCAGCCAAAGGCAAGGTGGCCGTAGTCTCGTGGCCGGGAGTAGCGTCTACGATGTGCTTGCAGATACCCGTGAAGTTGGTAACGACTGGAGTTCCGGCTCCAGAGCCGTCGGCGTCGTAGTTGCCTTGCCAGATGTTCTGCTCTACGTTGGCAGCCACGCGAGCTGCGACGTATTGACCCAAGAAGGAAACGTAGTCGCCGGGAGCACCTGCGTAGTTTCCGCGCATCTGCTCCGCTGCCCAAGTTTGAGCCAAGTCGTCGTTGCAAATTTGCTCGTTTACTTGGAGCTGGGTCGTAGTCAAAACGACGTCAGAGATGTCCAAGCCACCAGCGGCGGGTGTAGTGAACTCACAAGAGCGAGCAGCGATAGCCGCGCCCGTCAGCTTGCGGAGGTTTGCCTTGAAGCGGACGTTGTCCAAGACAGAGATGTAGCCATTGGCGAGGGTGTCCGCGCTCAAGATGGCTGGAGCTACGAAGGGAAGGGCAGCCTGTCCCGCGTAGGTCGAAGTGGTGAATGTTGCGTTTGCCATAGTTTAGGCGTTGTAGTGATTTGCGAGAGCACGGACGCGCTCTTCAGTTGTCAAATTCTGGAGATTTAAAGGCTCCTTCTTTGGGGTTGGTGCCTTGTGTTTCAGCCCCGTGGAGGCTGCTTGCTTCTGGAGCTCGAAGAGACGCTCTTTGACCTGTGAGAGCTCGGTCATGATTACGTCCATCTCGTTGGGTGCTTCGGTAGTCTCTGCACTCATTTCGACTTCGACCTCAAATTCTTCGGTAGGCTCTACGGCCTCCGCTTGTGGCTCCTCCTTGGCTTCTGCCTTGGGAGCTTCAGGGTTGACGCTCATCTCTTCCTTCTCCTCTTCCTCGGCTTCCTCGACGGCTGGTTCACCCATAGCAGCGGCGATGGCTTCGGCAATGATGGCCTCTACCTCCTCGCGGGTGACGTAGTTAATGGTTACTTCTTCCATGTCGTTTGCATTTTCTTCTTCTTCGAAGTCCGCGCTCTGGCGAGTCTTGGGCTTCGTGGGTGGCTTAACCGGGGGGTCGGTGGGTGCGGGCTTGACGGGTGCGTCCTTGGCGGGAGCCTCCGCGACGGGTTGCTTGGTCTTGGCTGGGTTGGATGCCTTGCCATCTTTCGCTTCCTTACCTTCGCCTCCTTTGTTCAAGGCTGCAATCTTGCCACCGTCAGCAATAGAGATGACACCCCCGTCCTTGAAGGTGTAGTCCCCTGGAGGGAGCGGAATGCGCTCGCCTTCGTCGTTAATGATATAGGCTTCGTCTCCTTCTACGAAGTCGTCGCCGTCCGTGTAGATCACCGTCCCGTTGTCGAGGGCGGCCTCTGCCAGTTCGGTGCGCGACTCCTCTACTTTCAAGTTGACGTTGAACTTGTTGAAGATGTCCTGCACCCTTTCTTGAATAGTCATGTCGTGCCGTTTTTTATATAAGGTTTTCGAGGGGTCAATTCTCAGGTTTGGTGGAAAATTCTTTTTCTAGTTGGCTCATAAGCTCCTCGGCCAGCTTGGACGAAGCCCACCGGAGGCCAGCCTTCCCACCCCACAGGAGATAGGAGATAGTCCCACACGCGTTCATGTCGCCCTCGTCGTAGTACTCCTCCGCCCGTTGTAGGAAGGAGGCCATGCGTTTGACCGTCTCAAGGGAAACGGGCTCTCCGTTGGCTAGCTGTTGAGCCCTGACCTTCCCCGTCTGGGTGGCGCACTTGTTGCCGTTCTTCTCGTTGAGTTCAATCCCTCGCTTGGCATTGTTCTTGACTGCCTCGGGGTAGTCGTCGTAGGATTCCATGACTACCCGCACCCCTGCCTTCGTACGCTTGTCTGCCTTTACGATGGCCTTAGCTAGCTCGGCGAGCATCTCGTCTTCGCTGTTCTTCTTCATCTTGTCGACGAAGTAGCCCTCGATAGAGAAGCCCTTGACCTTGCCTTCCTTCACCCACTCCTGCCAGATGGCTTCGTTATCCACCTTGACAGCTACCATCCATGTACCCACGGGAACGTCGAGCCCATACAGGGCGGACTTGTCCTGTTCCTTGTTCTCCACGATCCACGACTCCACGACGGTAAGCCCGTGGATGGTGTGCTCGTGTTCGAGGGTGTGCTTCGCTTGGTTGCCGTGCTTCAGGTATAGCTCGCTGGCCTTGCGCACGGTACCCTTCGAGAAGTAGACGTAGAACTCGTCCTCTCCGTTCTTGCGGTAGATAGGCTTGTCGGGTACAAGGGCGGGGCCGATGAGGACGCGCTTGTCGGCGTCCACCTCTGCGAACTCTACCCGCTGTTCTTTCAAGGCGATGAAGTCTAGCTCGATGGCTGGACGGTCTACGAGGGAGATGGCGTCGATGCCGTACAGCTCCGCCTCTTCGTCGATTATCAATTCTACAATTCTCATAGCGTGGCTTGGTCTTGGATTTGTTGGTTGGCTTGTTGTGCGTTGGAGACGTCGGTAGCGATGACGTAAGCCTGCACGGGGGCTTGTCCTCCCGCCCCTTCCCCGAGGAAGGATAGGTCGAGCTGTGGGGCTTGTGGGGCTCCTCCGCCGATACCACCGGCACCACCCGTAGATACGGGAGCCGTCCCGCCTCCGCCTCCACCCCCTGACGGGGTATACTTGGACTTGGCGATGACAGCAATCTGGGCAGCACCCGTGGCGGCGGCGATGCCTGCCTCTACGAACTGCGCACCCGTGGCGAGCTTGATTGGGTTACCCCCAGCTGTCAAGGCGTTGACTACTGCCTGTCCCGTGTTGACGGTGGCCGTAGCTAGCGAGAGGGCTTTGTTTCTTTTGAAGGCTGCCTCCGCCGCTTTCTCGTCGTCCTTGCTGAAGGCGTTGTTCAAGGCTTGGAGAGCACCGAGCGCACCCACCGTAAGCTCCACTCTTTTCTGGGCTAGCTCCTGCCTAGCTGCTAGCTCCTGCGCGTCGTACCTGTCGTTTATTTCTTTCTCTGCTAGGCGTTGGGCTTCTAGTAGCGCGGTCGTGTCCTGCCCTAGCTCCTCCGCTAGAGCGATGCGGGCTTCATGGTCGAGGCGTAGGTTCTCCAGTTCCTGCTCTCGTGACATGACGGCGTTCTCCTCGATGAGTGCGGCGGCCTCGTCGTAGTATTTTTGCAGGAGAGCGATTTGTGAGTCTAGCTTTTTCTGTTCGTCCGCGTTGGCTATCTCGTCGTACCTCTGTTGGATGGCTAGGAGGTCGGCTTCGAGTTGTTCTGTCGCGGCCTTGATAAGTCCCTCGTCGTCTCCTGCGATAGCTACGCGCTCGTCGTACTTCTGCATAACCGCAAGCTCCTCCCTCTCTTGTGCTTCCAGCGTCAAGGCGTAGAGTTCATCTTCGAGCTTGGCTCTTGCCTCCGCGCCTTTCATCATGGCGTCAAGCTCTTTCTTGATGCGGTCTTCCTCTGCCTTCTCCTGCTTGGCTATGCGGTCGGCTTGTGCTTTCTCTGCTGCCTTCTCTCTGGACTCACGCTGAAGGAGTAGGCTTTGACGCTCACCCTCCAGACGCTTCTGGGTACGGAGTGAAGATGTCTCCAGCTCCGTCACCCTAGCCCGTGCCTCGGCAACGGCTTGAAGGGTCTCCTCGTCCGATTCTGCGAGGGCAGCCTTCGCCTCTAAGATGTCGGCTCGCTCCTTAGCAAAGGCCAGCTCTTGGGCGATGGTTCTTTGTTCCGCTGCGATGGCTTCGTCGAGTGCCGCGATCCTGTCGTCGAAGGCCATCTTCTCATCTTCTACCAAAAGCCTTTTCTCTGCGATGAGCTTGTTGGTCTCTGCCCTCACGATGAGGTGGTCGCGCTCCGCTACCTTCAGCTTGTTCTCCCTGTCGGCTAGGTCGTTTGCTGCCTTCGCCGTTCGCTCCATCTCCGAGGCAAATTCACCCGCTGCCTTCGCCGCCTCGCCCATGCTGTCCGTTACGCTTTCCACCCCGAGCGTAACTTTTCCCATAGCATCGACGGCAGTCTTGGCAGCCCCTGAAAAGTCGCCGGAGAAAACTTGCGAGATAGCTTCCCCAATTTTTGGGATGAACTCCAGCAGACCCTCCAAGCGGTTGAGGAAGTTCGTCTTGATGGTTTCCCACAGTCCGAGGACGGCTTCCTTTGGGTTTGTGAAGGCGTTGAAGATAGCCTCACCCAAGCCGATGACCACGTCGACGAGCTTGTCCATGACAGCCCCGAGGGTCGCCGTAATCTTACGCAGTTGCTGAGCCCCTCTTTCGGTCTTCTGGAAGTACGCTACAAGGGATGTGATAGCCACCAAAAGGAGGCCGATACCTGTCGCAGCTACGGCCACCTTCAAGGACTTCATCCCCGTGATGGCAGACTTCACCCCTTTGCTCATATTGCGGAAACCGGAAACGACTCCGCCCGTCATCTTGTCGAGCTGGTTCGTTAGGCCGGAGGTGGCCTGCGAGGTGCTTTCAACGCTCTTCTCTACGTTGCCGATGCTTTGTTCTACGCCGGAAGTATCGGCGTCAAATGTTAGGATTACCTCCTGTTTGCTTACAGCCATGTCACGAGTTTGTAGATTAGAAAGGCGATGCCTCCCCACCATCCAATGAGGATGAGAGAGGCGAGGAAGTAGTCAAGAGGCACGAGCCACCACGGGAGCGTCTGCTTCACCTTGGCGTTCTGGAGAAGGTCGATAGCCTTCATAATGTGGGAGGGGTGCTTCATGTCGTCGAAGGTGGGGTGTTCTGGGTGTAGGGTTTGCATAGGTAGGGGTAGCCTGTACCGTTCACCACTTGGTTGACGTTAAGCCACTGGTAGCCGTACTTCTCACAGCAAGCCTTCGAGCCGATGTCGGGGGAAGCATCCGTGGAGTTGTTGAAGAGAATGAATCGCGAACGCAGAGAATATCCCGTGGGGGTGTCCGCGCATATGTCGACGTCCGAGAGAATCTTAATAAGCTCGACCTTTGCCGTACCCTCTACGTTGGAGTCGTAGTTAATCTTCAGCACCCTCCAGTACGAGTCCTTGAGGTAGATATTGTCGGAGAACTCGAAGTCGGCCAGCTCCTGCTTGGACAGCCTCATGGTACACGTCATGATCCGCGCCTCGTTAGAGTATAGCTCTGCAACGTACTGCGCCCAATACTCGAAGTACAAGGTGTTGGCTGGGTTGGCTTCCATAGGAATGAAGGCTTGCTCCATCCCGTAGTTCAAGTCCTTGTCAGTAACAGAGGGGTGCGCAGTGTTGTAGTTCGAGAACAAGGGGAACTCGGTATATTGTACTGGTGTTGGTGTTGTTCCCGCATCCTCTTCTAAAAACCAATCGCCAAATCTACCCGATAGCCCTGCCCAATATGCTATCATAGGAAGGGGCTTCTCTACTGCTTGCCCGTCAGCCTGAAGGCTTCGGTGTATTGGAAAGCCGATGCCCGGAATCATACTCACCATGAACTGGCCGAAATTGGTTTCGATTTTTTGCTCTCCCTTCGCGAAGTCGTTATCGGGCTCTGTGATTCTATAACGACCATACACTCTGTCGAGGGACTTCTGCACGGCGTCAGAGATGAAGTCGAGGCCGGGCTTGTACGTCCATTGGTACTCCTTCTTTTGTAGGTCGGTGGTGGGCTTGAAAGTCAAGTCCTTTGAGTAGTCCACCTTGTCCGTCCAGTCCTTCTGTGTCCCTGTCGCTACATAGTCTTGGAACGGCTCTACGATGAGATGGTTCGGCTTGTTCTTGTCCGGGACGAAGACGAGGTTGAACATCTTTTGTAGACCTACTAGGAAGTCTATTTGCTTAATCTCTGGAAGGGATGCTGCGACGTCAACGTCGAATAAGCTAACGGCGGGCGAAACATTGATAACTTCCATCGAGCAATAGCGCAGCGAATTCCCATATAGCCGAGCGGTGCCGCTCAAGCTATACCTGAAGTCGAGGTAGTCGCCGGTATTTAGTTCGATGGCGTCCGAGCCTGTCAAGGTTATTGTCTCGTCGAATTGTTTTATCAAATTAGCACCGAGCAAAGCATCCGAAAAAATTTGGCTATACAAAGAGCCGTTCTTGTAGATACTTACTCCCACCTGATGAGGCCCAGCAGCGGAAGAAGGGAAATCGCCTAAAGTTCCGTATACCCTGACGGACAAAGAATAAATGGCGTTCTCGGGAGCGGTGTATCTGAAGGTCGTATTGTTCCAGTTGTCCTCGGGGTCGTAGGCGTCTTGGAAGCTGTCGTCAAGTCCCAACGTACCTGTGGCACTCCCCGGAGATGTCGTAGTGATATCTCCGTTTAGGTTGACTCTCACGGTATTGTCTGGTGAGATTCCTTCCTCGGGAGGATTCGCGCTTCCGTTATTACACGGGACGTACATATACTTCGTGGTCACGGCACTCACGGCAGGGTCGACAAAGAAGGAACTCTCCCAAGTGTACCCCGCCTCGGTCATGATCGCGTCAAGGATAGAGTAGACCGACACGAAGGGCGTGAGCTGGTTCTGGTATATGCCTTGTGAGCCCGTCCACGGTCGATTGTCCGCACTCCAGTTATAGCCCTTATCTATTACCCCGTAGCGAACGTATGGGGCAGGGCTTGTGGAGGTGGCGAGCCACGAGTTCTCGATGTTCGTTCGGTTCACCTCGTGGTTGAGGGCTGACAGGTCGAGGTCGCTTATCATGCCGTCCCCGATGGCACTCTTCATATCCACAGCACCCCCGAAGAAGACGAGCTCGATGTCGGCGTACTTCTCCTTCTGGAGGTAGATAGCTTTCACCTGACAGAACCCCGAAAGGATAGGGATAGTATCGCTCAATATTTGGGCGGGGATGCGTTGCTTCACGTTCACGATGTCGACGGCTGTGGTGTCGTCGATGGCTCCGAAGTAGTCGAGGTTGTTAGCCGTGGCCGGGATACGGAAAGTCTGCGAGAAGCTACCCGCCGGGCTGTTCACGTTCTGAACGTCTGAGAACTGAAGGGTGAGGTTAACGGAGACGTCCTCGTACAAGTCCATCTCGTTGCCGTCGAGCAGTAGTCTTAGCATCTGATTTCTTGTGCGAGTTCGATATTGAAGGAGACGTCGAAGAGCTGGGACGCGGCAGGCTGGATCGTGTAGCTGTTCGTCTGGATGTTGCAAGGGAGCCAGCTACCGTCGCCCACCCTGAACATGACGTTCTTCGAGCGGAAGGCGTACTGCAAGAGGTCGCGCTCCGAAGCGGTGAAGTACTGGTTCCTCAAGGCGTACTGCTCGCGGGCGGTGACGTGGTAGGGGGTGTCCTGCCTGTCCCATGCGTTGAAGTCGAACGCGGCGGCTCCATACGAGCCGATGGTCTTGCGGTACATCTTTGTTTCGCTGTTCACCGTCTTGAGGTTGCGCCCGTCGAAGCGGAGGTAGTCCCACCCTCCGACGGTGTTCGTCCATGCGAGCTGTACGGGGTCGTGCTTGTACGGTCGGCAGTCACGATGGACGATGTACTTGTTGGAGATGTTGCTCGTCAGGTTGTCCCTGAAAACTATCTCGTAGCGCGTCCAGTCGGAAGTCCACGAGCCAGCAAAAACCACCTGCACGTTAGCGGGGGCAAGGGGTCCGGTCGTATAGTTGTAGTTGACCGTCGTACCGTTGAAAACAACGTTAGTTAGAGTTTTGGATACCGACCCTCCTGGGTAGTAAAGGGTATATCGGGCGTCGGTAATATTCGAGGGTGAGCTTTGCCACTCGTCGGGGATAGCCACAGACCACACGCCCTGATCTTCGGCAGCCATCGTCGCCTCGATGTCGGTGGAGCTGTCCCAGTACCTATTGGTAAGAAAGCCCTTGCTTGAGGACGTGGTGAAGTGGTAGGGAGCCTCCGCGTCAGGCTCGTACCCTTGAGAGATTTGTACAGCACCAGCCCAAACAGCAACCGTCTCGGAATCTTGTAGAGAACTCTTCCCGCTTGAGTCGTACCTGTACAGCTCGACGTAATATTCTCGCATAACCCTGTCGAAAGTACTTAGAGCCGCGCCTACGCTGTAATTCGTCTGGTGGGTGACGTCCCCAAGAAATGTCGTCGTGGGAGCGTTGAGCCTTCCTTCAATTACGTTGGACAGGTCGAAGTGTGCCTTCCCGTTCGCGTTAGGTGTTAGGTAGAACTCTCCAAGGTCAACCTGCCCCGAAGAGCTACCTACTGTGTCCCGTTCGTAAACTTGAATAACAAACCTGTCGGGGGTGCTACTGTCCGTGCAACTAAAGATGAGAGGCTGACCTGCAAACTTCGTCGCGTCGTTGGTGGTGGTAGGCGTATGGCTAAAGGAGGAGGCCATGTTACTTGGTTTTGATTTTGATGTTCCCTGTGTCGAAGGTCAGGCTCTTGAGGATGTCGGAGACCACGGCCTCGCCGAACTCCTCGTTGTACTTCGGTACGATGGTCTCCAGAGCTACGACGTAGTAGCGGAGCCCCTCGATCCCTTTCTCTTTGATGGAGCGGGCGATGAGGAAGGCAGCAGAGCGTAGACGGCTGGGGGTCTGTTTGATGAACTGCCCGCTTTCGCTTCGTAGCCTCACGGGCTTCACCTTCATCCACTTCAGCACGGCCTCCACGGGTGGCTGTTTGGTCGTATAGGAGAACGGTGCCCCGCGCTTCTTTCTGGTGCCGTTCACGCCCCAATGGATAAAAGGGGCGGACGGGTTGGGAGAGCTGAAGAGTACTTGCCCCTTGGAGATGGAGTACGTCAAGGATTTCTGAAGGGAACGCGAGGCTACGCCGTAGGAGCGGTTCTTGCCTATCCTACGGGAGCCCAGCTCGCGCTTGGCCGCGTTGTTTACGTCGTCGGCGAAGCGGTCGAGTACCTTCTGAAATTCCTTCAGCTCCATTTACTTCTTCGGTGGCTTGCTACGTCCGATGAGGATAGCCTGTACGATGCGACCCAAGAGGTCTACCCAGTTGTCGTCTTCCTCGCTTTCGGTGAGAGCGGAGATAGTACCCAAAAGAGTGATGAGGGCGAGGAGGAGCTCCGGCCAGTTTTCGTTGATAAATTCCATTATTTAGAAGGGTTTTCTAGTTGGTTCACTTTGTCCTGTAGGGTCTCAATCTCGGAGAGCCTGTCGTTTACGAAGTCCACGAGGCGCTGAAACATAGCGAGCTGTTCCTCGCCTACGGTGCAAGCCTTCTCCTCGTCGGTCAGTTCGAATGGGTTACGCATGGTTCACGGTGATTGTGATGGTCTTGGGCTCTACGGTGATCGTGCCGGGGTTGGCTATGATGAACACTTGCACCTGTGCGGTGTTGGCCAGTTGCCAGAAGTTTACTACGCCCGCCGTACTCGTTACGGTGTAGGTCTGCGTCGTGCCGTCTCCTATGATAGTCCCCCCCGTATAGGTGGGAGCAGTGAAGTACCCAATCGCGTTGCCGATGTTCACAGTACCCAGAGCCCCAACGGGAGCGGTTATATCTAACGTTACGCTGACCTCTATCGTGCTGTTCAGGGATAGGGGGGCAGCGAGCAGTTGCGTAGCCCCGTTGTTCCATCCCATGCTCCACCCTGCACGAAGGTCTTGGTCGATTGTCAGCGTCCCTCCGAGGATGTTGCCCCATGTAGGGTACTTGGCTCCTGTCGTGGTATAGGCCGTGGAGACTGTCGAGGTCGTCGTCCATGTAGAGACCTGTCCCTCGCTTGTGGGGTAGCCTTCGCGGTACTCCTCCGACGCGGCGTTATATACAAGGGTACGCCCGTAGAGGCTTGGGTTGAGTGGAAGCGTGAAGTCGCTCTGCACGGTGTTGGTGGCCGTGCCGATGAAGATACCCCCGGGCTTGAGGTTGGGGACGTCGTTCGTCCGTCCAATACAGGAAACCTTCAGCCCTTGGCACAGGGTGCCGTTGGTCTTGAGTACGATACCAACGTTCTGGATGAGGTCTGTACTCGTGGGCTTTGTATTGGTTAGCCCACCATTCTTGCCAACGTAGAGGATGTCATTCTCTTGCAGTCCAGTAAACCCAGAGAGGTTGGTGTTGTACGTCCCCACCATAATAGCGTCGCCGTCCGTGTCGTTGCCCGTGGCGGTGAGCTCGGTTTCGGCGATGCCGATAGCAGGCATCTTGTCGGGGTCGCTAGCCTTTGCGATGCCCACAAGGATGCGCTCGCTTCCTCCAATCTCTCCACGGGAGTACAGGGGACTGCCCGCTGGGATGGTTACGCCTTCGTCGTTACGAACGGGAAAGCTAATCTTCTCGGCTGTATCGCCTCCAAAGGTCAGGGTTATCTCTCCTTCTCCGTCGTCGGTGAGGGAGCCGTTGGGTACGTTGATGGTAGCCACCGAGAGGACGTCGGGCGAGCCGTCAAGCTCACGCACCCTCAAGAGCCCCCGAGCCTTAAACGAAGGATACCCACTACCTTCGGGCTCCACTCCCGTCAGGGGAGCGTTGCACGAGTCGTAGGTGTAGGGGACGACGATAGACAAATCAAGGAGACACCCTGCCAGGGCGTTGCTCTTCTCCTCCTCGAGGGGGGTAACTGACGCGCTGGTGAGCTCGTAGTCGTACCCGAATTGGAAGATGTTACCCCCGTTCTGGATGTCGGCTAGGATATCTTCGGCTACCTGCTCGGCATTCGATATGCTCTCCTTCTGGTATTGGGTCTTGTCGGCCTCCGAAGGGGGCACGGACAGGATATAGACCTCGAGATTGTACGTCTTGGCCTTGGGGCTGTTGTAGTCGCCTCCCGTGTACACGAGGTGAAGGAGGGGGTACTGCTCGAACTTCTCGAGGTCGACGTCAGCGGGCGAGCCGTAGCTGAACGTCTGGATGAAGAAGTGGTTGTCGCAGAACTCCTGAAACTTCGTGACGATGTTGTTGAAGGTTATCATACTCGGGCTTGCTTCATTTGTTTCTCACGGTGGTGGTTGAGGTCTTGTAGAAAGGAGAGGTGAGTAAAGACCGAACCCACCGGAAGGGCTGTGATAGCTTCCATTTGTAGTAAGTCCTCGTTAGCCAAGGTATAGAGCGCGACGTACCAACCCCACTTCTCCCCAAGTTCAGAAGAGCCACCGCCTGACTCGCCAAAGATTTGCGCATAGTGCTCAGCAGTTTGCGTTCGGTAGTCCAAAAAAAAAGCAGAGCACCAGCCACGAGAGGGGCGGGCATATCCTTGAAGACGTCGGCGTCTTCCTTGGCGGTGTACTTCTCAATCGAGTAGCTGTCGCCCCACTTCCTGTCGATGGGTCGGTAGAGTACGCTCATGGCTTTGTGTGCCGTCTTCCAGAAGTCCTGCGTGTACACTTCCATATCAATCCATTCCCCGGCGGTGAATTCCTCCCAGTTAGGGATGAAGCCGTACGTCGTACCCTTGAGGTCGAACGTCTTTTTGAAATTCGAGACCTCCTTGTTCAGTAGCTGGGTGAGGTGCTCGTCGGCTTTCATGATGAGGGGCTGGGGCATCTCGCGTAGCTTGGAGACACCGAGACCCGTAACGGCGTCGATGCGCCGGATAGGGTCGGTCTCCGTCTCTAGGGCTTGGAGGTGCCGTAGCTTGAGGTCTGAGAAGTTGGCGGGCAAGCGAAGCTCCATATTTATATAAGGTTGAAAGGGTGAATATCTCAGGTCTACCCGAGGGCGTACTTTCCGTAGTTCGGGTTGGTCTGGTTCCAAGTGATGGCATAGCGGGAGGCGTCCACGAAGTGGTTGAAGGCGTCGACGGGCTCGTTCAGTTGTCGTCCGTTCTTGTCCTCCTTGTACTTGTAATTTCTCAGCTCTTTGATTCCGTTCACACTCCGCTCTGTGATGAGCAGGGGACGCGACCGGAGGAAGTCGATACCTGCTCGCACCGAGTCCTGTCCCTTCCGGGCGGGGTGGATATTCAGGCCGTGGCCGTGTATCTCGTCAATGGACTTGGGCTCGGCAGAGTCGGCCACGATCATGGTCTTACCAATGTCCGCATCGCGGAGGGTCTGGGCTATAGCTGCGTTTGTGAGTCCCGTGGCATAGCACACCTCATCGAGGCAGAAGCCGTGGCCGTCGGTGTAGACCTTGACTATCGCCGTGGGGTCGTTGGTATATCCGAAGTCGAGCCCGAGGTTCAGGAGCTTCCACCCGTCGGGAACTTGGGGTACTGCTTTCCAATGCGTGAGAATAGTGGCGCGGGAGACGCCACGCTCCCCGAGGCCGTATACCCTCCAGTAGTCGGGGTCGGCTTCTTGCAGTCGCTCAATCTCTTGAACGGTGGACGCGGAGAGGAAGGGGTTGTCTTTGTAGGTTGTTTGGAAGAACTCATGGTCATCGCGTGTTAGGACGTGGTCGTATATCCAGTGGAACTCGTCGGAGGGGTTGTAGTCAATGATAGCCCGCCCGGTGGTTCGGAGCATGAGCTGTCGCCAGTCCTCCAAATGGCACTCGTTCGCCTCGTTGAGAAACAAGACGTCGCGCTTCCTACCCCTCACCTTCTGTGGCTGGTCTACCGAGATGAACTCCACGAGGTTCCCAAAGAGGACGTAGGTAGCCTCACTCTTGTTGTGGAGCTCCACGTTGTAGATGTCCTCCCTCTCGAGTATCTCGAAGAAGTCCCGCATGACAGACGCCCTGATCGCGGGGAAGGTCTTGCGGGCGATGGTGATGACTGCCCCGCTGTTCTCGTTGCGGTGGCATAGCTCGATGAGGGCGGTCAGGATAGAGTAGGTCTTGCCCGAGCGCGTCCCGCCTTGGTGTACTTGGACTTTCGCTGGGCTATTCTTGACGTGGTAGTATGTGGCGGGCTGTCTCAACTCACCGTCGAGTCGTCAGACACGAACCACGAGAGGGGCTTCTTTTCTGCCACCTCAATCTCTTGACGCTCAACGTACCCTCTCCCCTTGCCTTTGGTCTTGAGAAAGAAGATGGTCGCGGCTGGGTTGCCTTCCTTGATGAGCTTATGAAGGTGGCTCTCTGCGAAGTCGAGGGTGCGGTTGTCGATGTCCTTGACGGCCTGCTTGTACTCGGGGTCGTCCTTCATCCATCGGTAGTGTGTGGTGCGTCCGATGCCTACGGCGTTGCAGGCTGTCGTAACGATCCCCAGCGAACGCTCCAAGGCTTCGAGCATCTGCTTTTTTTGTTGTTCCATGTGTGCCGTCTTTTGTTCTCGGACTTCTCTTTGAGTCACGTCTGGGTGCTTGAACATAGCTCTGCCTTTTTACCTGTGAATGCTTCCCACCTTTTGACAACGATATCGCAGTATTTGGGGTCGAGTTCCATGCCGTAGCACTTGCGCCCTGTCTTTTCTGCTCCAATTAGCGTCGCTCCACTACCGAGGAAAGGCTCGACAACAATCTCACCGTAGGGGCAAGAGGAGTGCATGATACGTTCCATCATGTCCACGGGCTTTGGTGTTGCGTGTCCATGTCGTTCGTCTCCGTGTACTCGGGAGAACTCCCATGTGTCTCGCATGATGTCGTGGGCGTTGTTAAAGTAGCTGCGCATCTCGCTGTGCTTGTCTCCAATAATCCGACGAACCACTTTCTTGGCCTCATCCCATTCGGCTTTGAGCTTTTTCCAAGGCTTGGTAAATGCGTCCGTGCTTTCTTGCAGTTTGAGGTAGTGCTTCTCGCCTATGATTTGAAATTGAGACTCCGTGAACCAATGCCCGAACATCTGAACGCCTGTCAGGTCTTGGACGCCTTTCTTGTCGAGTCCGGACTTTGCCAGCTCCTGTTGTTGGTATTCAAGAATTGGACGATGCACTTCGGGAAAGTCGCATGCGTTAAGGTTGCCGATGAACTGTTGGCCGATTTGAATGTACAAGCAACGCTCCGAGGCTTCAGGGTACTGGTGCATGAGGTCGGACTTCATACCCGGGATGCTTTTTTTGTCCCAGCAGATTTCGTTGCGCACCTCGATTTTTTCGGAATCGGCCAGCCCTCCTTTGTACCACCATCGCCACAAGTCGGGAGCATTGCCCCAAATGTATGCGGATGCGTTGTCGTGCGAATGTTTGCGGAATGCTCGCCACCAATCCATCTGGAATTTGTCCAGCTTTTCCCGGTATAGGTTATCGTTCAACACTCCGTCTTTTTCTTTGCCCATTCCGTATGGCGGGTCGGCATGAATCAGCGTGGCTTTCTTGCCGTCCATGAGGCGTTCAACGTCCTCCGTTTTCGTAGAGTCCCCACACAAGAGGCGGTGGTCTCCCAATATCCAAAGGTCGCCCGGTTTCGTGGTTGGCTCCTCGGGTACTTCGGGAACTTCGTCGGGGTCGGTGAGTCCTTCGGTGGGTTCATCCTCGAGGGGTACGTCCAAGCCCCAGTCGTCGAGTTCTTCCGCGTCCCATTCGTTGGCGAGCATATCCCAGTCCCACTCCCCGAAGGCGAGGTTGTCCTTAATTATGAACTCCTTGTGCTTGGCTTCCTCCCATGTAGCAACGTACACGGGGACTTCGGTAAGCCCTGCGAGCTGGGCGGCCTTCAATCTCATGTTTCCTCCCAAGACTACGAAGTCGGGGTCGACTACGATGGGACGTGCTTCGAGCATCTCGGGGAACTCCCGGAGGCTCTTCACGAGCTTGTCGAGTTGGTCTTTGCGAATCGCTCGGGGGTTATTCGGATTCGTCTTCAGTCTGTTGATCGCGGTAAGCGTCGGCTGCTGTGAGGACATTGCGTAGGGTTTCGCGTATGTGATAATCGGAGACGGCGAGGTTCAGGAGTATCTCCCAGCTCTCCGTCCGTTGGTAGAAGGCTCCGAAGTCGGCGGTCTCCCCGTGGTGCTTCATGGTGAAGACGAGGAAGTCGTCGCTCTCGTTGAGCATCCTTTTGACTTTGCGTAGGGTCATGCGTTTTGGAATTCGTAGTAGCGGGCGCGAAAGCTCCTGTCGTAGTCGATGAGGTGTTCTGCCTGCCGTGAGCCGTAGAGGGCGGTGGCGTGATCGCGTCCACCGAGGAACTGACCTATCTCGCTGTACGTCCACTTGGAGTCCCGGAGATGCTTCATCATAATCTGTCGAGCCTCTACGATGTCGCGGTGGCGGTCTTTGCTTACGACCTTGCTCCACTGGTAGCCCCACCTCTCTGCCGCGCGGTGGCACTTCCTGATGGCTGCCTCCCGTCCGAAGGTGCGGGGTCTGTCGATGGCCCCGACCATGAGCCAGAGGTTCGCACTTACTTCTTCTCTTTCCACTGTCTTGCGCATACTGCTACTCTTTGTCTTTCGTTGGGGTACTCTTGGGTCATGGTGTCGTCGGCCATGCAACGTGACAGGAAGCCTGCCATGTTCTCGTCCGGTTCGGGTTTAGGTATCGGCACTGTCTACGATTTTTTGAAGCTCCTTGAGGAGGTTGCGGTTGCATGGAGCGCACCCGCCCGCCTTCTTGGTGGGGCTCAGGTATTTCTGTGTGAGGAAGGTAAGCTCCGAGGCGGTGCGGTGGGCGTTGTCCCTGTCGAGGAACTCCTTGATCCGTTGCACGTCCTCGGGCTTGACGTATGCCTCCCACTTCCCGAGGGGGCAGGAGGCTGTCTTGAGTCTCGTCTTCGTGGGCATATGGCAACCACAGAGGGGGCTATCCTTGAACGCCTCCTTCACGAGGTCGCCACAGCTCTGTGTTTTCTCGACGTAGTGCTCGCACCCTTTACAGATGGCGAGTCTATCTGCTCTCTTTTGCGCGGAGACGAATAACATGGCGGAGCTTTTTCTTGGATTGACTTATCGACTCGTAGAGGGTGGAGCGGTTGATTCCTGACTCACGCGAGAGTTCGGTCATGCTCCAGCCCTCAAGGTACAATTCTAGAACCGTTCTATCAAACCATTTCAGGTGGTTGGCCATGATTAATGCCTCCTCTTTGCGTATGGCTTCGCCAATGTCGTAGTCGCTTA